>Ga0315284_10000060_pt1 | contig 150294 bp, 145 predicted proteins | sample YL17G09_16_MG_FD_203696 | JGI IMG/M metagenome (GOLD analysis project Ga0315284, IMG submission 203696) | Sediment microbial communities from Yellowstone Lake, YNP, Wyoming, USA - YL17G09_16 | ecosystem: Environmental > Aquatic > Freshwater > Lake > Sediment | place: USA: Wyoming | collected... | reverse complement strand
AACAGATTCGCCGTCGCACAAGGATACCTTCTGCTTGACAAAGTATCATCGAATGTGCATGTGACAGAAGACTACGTGGTAGCGAGTGTTAGAGACATCTATGTTGTGATCAGCAAAAACAAGATGTATTTCGTGAGATTCCTCAGTCATGCAGAGCGTCCTGAATCAGAACTGTTTCTCGGAAGGTCTTTTGACAACTGGTCTATGACCAAGAATTTCATCAAGGATGTGGATGTATTCCACACGGAGTCTCAATGCACCATTATGTTGCCTGATGAGAGAGTGACATCAGGGACTGCAAAGCTATTCGGCATAGACCACTTGTGTTCTGCCCAGATCTTCGCCCTTGATGGGGGATATCTGGCCATTGATGAAATCCAGTTGAATCAGATACTGGAACTAATACAGAAAGAACTCGAAAGATAGACCCAGGTCTGCCAAGCCGGGCGTTTCTCTTTGCGGCAGGAAACGCAAAAAGGGGGCGACGAGTTAGCGGAGAGCTGCTAGCTGCTCAAATCGATTGCGTGCTTGATGTCCTCGGATATCATCTTCTGTTTGCTCTTCTCAATGAGGTAGCTCTTACCAGTCATGAGATAGGACGGGATGACAGGCCGGTTTCCGAAGTAGTAGGTCCCCTTTCGGATCTTCCAGGTCGGCCCACTTGGGATGATTGGCTTGCCCGTTGTTCGCTTGGCGATGCGGTTCATCGCCTTGATAGCAACATCACCCATCAACAGGATGACTTTGACGTTTGAAAAGAGGGACAGTTCCGTTTCTAGGACATTCTGTGTGCAGTTCTCGACGGTTGCGAGGGAAACGCCGTAGCCCGTCTTTGCACACTATATCGCAGTGGTGATGTAGACTCCAAGGTCGATGATGTCCTGCATCGAGGAAACGTGATATCCGGCGTTGTTGAAGGCGTCCAGAGTTGTCTTCGCGTAGAAAGAGTCTGCCCCTGCGTAGAAATAGTCTTTCGGGTCGGCAGGCGCGGCCTCGGCTACCATGAAGATGCGAATGCTGTCGGGGTCGATGTCAACGCCCGGGACTGTAAATGTGCCCTTGGCGACCTCGGTGCAGGGATTTGAAGTACAGCAGAGCAGTCTAGATGGATTCGTATCTCAAACCCCCAAGGAACTTCTGAACAGGCCATGGTCTAGGCTCTGCTATAAGCATACTGTCATTGAAGACCTAGAACTGCTTTGCGCTCGACTGCGCTCTCGCTTCTAGCGAAGGTTTCGCTATGCTTATGAGAATCAGACTTCCACAAGTCTCGACAAACAGTCGGTTGGTTCCTAATGAGTGAGATTGTCCCAAGGCCTTTTCTGAAGTGGGCGGGCGGCAAGGGTCAGATTCTGGACGACATAGACAACAGTATGCCTTTGCACTTCGAGCGCTACTTCGAGCCTTTCGTAGGTGGAGGAGCTGTGTTCTTCCATCTGTGGCGCAAAGGTTTCCGAGGAAAGGCCTTCCTCTCGGATCTCAATGAGGATCTGATGATCACCTACCAGACAGTCAGGGATTCGGTCGAGAAGCTGATCAAGGAACTGCGGAACGGCAAGTATGAATCGGAGAAGGACACGTTCTACGATATTCGAGCATGGGACCAACGCCCAGGTTGGAGCAAAGTCGGTCCAGTCCGACGAACGGCACGCACGATATACCTGAACAGGACCTGCTACAACGGGCTTTATCGTGTGAATCAGGCCGGGCACTTCAACGTGCCTTTTGGCCGCTACGAGAATCCCACCATCTGTGATGAAGAGAATCTCCGTGCAGTCAGTGAAGCTCTACAGATTGCGGAGCTAGGTCGCGTCGATTTTGGAGAGGCAGTTCGCGCGGCGAAGAGGGGCGACTTCGTGTATTTCGACCCACCCTATCAGCCGCTCAGTGAAACAGCATATTTCACAGAGTATACTGCTGAAGGCTTTGGAGAAGAGGAACAGGCCAGGCTGGCACAGGTGTTTCGAGAACTGCATGAGCGAGGATGTTTGGTCCTCCAGAGCAACTCCTCACACAAGCTCATTCGCGACCTGTACTCAGACAGTGATTTCGTCATCGAATCGGTGAGAGCGAAACGTGCCATAAGCTGCGACCCCGCGGGACGTGGAGAGATTGAGGAACTCCTGATTCGCAACTACAGGGAAACTGCACAACAACGACTGATCTGAGCTACTGCATACCAAGAAGCCACGTATGAGGCTATCACGCGGCGTCGGTCTTCCTCTGATAAACCAGAAGGAACTCGTGCGCAATCTGTAGGCCCTGCTCTTGACCCTGCGCTCTGTCTGCGGGCGCGTGAGCCAACACTATGATCTCGCGAAGTCTGAAGTCCTCCCCCTGAATCCTCCATATCTGCAGCGCGGGGCTGATCGTTTCCTCGCCGGCCTTCTCATCCTTGGTTCTTATCACCAAATGCCCGCCGGTATTGATGAGGGGTGACGCTTGGTCGACAAACAGCCGCACCAATCGAACATACTCACTGAAACCACGCAGAGTTCTCTTGCTCCCAAGCCAAGACTTGCAGTACACAAGATCGTACCCGTGACGCTTGTCCAGAGATGAGCCTTCTGTCCCCTCACCGAACTCGACTTGTAGAATGTTGCCCTTGTTGCCGTATCGGTTCAACAGGTTCGCTTCTGTGAGCTCGTCAAAACGCTCAGAGGGAAAGACCCACGTTGTCTTGCACTCAAGGACCGTTGGTGGTGCTGACACGGAGACCCTACGGCTGCTGAATGCTTGCGTCCCTGCCGAGGGGGTCCCACTCCTACGCGACTTGCCGCTAGGCTTCACAAACACAGGCAGATACTCTTGGGCAAGAAGAAGGAAGTTGTACTTGATGCTTGATGAATACCAAAACCCGTCTGTCCTGCAGTTGTGTTGCCGCTTGATGACAAGGTCCTTGAGCTTGAAACCCTGATCGATGAATGCCTCTATCGTGCGGAAGCCGATTGGAACGACGTGTCTGTTCTTTCGGGTGTCGCCTATCAGTATTGCACAGGTACCGCCGGGCTTGAGAACCCGAAGACACTCTCCTGCAACGGTTCTCATATCATCAATGAAAGTGTCAACATCGTGAAACGAGATGTCGTCTGGATGCCCCTCTGTATAGTGAATGATGTCTGCGTAGGGAGGATGCGTGCAAATGAGGTCTACCGAGCCGTCGTCGATTCCAGCAAGAGAGCGTGCATCGCCAGTTTCGACTGTGGGCTCATAGAGCTGTGAGCTGTCTGCCGCATCCTCTAGCGTGTCCTGCTCAGCGACTTCGAAACTCAGATTCTGATGGGCCAATGCAACCGCAGCAGCATTGATGTCCCTCGCAATGCATCGCCTGCCAAGCAGCTTTGCCTCAACTGCCGTGGTCCCGGCCCCACAAAACTGATCCAAGACAAGTTCACCGGGCAAGGAATATCGCAGAATCACATTCCTGGGGATGTACGGCGACCAGTTGCCACGGTAGTTGCCATTGTGGGTTGCCCATCTACCACGGTTCTTGAAGCTCCATACAGTCGTAGGTTCCAGCACAAAACCCTCTGGTGCCAGACCTGCGAATGGCCGCGTTGACGAGAACAGGTTGAGATTCGTTCCAGTCCGGCGTACTACGGCTTTCTCAATCTCCCTCCGACCAACTGAAAAGTGCTTCATGACGTCTTCATCAGTCATGCCACCGATTTTCGCCCTGTATATGGCATCAAGCTCTCTGTCAGTGGTCACTTCAGTCACCCGAAGGTCAGACCATTGTGTCAGTGCAGAGTACTTTAACCCCACGCTGGTCGCCAGTCTGGAAAGGGCGTCAGCTAAGGAAGCGTAATAAGAGCAAAGGTAGTCGATCGTTGCCGCATGCTTTGACCAGGAGGGAGAAGATCTGAACGAGAATGACTTGGAGAAACAGTACACTCGCTTCGCAGGACTTGTTCATTTTCTCGATCCTTCGAAGGATGAAGAGGAGAGGCCATTAAGGATAGACCTGAGGAGCTACGAGAGTATTCTTGCGCGCTTCGAGGAGAAGCTTGAGTTCAGTGCTGACGAACTGGCCGACCTGTTCAAGACACATCCAGAAGCAATCGACCTGTTCGAGATGATACTCCAGCAGTCCAATTTCACGACTGCGCAGCGCACGTATCTAATGTTCGATCTTGCGCGGCTGAATTCATCAAGAATTGACGAGTCACTGGGTTATGTTCTTGAAACTCTTCGCGAAGACAAGAAACTACAGCATGACTTCGAACAGGAGGGAATGTTCGGAAGGGGGTTCGAGATGGGACTTGACGGTCTTGACGATGAACAGAAACATATTCTACTCGCTGACTCGAAAAGATTGATTGCTGAGTTCTGTGAGAAGAGGAACCCAGCCAGACTTCGTCAAAGACTGAGTGTTTCTGCGCCGCTACGCAAAAGAGCCGCTGAATATCTCATAAAGAACAGGGCTCTGAATTCCGTTCTGGCAGGAGTGCACCCCAGGATCTTCTTGCAGAACAAGCGGGGTCCCGTCGACACCAAGAGCGCTCATGGCAAGTATGCAATCGAGCTTCTCGAGGACATTCTCAGGAACAATGGATTCCAACGCCTCGACTACCTGGGGTCATGCATTCGCAGGGGTGGGAGTCCGCAGGAGTCGCTAGCTGGCTTGACGGCTGAGTTCTCCTATTGTAGAGAGAAGGAAGTTGAGTCTTTGTCACATAGAGGTACACCCCTGTCCGGCGGGTCTGCCACGACGGGGAAGAAGACGGCCAAGCGTTTTGACTTCGTTCTGTTGCATGGGCACCAGCCGAAGGTTGTGATCGAAACCAACTTCTACACGACCAGCGGCTCGAAAATCGGGATCAATGAGAAGGAGTATCTCCAGCTACACCAGCACATGGCACAGACGGAAAGAGATCTCAGGTTCATATGGGTCACGGATGGGAGCTATTGGCTCACTTCTGGCGGGAAGAAGAGCTTTTTGAAACTGGCTCCATCATTTGGCGAGGCCCTAATGAATTTGGCATTGTTTGCGAAGTCATTGCCGTCTGTCAGACAGTCCATGAGCTGAAAGGCACTAGTTCAGTTAGTGGGTCTTGGCCGTCTACTGCTTCTTGTATGATTCGCAGTTACTGCCGCCGCAAAGGAAGCATTGGGGAAAGCGGCTAAGTCAGCAGTTAGGAAGGTCGAAGTGGTCGTACCACTTACCATTCAGACTGACGAAACAACCGCATGCCCAGACCTCCTCGATGACCACTTAACTAGCCTAGGAAACACGTTTCTCGATTAGTATGAAGACCCCTCATCCGGTCTTAGAGAAAGAATGATGTAATGCCAGCTTGAGGATAAGTCCGATATGCCTCCTTGCTTCGCGCTTGCTGACGGCGGTGATCTAGGTCAAATCATGAACCGACGAATCGCCTTTCAGAACCCAGCAGCTGTTTGAGATATGCCTCTTATCCGCTCTCGTTCAAAGGCCGAACACCAGGGCAATGTGACCGACCAAGACCATCAATCCCATCGTGTCGCCACTTGTTGGAAGCCCTGCCAGTATGGCGTTCAATTCATATAGAATGGATGAAACTGCTTACACGCTGATTAGAGGAGTCCCGCACGAAATGCCACTATTAGTATTCGATATACCCAGCAAATGTAGATTCGATCTAATGCAAGTCACATTGGACCAAGTTCGCAGGGGGAGGTCAGTCAGCTATCTTGCCAAGGCCATAGGCCAGCATACAAGGCATGCACATTTACTTCTACAGAATGCCTACATTCTGGGCTTCGTAAGACGTGAGGGGAATAAGTGGACGTTAACTGCATCCGGTTTTAAGTTTCTTGAAGCCACGAAGGAAAAGAAGGGCCTGATGTTGGCCAAGGCCATGCTAGAATCACGACTGATGTCGTTCGTCATCAAACGCGCAGGATCACTCAGCAAAGCGACAATGATGACCACAAGGCAGATCTCGGATCTGTTGATCGAGACCACGGTAGTTCAGGCGGGCAGCAAGAAAAGAATCGAAAAGACGACAGCAGACAGAAGAGCAGTCTCGGTCAAGGGATGGATTTCTTGGCTAGAAAGGAACATACCAAAGATCGGGGGCGAGAATGCCAGAGAACTCTTGGTTGTCCAGCAAAAAGCGCTTGACTTCTAGGATGGAGGACCGACGAGAAAGCACCCTGCATGCTCTCGTTGTATCTTGCCTTACCCGCCTAGGTATGATGGTCAGTTCCGGTTCATCGGAACAAGGGTTTCTCCCATGTCGTCATTTGCCGCCAGTGATTCCTTTACGAAAATCCAGCTAATAGAGAATCTGTTAAATAGAACAAGAAACAGAACGGTTGATTATGGGTTCTTTCTTAGGCCAACTGAAGCAATTGGGGATGGAAGTTTGGATACGATTACCATGACCCTCAACAAATCATATCTCTTGGTCGAACCGGAATTCCCGATTCCTACAAAGAGCAAGAATCACAAGGACTTCTTCCCGATCGGCCTGCTGAAACTCGCAACAATGCTCGACAACCAAGGCAACAAGGTTCAGATCGTCAGAGGAAACGTTTCGATAGAGAAGCTTGAGATCTCGCCGGATGAAGTCTGGGTGACCTCTCTATTCACCTACTGGTCAAAATACGTCAAGCGCAGTGTGGAATACTACTCAACATTGTTCCCTCCGGCAAAGACGGTCGTAGGAGGCATATACGCGTCCTTGATGCCAGAACACTGCAAAGAATACACCAAGTGTGATAGTGTATTCGTTGGTGTGCACCCCGATGCAGAGGGCATTGTACCAAACTATGACCTCTTGCCCTCAAGTTCCAATCATGTTGACTTCCAGGTGATACACGCTACTCGGGGCTGCTCAAGGAGGTGCATGTTCTGCGGCACTTGGAAGATAGAACCCAAGTTTGAGGCAAAGGGTAGCCTTCTCCCTGAGATCATCAAGAGGAAACTCGTATTCTATGACAACAACCTCTTATGTCATCCTGAGATCGAAAGCATTCTTGGAGAACTGATAGAACTAAGAAGGAAGAGGAAGATCCTGTGGTGTGAAGCACAGAGCGGGTTCGATGGCAGAGTCCTTCTTGATAAACCGCACCTAGGAAAGATGATCAGACAGGCGGGCTTTAGATCTCCAAGAATAGCATGGGACTGGGCATACGACGAGAGAAAGAGCATCCGCAAACAACTCGACATACTCCTAAGAGCCGGATACTCCTCGAAAGAGATAGAGGTCTTCTTCCTGTATGACTGGGACATTCCTTTTGATGAAATGGAAAAAAAGAGAATTCAATGCTACAGATGGGGAGTTCAGATAGCGGATTGTAGGTTTAGACCCTTGGACCAGACTCTCGATGAGTATAACGCTCGGATTAGAGGACAAACAAATGCGGAATACCATATCCACCGGGCTGCTGGCTGGACAGACGATCTCGTAAAGCAATACAGGATGAATGTACGAAGAACCAACATATGTGTTCGACACGGGTTTCCATTCTACTCTAGCAAGTTTGAGAGGAAACAGCTGAGTTCAGATCACGCGAAGCGTCTGAAGAATCTCAAGACAGTTGCTCAAAAGGAAAGATACCTCAAAACGAACGGGATTGAGTATTGGTTCCCGGGTCGAGTGACCTACCCTAAGAATGAACAGACATCCCTTGATTCGTTCATTTGAACCCGGGAGCTCTCGTGTTTCTCGATTTGACTTCTTGCCAACTCTGAGAGAAGAATCCGGAGATGCTAGTGAAGATATCCGACGGCATTCATGCTACAAGTGTACGTCCGTCTATGTCTCGGTATTCCATGGGGGGTAGGCTGTGGCCTAACGCCTTGCTCAACAGGCCAGCCCAGCATTCGGCATAGGATTTCAGCTGAACGTGACAGCTAGGAGACTCTGAGTTGACTACCCAAACCAGCTTGTTGACTCCCTGTTGAAAGTGCACCTGAAGAGCTAGGTTTGTAACGTGGAGACGTACGTGCCCTTCGTTTGGGTTGGCCGGCTCGACCTCCACGACAACACTCGCTCCGTCCTTGGTGATCCCGACCCCATCCCACCTAAACAGCACTTGAGTTCCGAGGGGTGACAGTCTGGTTTCTGGATCGCCTTCCTCGAAACCCATGTTCCTCAGGATTCTTCTTGCGGCTTTCTCATGCTCATGCACCTGTAATCCCTCCAAACGCAGCGCTCCACAAGGTTACTTAGAGAGTTCACATCAGTTTTGACACGAGGGGTTCCCTCAGTGTGGCGAGCAGATCTCTGATACCCCCCTCCCCTCTGTATTGACTCGCAGTTCCACCCTTGCCCCAAAAGGATGAGTAGTTGCCCTCGTCCATGAGACGAATGAATTTCAGGAACTTCTTCCTTGTCAACTGTGCCCATCTTTTTGGCGGAAAGAACCGAAGGGTGGTTCTGAGCAACTCGTTCACCACTCTGAACGCAACTGTGTTGCCCTGAAGTACGTAGTTACCTCTGGTGTTGGGATCAAAGGCCTCAGGACATGCGGTAGCCCAAGCGCCCCACCAATCGTTTATGAGACCAAGTAGATCAGAATCATCTCTTTGAGAAACTATTTCATCTCGGAGGAACGACTTCTTCAGCCCCTCCGTCACGGTGCGTTGGGAAATCACACCCGGGCTTCTTCCTCCTGCAGGGACTTTAATCAACTTATGCCAAACGGATCTAGGATCGGAATTCAGTTTGTCTGAGATCTCCACGGCCCTCTGGGTCAACTCTGCATCAGGCGTTGGTATGACCTCCTTCAGCTCTTTGCGCTGAGCAACCGTGAGTCTCGCGACAAAGCGGTCATGCAAATCAGCACGTACCTTCTTCTGTGTTCGATTGATGACAACGAATTGCTTTGCTTCACAATATGATGGATCACGTTCACCCAGATCTCGATGGAAAATTACAATGGCGGGCAAACAGTAGTCGGTATCCGGCTTCTGGACCATAGCTCGACGGATGCCTGAAATGCGATGCTGTCCGTCCACTATGTACAGGGGAGCATCATCCGGGATCGCAAGAGTTCCAAGCGACGAACCAGATTCTACTGGCGTGAAATGGAGAGGTTTTCGAACAGATAACAGGATGCTGGGTGGAGATATGTTCTTCTTGTTCAGAATGAACTTTGCGTATAGACCAGCCCTGTAGCTGGACATCTCTCTCTGATAACCCGTCTTGTTACGAGGACTCCAAGAGTCAACGACCAGCTTGTGTTCATCAGCAAGGGTGCTCGCGTCAAGATACGTTATGTACATGTTCATACCGTGTTGGGTGAAAACCAATGCTGGCAGATCCACTGTATCCCCTCGCAGTGTTTCCGCACTATCCGACTCCCCCTTAAATCGTTTACTAGTCACGATGGAACTGCGTTCAATCTGCTTCAACGACACCGCAAACCATTCGCTTCGGGGTTGACGTTAGCGAAATAAGGCCGCTGGCCCTCACATTCCGAATCTCGCGCCTTCATAGTCACGCAGATGATAACCAGTCATCAGTCCCGACATTGCCAGCCAAATAGGGTTCACTCGTAATCCTTGGACAGATTCCACAGCATCCAGTCAATCTGGACAGCCGGGATTCGGTATTCACGCTGCAGTCGATGTGTGCTCGACTTGAACAGAAGGTAGCCCTTTGGAGTGTCTCCAAAAGATGCTCCCTCGACGAGCACTTCTAGACCTTTTCTAACCGGGTCGTTATACAGCGGGAACGTACTTGGGTCACTGATATACAACATCGCAGTCATGAAGCCCAGTCCAGCGCCTTTAAGATGCCATTCTTCTTCCGTAAGCAGGCTCTCAAGCCGCTGCTCTAGGCTCTCGCTACCCCACAGCAGTCTCATGAGCACTCTGCAAATCTTGGGAATAGGATTACTCAGAATCTGGTCTATCCCCGACTCTCGGAGAGCTCCCGTGAAGTTCATCATGCGGTTCAACAACCCCTCCAGATCATCCTTGTCAATCATTTGTATCGCATCGGGAGTCAGCTTCTTTCGCAGTTCTTGGAGGACCTTCTGTCTCTTGCTAACGTCGTCTCGATACTTGCGAAACTGCCTCAACAGCGTTCGGATGACCTGGCTTGCGTTCTTGCGAAGCTTGACGTCTCCGGTCTGTTCGATGGTTATGTCCTCAGCGACTCCCCGGGTGGTCCTGAGTAGGTCGTCGAGCGCGTGGAGCATCTTGTCACCTTTCGACCACGGCACCCGCCTCTCTCGTAGCTTGCCCAGCTTCTCTTCGACAGATTTCGGCGAAGGCAGATCACTTGGGTTCAGCTTTCTGCCCGCAAATCAGTAGGGTTTCATGAAAGCCAGAATGTCTTTCGTAGCCTCTTTGTCCTCGATGAGAACTCCAATCTCAAGGTTTGTTTCGATGCCGCGTTCTGTGAGATTGGAGAACGTGATGACCGCCCTCTCGCCATCAACGACGTAAATCTTTGCATCGATGCCGAAGACATGATGTACATCAGAAACTGTGACCAGATCGACTAATGAGCCGTAGTCACTTACACGATTCAGGAAGTCTTCCAGACTGCATCCAATGAGCACTTTCAAAGACACATAGGGCTTCTTGTTGGACGTGAGAAGTGAAACACCATGTTTAGTGAAGTATGGTGCTGTCACCATGATCTCACTTTCCGCAGACTGCACCAAGGCAATCAGCTGATTTGTCCAGTTGGGACCTAGAATGGAAATCATGACTTACCCTCCTTGGCCCATTACATCAACAATCCTGATACCTGGACCTTCGCTCATTAATCTTGCTGGCTCTCCTCCATAGGGTCAATTCCCTTGTGAACCTGATGTATCTTGTTGCATGGTACGCACGGAGAAGGCCGCACAGAGGCGGCGGCTGGGTGGACCGTGGGCAACAAGACCTGAAGGAGCACCAGAAGCTTGCGCAGCGGAAGCCGGAGAATCGTGACCGAAGTTTCTGGCGTCCATTATCAAGTCAGTTTGTACCTGTGCCTGTCGGTGAACTCCTGCTTCTCTGAGGGCTGCCAGCTCGATAACACGCACAAAATCTGATATAGCGCTTCCGAAGATCGGATTATTGCACGCCCTCCATTTCCAGATGAAGAGCTAGGAGCCACACTCGCTGACGCTGCAGGTGCATCGAAAAGACCGAGGCTAGGGCGCCGATGTCATTCCTGCAACTGCAATGATGCTCTTTTCCATTTCAGACTCCCAACACACATCCACTCGACATAATCCTGAAGACACTGTCTGTCAAGAGTCATGCCCAAGAAACATGCCTAGAGAGAAGGGATATTAGGAAGCTCCCCTCTGGAAACAGATTGGAGGTTCCTGATCTGGATCTCTTCAAACTAATGAGGAAACTGGCCAAAGCTAGGCCTCTTTTTCACAGTGAGAAAGATTTCAGGGATAGCTTTGGGAAGAGTCTTGCCCGGCTATACCCAGATTGTTTCACGATACGCTACGAAGCCCAAGGCTTCTATCCTGGCAGCGAGAAAGTGGACATCCTTGCGGTCTGCAGAGGACTGACTTTGGGGATTGAACTGAAGTACAAATGGGTCACCGTGGGTGATACATCACGGCTGATGCACGCAGGCGAACAATATCAACCGCCGAAGAGTGGAGCTCCTGACGACATCACTAGGTTCGCATTCCTTGATGACATTCAAAGACTGGAGTCGGTGACAATGAACCGTTCAGATGTGGTCGGATACGCGATTCTACTGTCCAACAAGCACGGACTCTGGAGCCCACCTCGTTACAAGGAGCCCAATGACTTGATGTTTCGCATACACGGACCTACCATTGGTGGAAGACTCATCTGGAAGGGCAATCCAGCCAAGAAGACACTACAGGCAACTGGAGAATCGATTACACTTCGCAGAGTGTACAACCTTGAATGGCGTCCGTATGCGCAAGTACGAGATGCACGGAATGGCCTGTTTCAATATCTCGCAGTGAGAACCGGCCAGAACGGTGATGGATAGAAAAAGGAAGCTGTGCCGGGAAAACCCGCAGACAATAGAGGATCTGTATATGCTCAGGCAACTCCTGACCCCACAACTATATCGGTACGATTGATGAATGCCTACGTCTTGGGGGACCAACGTCATGATTCTGAGATGATATGCTGGGCCCAGTTCCCGGCCGGACTTGTGCTTCCTGTTGTTCGGATATGCAGCGCCGTTCGTCAATACGCTGGAATCCATAGATATCTCGAGGATTACGACTGGGGGCCATTAGTATGCTAATCGTGCAGGAGGGAAACTTGGTCCAGAAGGGCGATGTGATAGGGCGCTTCCTGTTGATCGAAGATGCGGCTCACGTTCACTTCGGACTCGTCAGCAAGGGTGCATGGAAGGACCCCGAACCCTTCTTTGGACGGACCCCTACCTCGGAATCTAGGCGAAGAAGTCACATCGGTGGTCCTGAAGGCAGGCATTATATCAACCCGCTATTCCTTGAATGCAGGGATTGCACATGACATCGGACAATCGTGAAGAGGATGAGCGTCGAGAGGATCAAGTCGAAGCGGTACTTCAGAAACCGAACCCGGTTTCTCAAGGGTATGAACTAAAGCCATCCCTTCTTCTCTAAGTACAATCTCAAAGTCTTCTTGGCCAAGTCTATGTTCGTCGCTTCTTCGCCTTCGAGCACGACATAGTACAAATAGTTGGGTTTGAACTCCAGAACAATCTCGACAAGTCCTAAGCGATTCCGGACGAGTTCCCTGCCCTCGTCGAACAGAACTAGGCATACTCCCCAGAATCCTGTTGCCAGTTTTGCCATGAACACCTCACCAACCCACGCGAGCCAGGGATCGTTTTGTGCAATCTCTATTATGAACCGGCTCTTGCCTCTCTCGAAGATCACATCTGGCCTGTACTCGACATGTTTCTTGCCCTTTCTTATGTCCAACGGTTCTGAGTCGCCCGAGTATGTTCTCGTGTAGTACAGTTTCCCCTTGCGGTCGACGGAATGTTCGCCGACTTCAAGCAGCCAATTCTTCAACTGATCGTGGAGTTTTCCGCTCATAGGAATCGCCCTGATTTCACAAGGCTTTGCTCGTAACAGTGTATTGAGGTTTCTGTTAAAGGGACGAAACCGTGGATGCTGCAGGTGAGCAGTCTGGACGCTGGTCCTAGCATGAACCAATCTGAAGCGCTTCAGCACCGCAGCTCCGACATGATGGGAAAGAGCAGCTCCGGGGTGATGCTCTCCTGAAAGCATTCACAACTGATACACTAAGTTCAGATTGAGGGAGTTCCATACTGACTTGGTTTTCAGAGACAAAACCGATCGGTGGTGGGGTTTCTCGCACTCCGGAGAGCCTCATTTGATGACTACTTCGCCCTTCTCGGAAACCCTAGCAACACGCCAGTAATAATCTCCTCTATCGATGGCTTTCTCTATTGACTTTCGGATGTTGCGAATGTCGGGGACGTCGGTTTCCCTTGAGAGAAGGACTATTTCCTTGACCTGCTCCTTTTCGGTCATTCCACAGAATACAACGTATTCCACAGGATGCAGGAGAGCTTTGATATCCTGAGGATGATAGGTGCACCCAGGTAGTGCCGCGCTCACGAACTTGCTGACAGCCTTCCTTGCCCGCTTACGTCCACGTTCCCGCGCGGCCTCACGAATCTCTTCTTCCTCCTCTTCGAATCTCTCCTCCTTCTCCTCAAGTAGGGCATCTCTCCTCTCATACTTGTCAAGCCAAGTTCGAGGAACAACACCCTCGTATCGAAGACTCAGATCGCTAACACGCACGATTTCACCGCAGTGGGGGCAGAGGCACAAAGTGGTCCTTGCCCTCTGGAACCATAGAATGGGATCCATCACATCCTACACCTCCTTGTAGGAAACGCGCTCTTCTTCGACTGCATCCCTGACAAGGGCCTGATGCCTGTTCAGCCTAGCAGAGCCCGTCTTGATCTCCAAGAATGTCAGCGAGTTCACCTGGGACGAGGTCAGGCCTTCAAACACTAGTAGGTCTATTGGATCGAACAACGTCCGGCAGTCCGCGGGGTTGAAATGGAAACCCTCAAGCGCTGGAACTAGATGTTCGACCGTCTGACCAATTGTCACAGCCTCTGCTGTCACTTCCGCCCGTTGGCTGGCAGCAGTAATCCCCTTCTTGAGCAAGAAGGTCCGCGTCTTGAGGTCTTCCTCGTAAGTCAGGCGTCTGCTTTCGGCTTCTTCAGGAAAAGGTTTCGTCCCATCGAAGAGCAGAGCTTTGGACAGAGGAAACTCCCCGCCACAACGGCACTTGGCCACAAGCAGACTAGACTTCAGTGACTGAATCAAGTCTTTCATCTTACATGCATTTCCTCCTTCGTAATAGACCATCAAGTGTGTAAAGAGTCTTGTTTCGAAACAGCTCCGGAATCACAGAGTAACAAGGCACGATGTGGATTTCTGAAGCACTCAACCAAGGACTCCTAAGACCATGAGGAGTAGCTGCCATTCTCGTGAGGCCGCATCCCAAGAACAAGGACAATGAGTCTGACATACTATCCACCCATACCTACCCAGAGATTCCTAGCTTGACCAGATTCCTGCATATCTCGGTTCTGCCACGCAGTACCTGGGCACGATGGAGGTTGTGCACTCTCAGCTTTGCTTCGTCAGCGTAGTTCTCTGAAGACTTGCCTCGGTACTCCCCAAATAGATACCCGATCTTCTCCAGCTCTACGACTCCAAAAAGGAGGGACAGACCCATCAGCAGGTCGGCGATCGTTTCATCTGTGGCGTCTATCACACGGGGAATGTCAGCAGGCAGTCGTAGAATCCTTACGCCAACGTCCTCAGCAAGCCTGCAGTGGTCAATCATGTTCTTGTCCGTCGACAAGAGCGTCACTCTGATTCCACGTTGCTTCGCAAACTGCTCCAGTGAGTCAACGATAAGAAGGTCGACTTGCTCCTTGTCTGATGGAAGCTCCACTTCGTCGGTCTTCAGATGAACTGGTCTCTTCATGAATGTGGATAGCTGGGACACAGCCATCTTCGAAATCCTGGTCTCAAGAGTGTTCTGGCCCATGAGCTCGTCAAGGAGACGGTTCATGCGCTCTGAACCGTAATGGCTTCTCGCAGTTTGGATTACTTCTTTAGTATACTTCCTCCATTTTCCCTTGCGTACCTCTTTCAGAACTGGATAGGCGGTCACACACAAGACGTCCTTTGACTGGATACCGAGCTGACGCTCCAGTTTCTGGAGCATAGAGGGGAATCCATTGTAGAACATGTTTGAGTCGAGTGCTATGGCATTTCGTCTCATTCCCGGCTGTTCGTAGTAGTCCTTGCTGATGTCGTTCTTGAGAAGATTCACAAGCTCGTCAGCGTTCTCGTAGTTCAAGATTCCGCAATAGCACAGGCACCTCTTCAGATCGGCATAGGTGGGATGGTCTGATCCCTCAAACTCACTTTCCCTGCGTCTTTGCTCATAGTCACCGGCGTCTGTCTTCAATGCGACCTTCGCAGCAAGAGGGTCGACTTCGAGTATGTCCACTCCTAACAGAGGAGCCCTCACGAGTATTCTCTCCCCCCGTACGTAAGCTTGATTGAGCAGGATCATCATGCACTCTCGTGTCAGGACCACATCGGTTTCTGCGTTCGTTGGGTCGAAGACCGGCTGCTCAGTCTGGACTTCTCCCGTAGTGATGTCAAACAGCTTCTGTTTTCTCTTCGGAATCAGAAGGTATGGTTTCGCCGCTCCCTCTGTGGTCTCTATGCCGAGGTAGAACAGATGCCTAAGGCTCTCATTCTTCAGGGCCAGCAGAGAGCCTGCCACGGGAGCCTTTCTGCCGCCTGTGATGTCAAGCGCGATTTCGAATCCATCTCTCCTTAGCTGCTGAACAAGGCTTAGGGCAGTCGCTCCCGTGGTACGGGCATCCCAGTCCGGTATCTCGACAACATGGACGCTGGGCGTGGAATACGAACTCTGAATGATCTCAATGCCCTGCTTCACTGGTCGAACATCGTCAGAGAACTGGGACTCACAGAGGATATGAATCTCCTGAGGCCGGTAGTCGGTTTCGATGACAGAGGCATGAAACGAGTTCAGGACCGCCCACCCACTTCTGCCCATTAGCGTGATGTAGGCCTGCTTGTTCATTGAGTAACCCCTCCAGAGCTCCCACTAGATTCGCAGCACTCCGTTGCGCTGGATGACTCTCACATTCTTGTGCCACTTCTTGAAGAGCTCCGGCTCTTGAGTGTGGATGGGCACAACCATTTCGGGATTGGTGCTCTTTATGAGCTGCTCAATCTCTTCGCCACACATGTGACCAGAGCAGTGCAAAAGATGAGGCGCTCCCAGTCCAAAGTGAGTGAGCCAGTTTTTGACCCGATTGAAGTCGATAACCGTTTCCTCGTCATACGGCTCCGATTGGGACCAGATGAAGCAACTGCCCTCTTCAGGCTTCAAGTCGTGAAGCAGGTTAATCTCGTAGAAGCTGCATGTGACCACATAGTCGGTCTGTGAGTCTGCAACAGCCTCGGGAGTCACCAGGTTCGACTGTTGAAATAGATGCTCTCTCACAGCCTTTGGGTAGCTACGGGTGTAGTCCTCTTTCTGGTTCTTCTCGTCATAATCAGAGTTGCCCCAGACACCCCAACCCTTTCTCGGCAGCAGGATTCCCACGTCATTCTCAGCAGGGAGAACCTTCTCACCTCCGTCACGCAGGACCTTGAGGTAGTAGGCCTGCTTGGGATTGATCAGTAGTTTCCTCCCGCAAGCAGCCGCAGCCTTTGAGAGGGTAAGAAGTCGGCTTGTATCACGTGCCGAGTAGTTCACCAGTACGAGCTTCTTCGTGTCACCAAATACCCGTGTGAGTTCGCGCCCAAGTGTTTCTTCAGTGAACCCCGGTTTGTCGCTTGCACGCGTGCCCTCACATAGAAGAACCTTGATGTCTGCGCCCTCAAGAGCCTTGGCGAACTCTCTAGTCGTAGCCGAGTTGTATCCATGGAATCTTAGGTCTCCCGTATATGCTATAGTGCCTGAACTGGTTGTGATGACATACGCATCTGAGCCCGGCAAGCTATGATCCACTGGATACATGACAACCTCGATATCACCCAGCTGATGTGCTCGTCCCTTCTGCAGAGTTGTATACACGCGGGTCTTCTTCTCGGCTTCCAAGTCCGCGCTAGTAGCCCGCTTCATGCCCTCTCCTCGTTTCATCGAAACGAGTCTGAAAGACGGGTACCAGTCACAGAAATCCTGAGCATCACCGTCAGTCGTCTCCTGCAAGTAGGACAGAATGTCGTGGGTAGTACGAGAACCCACCAGCTGGATGTCAGGTCGTAGGTACGGAACCAATCCAACGTGATCCATGTGTGCATGGCTAATCACGACAGCCTCGGCGGCTTTCTTGGAGTCTAGTAACTCGTGTTTTGGAGAAGTATGTACTAAGTGGTCCTGCCGATAGAGCCCCTTTATTCCGGGAAGCAGGCCAAATGCCACGTATTCATCAATTGTCCCAAATGATCGAGCTTGAAGGTATTCGTCATAGTACGTTCCTTGCAGACCGAAGCTAAGTCCGAAGTCCAAGAAGACTCGAGTCTTTCCATCCTGAAGGAGTATCTTGTTGCCGCCTATCTCGTTAACTCCGCCAAAGAAGCTTAGTTCCACCACTGTGAGTTCCCCGCAACCATCCTCTTTAGTCGAGGTTGTATAAAACTCAATCGTATGTATGTCGGTAGGGCACAATAGTGCAAGCGACTTCCCGGACTGTGAAGAAGGGAAGCACGAGGAGTGGACGATGAGAGAAGCGCCGCCCTCTTCTTTATGTCGTGCAGAGGCGGTTGTGGCGGTAGCCGGGCGGACCCGAGTCTTACCCATGACTTTGTTCCGAATGCCTGTCCTAGAAGATGTATCTGTGCCTGTCGATGAACTCCTGCATCTTGTTGGAAGGACTGTCCTCCACTGATCAAGGAAGCGAGCTCCGAGAACCAGTCCCCGATGGCGACTCTGCAAATCCTCTTTAGTGCAGAATACCAATACACGGCTGGTGAAGATTCGTATGCGAGAAGCGCTTCCCTTGACGAAGAGGAGGAGGGCTACAGCTGTTGTCATGATCGTCGTAGCAGTCACTGCCTGCCTCGGCACGTACATCCATGACAACCCCTCCGGGATCACGTCGATTGCGGACATCAACGCAGGAAAGGTGGCGGTCGGGGACAATGTCATGATAAAGGGAAGGATAATGAGCATACTCCTGCTCCTCATGATACCGAATGATCAGACTCTCACAGTGGGCGATTGGCAGGCCAACATTACCCTCGGCTGGACCCATTTCCGTGTTGAGGTTGGCTGGGTGATTATCGCAAGGGGCACCGTAGCATCGAGCCGCGATTTGCACCACACTGAGTGGCTGGAGCGCGTCTGGCTTTTCGCGTGACTCCGATTGGTATCTCTATGGTGGAGAAAGGCGGCTGGACCGCTCGTCGGCAACACAACCTGAATGGGCAGTACAATCTTTACGAATGGGGTAACCGAATCGTGACCAAGGTCTCTGGCGTCCATCATCAGGTCAGGTTGTACCTGTGCCTGTCGATGAACTCTTGCTGGTTGGAGGGCAAGTAAGAGTCTAGTGTCCATTGATGGCCGGAAGAGATATGGCCGAGCAACCCTTTCTCCAATGGGGGTTCCTCGCTGCCATACAGAGTGTCTGGACACTACATCCAGCATGAAGAAGCAGTGGAAGCCGATTTCAAAGGCACCATTATCGATATCGAAACCGTGGGCGAGTTCGGTGAGGCGTCCTACTGTCAGGACAAGGAAGACTACTTGGCACGCTATCGCAATATCAGGATCACGGCGGTCGGAATCCTCGCGGGCGGCAAACTGCAGATCTTCGCTGCAAAAGGGGTCGAGCATCTCGCAGACTTTCAGAGAAGCGCAATCATGTTCATGTCCAAGGCGACTGGTCCACTGCATGCCTTCAATAAGGCGTTCGAAGAGGGCTGCTACTACTGGAACTCTGGTCGGGAGATACTGGACATCGACAGAGATATTCAGATGACCAGACGAGAAAAGAAGGAGGCAGTGGTGAGGAATCTGGGACTGCCGGGGTACGATGACCCTTTCAATGGCGAAGGCAGACTCTGCGTGAGAGCCTTCCAATCTGGAAAGGTCGAGGACATCATCAAGCACAACAGAGCATGCCTGCTCAAGGAGTACGGAATCCTCAACAAACGTGGGGCAAGAGAGTTCCGTACGAAGTGGTTGGACTTGAACATCTAGTGTGAAGCGGCAGTCTTCGAGCATCTATGTTCCGAAGACTTCTACCTCCGAAGTCATCGTAGAGGGATTCTTTCTGACTCGAATCAGAGTGTCAGCAACCGACTCAAAATCCTCGTCATGAGTGACAATCAGCAGTTGTTTAGCAGGCTGTAGGTGCTCAAGAACGTCCACGAGCTCAGCTCTCCGACTGTCATCAAGATGAGCTGTTGGCTCATCAAGCATCAGAAGGTCGCTTCCGGCGAGAGCACGCGCAAAGCCGAGGCGAATGGACAGGGCAGCAAGCACTTGCTCGCCGCCTGAGAGATTGTCCAGCGATTCCAAGACGCCAAACCGGGAAATCTGCAGGTCGTGGTTGTCTGTAATCCTTAACGAATCGTACTCATTTGTGCCCATGAGATTCCTGAAGAGTTCTGTTGCGTGCCTCGAAACCCGTGCATTGTCGTTCTGTCGAAGTGAAGGCTGAATGGCCCTGAAGAAGTCCCTTACCTTTTCCATGACGGCAAAGGCGGCACGCGCCCGAGAATTATCTTTGTCTGCCTTGTCATAGCTTTCCTTTGCCCGTCTGCATCGATCTGCGTCTTGCTCGAGTCGCGGGACTGTTTCCTGCAACAGGGATTCGACCTTCTGCTTTGCCTCACCTGTTTCTTGCTCAAGCTGGGAAACAGTTCTTTTCGCTTTAGAGTGGTCCTTTGGACTGAACTGTGCCTCAAGATTCTCCAAATCGCGCTCACTTGTTTTCAGATCCTTCTCAGCCGCCACCACTGTCTTACGCAGCACGGCAAGGTCATTTGCAGTGCGCTCCATCTCCTGAAGGCGTTCAGACATGCTTCGGTGTGCTTCCAGCTGGTCTTCACATTTTGTCAACTGACCGTCAAAACCCTCGCCTTTCCGCTTCATCAGTGATGCAGTCAAGAGGGCTAGATCATGTCGTTTTTCTTCGAGCGCCGTAAGACCGTCTAGTGCGGGGCTGACCAAGGTTCGTGCTTGTTGGAGACTCGCGGCGACATTCTTCTGCCTCCTCCACTCGTCCTCCAGTGCGTCCAGATCTTCTCTCCCTCTTTCCCGCTCGGACTTGAGAAGTGCTGCTTTCTCGTCCTTCGTCCTCTTAGCAAGGTCAGACATCTTCTGAGAGAGTCCCTGCATAAACTCGGCAATGGGACCCAGCTGCTGCGCGAGATCGAGTGCCTGACGCGCCTCGTTTTCTTCTGAGGCCATCTCCCTCAGACCTGCCTTTGCCTCTGTTAGTTGATTTCTTGCATCAGCAGCGGCTTCTCGAGCCTCTGTGAGCTTCCGGGAGAGATCAGAGAGCATGGGACCTACATGTTCGGCGGAAACAGTCTGCTTGCAGGTTGGGCATTTCTTGCCCGAGAGCGATTTCAACTCTGCAATCGAACCCCTGATTTCTTCCTCTCTGCGTTCAGCCTGAGTCAGAACCCTCTGTGCCGCCTCAAGGGTTTCTTGCATTCTCTCCCTCGACTTGACTGCCGCTGCAACCCTGCTTCGCAGAGCGACGACGTCCCCCGACGAGTATTGCTTCCACTTGCTTCCGCCTATCTTGAGTGCTCGTGCTTCGTAATCCCGTTTCCCCTGTTCAGTTGCCGTCTTCTGCGTTTCGAGATCGTCAAGCCTCGATTTTATCTTCTCTACCTTGACTTGGGCTGCCTTTCCAACTTCGAATTTGCGGTAACAGTCGTCTTCTCGTTGTGTGGCCTCAACAAATGCCGCCTCTACAGTGGCCGTCCAATCGGGTCGGGGCGTTCTCTTTATCCAAGAAATCAATGCGTACAGCTTTCCCGTCACTAGTTCGGTCTTTCGGTCTAGTCTATCTATCTCGACACGCAGCTTCTGCTCAGAGTCTTGATCTTTCTTCATTGCCTGCATTTCGTTAACGAAACGGTCGCGCTCATCGGTCAGAATGGAGATCAGGCCTGCAATCTCCAGTTTCCTCTTCATGACATCTCGAACCAAAGCGTCCATATCATCAGTCAGTGCGATGTCAGTTGTGGTGCTGAGCTTCTCAAGCGCATCGTGAAGCTCAGTCTGGCGCTTCAGATCACGGCGAAGATTCACGTCTTTCTGGTGGACCGACTCCTTCGCAGCTATGAGCTGTCCGTTGAGTTGGTCCAGAACTGCCAATCTTCGTTTCGCATCAGCAAGGTTCACCTGAAGCCGCTTTAGTTCCCCTCTGGACCCACGAGCCTCAGCTCTTTTCTTTCGAAGCTCGGCAAGCCGTTCCTTCAAGGATTCAGCATCCGGCAATGTCTGATCCATAACCTGTTGCGAAAGCTTTGCAGCATGTTCAAGTTCGGCGAGAACGTGTCGTGAATTCTGCCATGCCATTTCATAGTCATCAATTCCTAGGAGCCTGTCAAACAGGGCTTTTCTCTCTTGAGCCTCAAGAGATACTATCTTGGCAATCTCACCCTGCCGAACAAAAACAAGATTCTCAAATGCTGTCTTGCCGAGCCTGATAAGAGTTTCAATCTCGTAGTTGGCAGATTTCTGGGTAGGCGCAAGTTCAATCCACTGACTTCCCTTCTTCACACTGAGCGATGCTGTGGGATTCCCAGCTCTTCTCAGGACTCTCTTGACTGAGTACAGCTTTCCCTCGTGTTCGAACTCGAGGGCAAAAGATGCCGCATTCTTGCCTCTTCGAACCAAATCCGATTTGTTGCCGCCCGGATAATCCGCCAAGAGGGAGTATAGAACTGATTGCAGAATCGTGGTCTTCCCACTGCCATTCATCCCGATTATGACACTCTTGCCAGTAGTGAAGTCAAGCCCAAGTTGCTCGTATGACTTGACATCACTAATGGCGAGTTTCCTGAGAATCATGCTCTCTTCTTCCTCCCCTTCTCCTTTCTTGGCACTTGCTCTCTTTCCACGAATCTGTACAGGGTCTTCATCGTGACATCTTGCGCCTCTGTGTCCCACTTCTCAGACAGAATACTCTTCATCTCCTCGACGAGAGAAGACCACCTAGGAGCCTCCTTGGCAGGGACATTGAGACCTTTAATGAGCACCTCCCGTATCACTTCATCATGGGACGCGGTTTCCTGCAAAGGTGTTTGTGAGAGCGAGAGGTTGTCAATGACATCCACGTGAAATGCGTTCCTCGCCTGACCGGCAATTGCCCTTGTATCGATGGGGTTAGTAGTGTCAGCGAGTGAGCCGGCCAGTTCAAGTCTAACCATATAGTCCTTCAAGTCAAGCTCCTTCAGCACTTCAAGTGCTTGCCTACTGGCAGACGCGGAGTTGGTGCTGCCGAGATTCAAGACTCGGGAAACCTTGGGTCTGACCTTGAAGCTGAGTCGTTCGATTTCCGGAGCCCATTTGCCCCTCGTCTTTCGCAATGTCACGACAGCAACAGATCTATCCGCCTCAGACCACTCAGAAGCGCTTGTGTGCTCCGTCGCTCCGGTGCAGCACATCGAACCAGAGGAGTTCGCCCACCACTTGTGGTAGTGACCAAGTGCTATGTAATCGAAAGCTCTAGCGTTCAGCTCATACTCAGTTATATCATGTGGTATGCCCATTGAATCTAGGTAACAGTGCGCGACTAAGACGTTCGGCATACTGTTGTCACGGAGTTTGTCGATATGTTCCTCGGCCATCTTCTGCAGCATATCTGATGTGGCTTTGCCGTAATAGCCCAACCCCCACAGGCGAATGTTCGTGCCGTGGACGCCCACCTCTGAATAGCTATCCTGTAGATAAGTGAACTTGTGGAGATCCTCGAAGACATGGAGCTCATCTCCCCCCTGTCTTTGGCTCCAAGCGTAGGAAGCGTCATGGTTACCCCTCACGGCGAACACCGGGATATCTTTCTCAGTGAACACTTGGAATACACTCAGAGCGTCTCTCTGTGCTGCCGGGTAAGGTCTTGCTTCATGGAATATGTCACCTGGAACCACAACCAGATCCACATTCTTTTGGACCAGAAGATTGGCCGCTTGCATCGCGGCTTCGTAGAAATCGATTGCTCGCTGAAACAGGCCGTACTGTCGACAGCCAAGATGAAGATCTCCCATCTGCCCGATTCGAATCGAACCCTCACGACTCATTTCCTCTTCCTCCTGTAGGCACTATCACTATCATCGTACTGCCGCACTATCTGATCTTCCGATTGGTCAGCCTCCGACCACAGTGAAACAATGTCCAAGTCCTCTCCGCCCAGGGTTCCCTCGTACTTGTCCACCTTTACCAGTCCCGGTAGATTGATTGCAGGGCCAAAGATGATCGCCTCTCCGACATTCAGTCCGGGTAGCTCATCCATCAAATCGCGGCTCATAGCCTCCGCTGACAGCTCTATTTGCTTCTGATCATGTGGATTGACAATCCTGAGGATAATCATGCTATTACACTGGGACAGGGCATCAGAGTCAACCTTGCCGGGCCTCTGCGAAATAATGCATAGTCCCACTCCGAACTTCCGCCCCTCGGAAGCAATCTTGGTCAGAATCCGACTCGAACTAGCTGTCTGTTTTGACGGAACAAAGTTATGGGCCTCCTCGACAACGATTAGAACGGGACCGGGCGTCTTTTCGCCATCTTCATTGCGTTTCCATCTGACAGCTGCACGGAATATGATCTGGCATACATGCCTCACTATTGCTTGCTGCACGTCCGTGTCAAGACCAGCTAGCGCTAGCACAGTCATGCAGCCCTTTGTCAGAAGCCCGGGTGCCCCTCGAAGTGGAACCTCCTCAGTCTTGTCAAAGACCACAAACTCGGTAGTCCCATCTATCCTGTCGATTATGCTGCTGCTTTGTTCCTGTGCTTCTGTGTCGTCGCCAGTGCGGTTTAACGCCGTCCTCAAATCGTCGAGATCCCATGTTGTGCCTTGGAGGTTTCCGAGCACTTTCCGCAAGAGAGCACGTTGCTTATGGGCTGCCTCACTAATCCTGAGAATCGAGAAGTAGTCCTCAGGTCTGAAGCTGTTGAATCTGAAACGCAAGGGACGAATGCCTTTGGTTAGGTCGGACTCAACAGAGAATACCTGAACCTTACCATGCACACTCTCTCTCATCTGGACGTACTCGTTATGAGGATCGACTATGAGGACAGTACCACCAAGTGCCAACACTCTTGAAGTCAAGACTGCGACTGTGTTCCCCTTCCCACCACCAGTAATAGCTAGAATGGCAAGGTGGCGTCTGGTTATCTCATTGACGTCCAGTTTCACTTCGACTTGCTCATTGGACCGTAGTACACCAATCCTGACATGACCGTGGCCGAACGCTCGCGATAGTAGTTCTGTGGTTGCCCGTCGCACTGCTGCTCCAGGAGGGGGAGTGAACCTGGGCACTACTAGCTTGTTCCGCTTGTCCAGATAACCTACTACAACAGCGCGGGCCGTGAGTACCTCGCCCTCGCTGAGGTCACCCATCATGGATAGCGCTCTGAAATCCTCCGGCCGATTCAGGACAGAAACGGGCATGTCTAGGTTCTCGAGTCTAATGTCTGATACTCTCGCAAGAACTGGTTCCTTGAAATCCTCATGTTGATAGTCTATCATCAAGTACTCGCCCAGCTGAAGAGGCTCTCTTCTGACGATCCTTGGGCTAATCCTGATTGCGATCTCAGTTGGAGTTGTCACTCCTAGAAGGTTGCCGACCACATCATCTTCTTTGCTCATTCATATGCCCCCTATCCAAAGCGTGCTCGCCTCAGGTCGCCAAAGACTGTTTCCGCCGTCGCCATGTCCTCCTTTGCCACCTCAGCCTTCACCATCCGGAAGAGCGGTTCTGATAGCTCGCCCGGTATCCTCGCCCTGTCATGTACGATATGGGAAGGAAGCATATATCCACGACCATCATGTAGCGAGGTCACGAACTGCTTGATCTCTCTCAACTTGTTCTTCTGAGCAGACAGGTAGTCTATGCGGAAGACAGGAGCCCGGGGTGCAAGGATCCCGTAGAGGGTTTGGAAATCACCACGACCGTCGGTGAGGATTCCGTTCCTATCAAAGTAGTCAGTGACTCGTGGCACCTTGAGGTAGCTGGCGGCCATCGGTTTGGTGAATCCCGTTTTCCCATTGGCAGCCAATGCCACTATCGTGCGGTCCATCAGGCCAGCAGAAACGCCCAACTCTCCAGCCAGTGACCTCGACCGAGGATCCTTCGCTGCTCCAACCAGAATGATGTCGCGCTTCATGCACTCCCTGATTAGCGAGTCGAATGTTCTCATGAAGGCGACAAATGCCTCAAAGTACTCAAACTCGGGGGTACTGTCGCAAGTGCCTTTGGGTGTGAAGTACTCGATGACTGAGTAAGGGATTCCAGTAGTTGCATAACTGGCCAGACTGTTGTCCAAGACCACGAACCCAGGGTCATGGTCCAGTAGTCCAAGAGCAGAGTGGATCTCCAGCGTGTCCCTCGCAATACTCACGTATCTGTCGGCATCGCGCGGCAGCGTTGTCAGTCCAGCGTCTGTGCTCACTCTCCAGATTGGCGCGGCAGGAGAGTGAAAGCAGGCGCCTGCGGCTCTCACGAAATACATGCTCCCACCTAAGAGATCGACTAGGGTGGATCCGCCGTCAACGAAGACGAAGGGAACGCCAACCTCCCCCGGAGTCAATGGGTCGAACTCTATCTGAATATCGCGCACCTCTCTCTGCAATGCCTCAAAACGCAAGACAGAGTCACGGGCAAGAGCCTTCAGTGTCTTGAGCCAATAGTCCCCTTCCGATTCCAACACGCAAATGAACCCCGGACACACTTGTCAGGTTGGTTTCGACAAGCTCAAACGGGCATTTATCCATTGCTGCATCCAGCTTGGCGTTCTGTTTCCCTCGCGTCAGAAGAGAAACACCAAGATAGACACCGGTGATGTCGTAGGAAGAAGAAGCCAACTAGAGCTGATACCTATGCCTGTCGATGAACTCTTGATTCTTGGAGCAGCTCCGGCCAAGACTACCTTGCACCTGAGAGGCATACCGGTTGTCCATAGGACTCCGATTGAGAGTCAGAGTATTCTCCTTCGCATCGAGTAGAGTTGGGGAATGTGGGACTCCGGGATACGGTAGACGGGCCCGTGATCGCGCACCGATCCGTCCGGTTTCAAGTACATTCGCCAGTCGAACGTGATTTCACCCAGTTTGATGAGAGAAGCGAGCTCGTTTTCACGGATGCCTGCAAGCAGATGGGCATCAAGGTAGCATACACGAACGCCCGACGCATCATGCGAGAGGTTAGCTGTCACCAGCACCACATTTCGGACCTTCCGCGCAAGAGTGCCTGTTAGTAAGGGCAGGTCCTGATATGCAACCACCGCTCCTAAGTGTTCGAAGTCGACGCGTTGGTTATCTGACGTAACCTGCAACTGCCAGCCCCTGGTGTTGACGTACGAAGAACTCACTGTGCAATTGAGCCCGATTCTTCCTGTGTCATCTTCGTAGCCGTGCTTGAGAATGAACTCGCGTCTAGTGATGTCGCCCATCCTCTTTGGTGATTTGGAGGCGAGCGTGATTAGAGCACTCGATTCCCTTCGACATGTCTTCAGTTCAAACTCGCCCCAGTCCGGGACAGAGAGATTATTCTCCTGCAAGCCTAGCAGGCATTCGAGGGTATGGCCTGCAGCCCCGTCACCTCCCCGAATCGTTTCAAACCAATGTCCCTTTAGCTCTGCAAGCTTCTCCTCCAACATCGCAAGCGTGAAAGCAGGGATTTTGGCCACTGATGGCTCAGCTCTTTCATCGTGTCCGGCCGCCGGACTGGACCGGGTTGTATGTTTTTGCATCATTCATGTATAGGCTTTAAAGGCTTGGCCGCAACCGTTAGTTGAGAGCGATGAGGTCCACTCAGAGTATAGCGAAACCTCTTGAAATCGGCCACACCAGAACATGCAGTTGTCCTGAGAAACACATCAACTGTATGACTGCGAAGGAATGGATTCAGAGCCAAGTAGCAATATGGGAGTTCTTCTACGAGAAACGCGACCTTCGCAACAAGAGTGTTCACCCTGCTGTGTTTCCAATAGCACTTGCGGCCAAGTGCATTGCCCTCTTCACCCACAAAGGAGAACTGGTTCTAGACCCTTTCGTTGGAAGCGGAACTACTCTGCTTGCGGCCGAGGACCTGGCGCGCAACGCAGTAGGCTTCGACCTTAAGAAGGAGTATGTCGACCTATGCTACTCCAGACTTGGGCAGACGCGTCTGGAGGGTGAATCGCGGCAGATTGCTGTCTGTGATGATGCACACAACATATCGGAGTACTTTGAAGAGGAAACAGTCACTCTTGCTGTTACTTCGCCACCATACGCTAACATGCTGAACCGCCGCAGGAAGAACAAGAGCATAAGGGGCGACCTGAGGAACAATGAGCATTATCTGACTGTACAGCAATACTCCAACGATGTCCGGGACCTTGGGACTATGGAACCAAAGAAGTACGCAGATACACTGGGGGAGATCTATGCAGGCATACTACCATTGTTGAAACCGAAAGCGCATTCCGTCATCAACATTACGGACCTATGGTGGGAAAACAAGAGAATGCCGGTGCACATCTATACTGTTGAGGCAATGGAGAGAGCCGGCTACGAACTCAGGAACATAATCATTTGGGACCGAAGAAACCTCGTGAACAAAGTCGGTATCTTTGGATGGCCCAGCAATTACATAACGCTGGGAACTACTTTTGAGTACATTCTTGATTTCTGGAGGCCACCTAAGTAGAAGGAAGGCTGCCGCCTCTGACAAACGCACTCATGTCCGACCCAAAACGTGTGTTTTCACGCAGCCTGTAAGTTGCCGGACTCAATCCTCTTCGCTCAATAGCACTGTATGTCTTCGGCGGTATGTAGACGTAACCTTCAGTCATGCGACACGTTTCCTTCATTATCTGTAGGTTCCCTTCTGTGAACTCGGAGGGGTCGTCGAAGAAACCAAACAGAGAGTCGCCATCGAACGCAAGACCGCGTGCAGCTCTTTCTCTCAGCTTCATGTTCTTCACCTCTATGCGGTGCCGCTGCGTTGTTCCAGAATCTGAACGATGGGTGACGGTTATGTCGGTTCTTTTCTCTCTAAGCTTGTAGTGAACACCCAATCTGAGCCCAGATCGCTTCAGCTCGAGCTCAGCACACGATTCGGCAATCCTCCCGCTCACAGGCTGCATACTCTGACTAATCCTGCGAGTGAGTTCCTCCATGAAATTGCTGTACTCTGTGCCGCTTGCCTCGACAGGTGCTAGCAGAGCCTCACGGACAATCCTGCGGCAATCGTCATCGATAGCTAGAGCATCGAGGAAGTCATCGAGTCGGGTTTCATAGTACTTACTACGATACTCAAGAAGTAGATCATATGTTCGGGCATGTATCTGGTTCACTTCGAGGTTTCTGTTTCCTCGTACTGCCTCTTCGACTATGCTCTCAGCAGAGGGCAGCAAGCTCAACCTTTCCACCATGGTTGGTCGGCATAAGGAAGGATTTCAAACGGTGTGTTATCGAAGTCATTGCGACTCTGCAAATCCTCTTTAGTGCAGACTGCCAACATACGGGTGGTGAAGATTCGTATGCGAGAGGCGCTTCCCATGACGAGGAGGAAGCTCACGGCTCTTGTCACTATTGTCGTGGCAGTCACAGCTTGCATCGGCACGTACATACATGACAACCCCTTGGGAACCACCCCGATCGCGGATATCAACGCTGGAAGGGTAGGAGTGGGAGAGAATGTCACGATAAAGGGAAGGATACTGAGCATATTCGCGCTCGCCATTGGATTGAATGATTGGACTCTCACGGTGGGCGACCGGCAGGCCAACATTACCCTCTTTTGGACCCATTTCCGTGTTGATGTTGGCTGGGTGATTGTCACGAGAGGCACCGTACATTCGAGTCACGAGTTGGGCTCCATTGTGTGGCTTGACCGCGTGTGGCTGTTTGTCTGAGCCGATGAGCATCTCTTCAAGTGAAAGCACAGTCCGAATGTGTCGAGGATGAAGCTCACAGTAGGGCAAGGAAGAAGCCAACTAAAGCTGGTACCTGTGCCTGTCGATGAACTCCTGCTGGTTGGAGGGCAAGTAAGAGCCTAATGTCCATTGATGGCCTAAAGAGATATGGCCGAGCAACCCTTTCTCCAATGGGGGTTCCTCGCTGCCATACAGAGTGTTTGGACACTACATCCAGCATGAAGAAGCGGTGGAAGCCGATCTCAAAGGCACCATTATCGACATTGAGACCGTGGGCGAGTCCGGCGAAGCGCCCTACTGTCAGGACAAGGAAGACTACCTGGCACGCTATCGCGATATCAGGATCACGGCGGTCGGGATCCTCGCGGGCGGCAGACTACAGATCTTCGCTGCAAAAGGAATCGAGTATCTCGCAGACTTTCAGAGAAATGCAAACACGGCATGGCCCAACTAGAGAATCTGGTCTGATTGATTGGCATGAGCACGGGTCTGGTTCTTGACCACACATGATCTTAGAATGGGATGGAACACCTTCTACGCTATCACGACTTGTCCACGGGATGCGAAGCATTCGGTGGGAGCTCCGTCGCACATTCCCACCACTAAGAAGCTGCAAGTCCTATAGCTCACGGGTCTCGGTCCGGTACGTGTCGTCGTAGGGGTCCTCTATCCTTTCTTCGTAGGATATCTTGACCCCTCTCGACTTCAATGCCAACTTCAGTCTCTCGGGAAACGAAGATGCTTGGCTCTCGTCAAGGTAGACATATTGCAGCGATGGAAGGCGGGCGAGAGAATCCCCGAGCTCTAACCCGGGGATACCCTTCACCTCCACCCATCTCAGCTTGACCAGGCTCGCGAACGAGGCGGGAAGGGATATCAAGTCGGGATTCCAGCTAAGGGTACATCCGGTCAGCCTGGCGAGCTTCCCAAACGACTCGGGGAGGGACTTCAGTCTGTTTCCGGCCACGCTCACGAAGTCCAGCGCTTCAAGGTCGCCGAAGTCTTCGGGGAGTGCCACGAGCCTGTTGAAGGACAGGAAGAGGCAGTCGAGGGCCTTCAAGCGAGTGAACGACTCCGGAAGGGACACCAACTTGTTGCACATAAGATTCAGGCGCCTCAGTCTTTGGAGATTGCCGAAAGCAGGCGGCAGGGAAGCCAGCCTGCAGAAATCTATCTCTAGGGACTCCAATGCTTCGAGGCTACCGAAAGCAGGGGGAAGTGACGTGTAAGCACACGCGTGCAACTTGATTCTCTTGATATTGGTGAACTTGCATGCCATTTCGGGGAACGTGGTCGCCGCATCCTGCGACCAATCGATCTCCTCGACAGCCAAGGGATCCTCCACCGATTCGAGCTCGCGAGCCAGATCTCGCGCCTTCGGCAGGCGTTCCTCGTTGCAGATCTTCCTTGTTGTCTTGGTCGGCAAGCCACCACCACGCATACTGCGGAAACACCCTGTCCCCATCGGCTTCTGTCATATTATACTTGATGGGGAGCATTGTACCATGACAAGGACACGATGGTAGATTCTTCTAGCCATCTCTTTCTCCTCTGCTTTGTCGGGACCGTTCTCCATACTGCTAGCCAGTGCCAGTCCATACATGAGCGCTCTTATGACGCTTACTCTGCTTTCGAGTTTCCATACGCTTCAACAACTACACCGATGACTATTTCGATTGATTATACGGGAATTCTTGCAGCCTTCGACAAGATGGAGTTGCTCGGCCCGCGCCACGGCCCATTTGACCAGATGGCTGATGACCCGAGGTCTGAGTATACTGCAGGCATACAGGAAGCGAAGAGTCTTAGACAGCCCAATCTCTTCACGAGTCTTGATGCTACTGATGTCAGACCGCTTCTATTGTTCTGTGAAGCAAAGGTGCTCGTCAGAGCAGGCCGAGTGGTGCAATGACCCGGTGTATTGATTCTCTCTCACAACAGGTCTGACAGTTCTACAGCAGAACCTCGAGTACAATAATAGTTCCAGCGAAGGCTCATTGTCTTGGTAATTGCACATTGCAGGCACAGGCATCCCTTTCGCTCATGGATAACCGTGCTTTTTCCTAATGCACAAAAGACAAGGTCGGTTTCTCCACTTCCTGTACAAGTTGGGCACTTGCTGCATTTGCAGAGATGTAGCACTTGCACTGCACTCTTCTTCTGGTCTGCCTCAGACATGCCTGCCATCATAGCCTTGTATTTCGCTTCGAAAGAATCCGTTTTCCAGGTTTCAATATCTGCCATTATAACACCGAGACTCCTTCTGTTATGCGAGAATCTGGACAGGCTCCCAGTTCTTACTTGAAAACATAAACCTTCTCGCTTAGTCGACATGATAGTCGCCGCATTAGGGCTTCTTTCAATACCTCCAATTGCATGACCATTCTGTTTCCAAGGAAGCCCGCCGGAAACTGTCAGAAGCAGCTATGGGAAGCAACAGCTGTTTCTGGAGAGGGCGGTATCTGGGCAAAGACAGATGCTCTACCGCAGTTGGGAATGGAGAAGTCAGCGAAGGAGAGCGATGGAGAGGGATGATTACCGCTGCGAAGCTGTGGTAGGTCGACAGCTGATGTGAAGAGAATGTCAGTGCATCACACTGTGCCATTGGATGCATGACGGAAAGACCCGCGTGAGTATCCGGACGAGCTCTGCATCACTCTCTGCAGTAAATGCGATGGAAAGGTCGAACACAAGAATGACGCCACCGAGCGGTCAGCCAAGACGGATGGCTGGTCCGTTGGTCGGAAGCCGGATATCACCCCTAGAAGCTTCCTGATGGCTGGTAGTGATAGTGTACAGGATGTACCGCTCCAAGAGCGACCTGGCACAGGGTCACGACATGTATACGACTAGTGGAACGGGCGACAGGGCTAGACCAGAGTTTCAATCCCACTGACTTGTATCGAATTCCTGAAGAGGAAGGGAGAAGCTAACTCAGGTAGCACTGACACTGGCGCTTAGCCCAGCGTGTATCTGTGCCTGTCGATGAACTCCTGCTTCTTTGAGGAACCCCACGAACTGAGGCTTTGAACGTACCCTGTGATCCGGCTCATCACTTCCACGCCCACAAACCCACATCTCGGGCACACAATCTTGTCGAGTTCCTCGACCGAAGAGAACTTGGTCGTCCTCCAGTCGATTCCCGCTTGATACGAGCATCTTGGGCAGATTACGCAATCTTTAGTGAACGCCCAGTAAGCCGACAGGGTATCTCTGGCAATCTTCATGTTTAACTCCCAGAGTGCGCCCGGATCTGGATTCGCCTCGCCCAGGAACACATGCGTGAGCGCGCCCCCATCTAGGTACGGATGGAACATCCCCTCCTTCTTTATCCTCTCGCTCAGAGGGATGTCCGCTCCCACATACAGACTGGTGCTGTTCGTGTAGTACAGGTTCGGCTCGACGCCCTTGAGATATTTTCTCATGCCGGGGTATGCCTTCGCGTCCTTCATCGCCAGCCTGCCCGCAGCGCTCTCGGCTGGAGTCCGCGTGACTCCGAAGTGCAGACCTGTTTCTTTCTGGAACTCGTCGGCTCGTTGTCTCATGTACTTGAGGACCTTGATACCGAACCTCGTCCCTTCCTGCTCGTGCAGATGATAGCCGGTCATCACCTCGGAGCACTCTTCGAAGCCCACAGTTCCGATCAAGAACATGCGCTTGTCCATCTCGATGAGGGGTTGACCGTTTGGTTTCGGTTGCGTGTAGAACGGCACGCTCCCACCCGCAATCAGTCGGTCCATCAGTCGCTTCTTCTCCAAGACGACCTCCTTGCACAACTCAAGGTACTGGTCCAGTTTCGCAAAGAATCTGTCCTCGTCTGACCTGCCGGCCCATGCAGCCCGCCCGAAGTTCGGTGTCACCATCTGCGACGCGCCGAACACCATGTTACCTGAGAGAAACTCCTCGAGCTCCTCCTTCGTGCTCGCGGTCCAGAGGTGTGAACAACAGCTGCTGCAGCCCGCCTCAATCGACGATCTCCAGTTCAGGTAGTTCTCAAAGTACGGACTGCCATGCTTCGCAGTGAGTTCGGCCACGAGCCGCCACGACTCATCGAACTCCGGCTTCATGAACTCCTCGCGTAGCACGATGTTCGGCTTAGGAAAGCTGAACCCCTTCCCTTTTGCATCGCCCTTGATCATGACTCTCATGAATGCGTCGAAGAACTCTCTAGCCTCTGGCTCAAAGTCCCCATAGGTCAGATTGGTCATCTCCCCGCCCGGCAGCACCGCGGGTACATCTCTCATTATCTTCGGGATGCCCGGCGTGAGGTCGACGCTCGAGAATATCACCTGACCTCCACGAGCGACATACTGTTGAGTGAGCGTGAAAATGAGCTGTTGAGCGGCCTGCTTGATCTCATCTGAGGTCCGCCCTCTCATGAAAGGCGCAAGAAACGTGTTGAAGTAGAAGAATCCCTGTCCGCCGGCGAATGAACTCTGCGCGGCTGCAAGCCAGATCGCCGAGTGGTTCACAGCCACAGCAAGATGCCTGGCAGGTCCTGCTGCGCTCGAGTGCATCCCGCCCAGACCGTCTGGTGCAATCCCGAGCATCAACACCTGACGAAGGTCCCACGTCGCGCAGTAGTCGCGCGTTGAGAAGTACTCCCTGTCCTTGATGTAGATGTCCCCACGCAGGTGAGCATCCGCAAGATGGCTCGGAATCGTGAGATAGGTGTGCTGCTCCATCACCTGGTCGTGCACGAGCTTCGCAATGGTCTCGGGGTTCCTCATTAGGTTCGCATTCGAAGTGTGACCGCCGGGGTTCTGAATGAGCTGGTCCAGATCATACATGGGCACACCGACACGCGTGTACCTCATCCGCTCCTTCTCCAAGCCCATCTCGGCCAGTCCACTGTTGCACATCTCACGGATCAGTGGTCCGGAGAGGAACTTGATCCCCGATGCTGCAATCCTGTCCATGACCTTCAGTGCGACTGTTTCGGCGACCGCTCGGCTCAGCTTGGCCTCAAGTACCAGACTGTCGATAATCTTGGATGCATCGAACGGCTCCATCGTACCGCTTGTCGTACGGACTTTCGGGAGCTTCCTCTCTCTCATGACGATGCCCTCGAGGTCAGTGACCGAGCTGTTGATGTCAGTCATAGGCTAACTCCCCTGAAGAGCCTTGCGTATCTTCTCTACGGTGGGCACAACTCCGCTTGACACTACTCTGAGCGAGCCACCGTTGTCAATTATGATGGTCGGTGTTGAGGATATGAACACCTGCTCCTCAAGGAGTCTGAACTCAAAATCCAGATCCATGTCAGGGAGGTTGATGAGCTTCAGTGGCACTCTAGTACCTTGGATGGCCTCTTCAACGACGGCCTTGGCTGCGGGACACTTTGCGCACCTTGGCTGCGTTACAAGGTACAATGTAGATGGTGGACTGTTGCCTCCCGGCGTCATAGCTCGACACTCCCATCGTAACAGATGGAACACGACCGATGCCGCTCGTCCCAAATAAAAGAGTTACTAATGGTCGAACTGTCACGAATGAGCCATGAATGACTCTCTCCGCCACTCACCATTTCAAAGCCATCAATCATACAATACATGTTCAATCTCTACTACATAAACTCGTAAACGCTTCTAAAACATGCTGCCTCTGAAGGCCGACTGAGTTGAAGTCCTGCCACATCTCGTCATTGATATTCATCCTTGGGTGTACACTTTGCCATGTCGAAATCGGCCGGGCGCGGCGCCAAACGGTTTGCATCAGTTAACCCGGTCTAGCTTCGGGTCAGCTCACCTTCGTCGAGTCACAGAATGCCAACGCAACTGCCGACGCCACATTCAAGAGGAGCACGGGACTGCAATCTCCCACATCCGAACAGACTCGGTGAGAGACCATGCCCCTGTACCTGAAGGCTAGCACACCTGTCGATGGTTGGACGCGGATCATCCGAAAGATAATGGAGCGCGGGATGCTCCGGCAAGACGAGAGAGGGATCGAGACCCGGTGGTGCGACAATGTGCTCATCCATGTGGCAGACCCTTACACAGACAGGGTGAGTCCGAAGTATCCCTTCAGTGAGAGGGTCCTTCGTGAGAAGTATGCTACTCAGTTGCTCAACCCCGACAGGATGGACTTCCAGTACACGTACGGAGAACGGCTGAACGCGTGGGGCAGCGAGATGATCGACCAGCTCGACTATGTTGTCAGGAAGCTGAAGGAAACACCGAATACTAGACGGGCTGTGGCCAGCACGTGGGACCCGAGGAAGGACACAAAGGTTGACGAGGTGCCTTGCCTGAACCACTTCGTCTTCATGGAGAGGGAGGGATTGCTCGATCTCTCTGTGACAATCAGGTCGAACGACATGTATGGGGCGTGGCTGGCGAACGTCTATGCTCTGGCCGAGCTGCTTTCCAGTATATCAGAACGGACAGGAATCCGAAGGGGCACCATAACCACCTTCTCGGTAAACGCTCACGTCTACAGCCATGACTGGGACAAGGCTCACGAGGTTTATGGCTCATAATAGGATGAGTGGGAAAGGTAAGAGTTAACTCCCAAAAGGGACTCGGCAGACGCATGTCCCAGAAGCCAGAACAGAAGAGCGATGTCTTCGTTCATCAGCTCGCTGTGATAGACCAAGGCGCCCAGATTGGGAAGGGCACCAAAGTCTGGCACTTTGCACACGTCAGAGGCACAGCGAAGATCGGAGAGAGATGCATCATCGGTAACAACGTCTATGTCGACGCAGACGTGACCATTGGAAATGGTGTGAAGATACAGAACGGGGTTTCTGTCTACCACGGAGTCACTATAGAGGACGATGTCTTCTGCGGCCCGCACATGACCTTCACCAACGACATGTACCCGAGGGCATTCGGCGAGTCATGGGAGGTCTTCAAGACTCTCGTGAAGAAGGGTGCATCAATAGGCGCTCATGCCGTCGTCGTCTGCGACACTACGCTCGGTGAGTACTGCATGGTCGCAGCCGGTGCAGTAGTTACAAAGAGCGTGCCTGCACATGGTCTCGTGATGGGCAACCCGGCAAAGCTTGTGGGTTTCGTCTGCAAGTGTGGTATGCCTCTCCGTGAAGAGACCAGCCGCAGCAAGCAGTCGGTCGTCATGCGATGCTCCAAGTGCGGCACTGATACGACCATTCCGATGTCAGACTACAAGATGAAGGTCAGGTAAGTCCTTTGTCCCAGATCTACAAGAAGTTTGTCGATGAACGGGCAGCAGCTCTCATAGATGAAACAGACCGGATACGCAACTGCACAGTCATCGCCCATGTCGATCATGGGAAGACAACGCTGACAGACTCATTGATTGCTTCTTCAGGGCTGATGTCAAAGGAGGTCGCTGCTTCAGCTCGCCTCATGGACTATGACCCAATCGAGCAGCAGCGCGGCATCACCATCAAGGCGTCGGGCATCTCGCTGATCCATGAAGTGGGCGGCAAGGACTACCTGATCCATCTCATAGACACTCCCGGACATATCGACTTCTCAAGCCATGTGACACGGGGGCTCCGGCTGACTGATGGGGCGGTCGTAGTCGTCGATATCATTGAGGGTATAATGGTCCAGACCGAGACTGTGACTAGACAGGCGATGGAGGAACTGGTCAGACCGGTGCTCTTCGTCAACAAGGTTGACAGACTGATAACGGAGAAGAAGCTCAAGGCCCGCAAGATTGCCGAGGTGATCAACAAGACTGTCCGTGAGTTCAACGCGATGCTCGGCAAGTACCTCGACGATAGTCGCCTTGAAACATGGCAGGTCTCTTTCAGCAGGGGCTCTCTCTGCATTGGTTCGGCACTCGATAAGTGGGGAGTCGATATTGATGTCCTCAGACAGAAGTCCGGTGGTGACTCTGGGTCGGCAGCCCTCACCAATTCACTGATCGCGATTCTGGAGGACATCGTGGACTCGTATGCCAATGAAAAGGAGAAGGGCCTGACACAGCGATACCCTGTAGACAGGGTGGTCCTCGACTCACTTGTGCGGACTGTGCCTGATCCAGCTCATGCTCAGGAGTACAGAGTGCCTGTCTTTTGGAGGGGTAAAATGGGCAGCAATGTTGGTGACTCGCTTCTTCACTGCAAGAAGGACGGGCCCTGTGTTCTTCTTGTTGGCGACGTCCAGCCTGACAAGCACGCAGGGACTGTGGCTGCCGTGAGAGTCTTCTCAGGGACCCTCCAACGAGCGAAGACGCTGAGGAACCTGAGGACAGGCAAGTCTGCGAAGACCCTTCAGATCGGTCTCTTCATGTCCAAGACACGCATCCAGCTCCCATCGGTACCTGCAGGCAATCTGGCCTTCATCACAGGATTGAACGAACTTGCTGTGGGCGATACACTCGCAGATGAGGCGGCTGGTTCCATGCAGCCGATGATGGGACTCCATTATCCCACAGAGCCCGTGGTCACGTATTCGATTGAACCGAAGAGCCTGTCTGAGCTCAGCACCATCCAGAGTCTCATAGAGGAGTACGTCACGAGCGACCCTGCATTGGAATTCCGGGCAGACCCGGATACAGGAGAGATGCTCTTGTCAGGGGCTGGCGAGCTGCACATTGAGGTGACGGTCGAGAAGCTGGCAAGACAGGGCATAAACGTTGCACTGGGTAAACCGATGGTCCTACTCAGAGAGCAGGTGACAACAAACGGACGGACCTGCGTAGCTGGCGGAGCTACGACAAGCAGGTTCTCAGTAAGAGCAGTTGTGACTCCTGACGCAGCCGCATTGCATGCCCTTGGGACGTCCATAGATACGGACCCAAGGTCTGCCTGCAACATAGTCGATTCCAGTACCACGATCAATCCTCTGAGCGATGAGGCGGAGATGATAAGGGAGGGGTTTCGGGTCATCACTCGAAACGGTCCCTTGGCAGGAGAGCGTCTGCGTAAGACGACATTCATCATCGAAAAAGCTGAGCTGCGAACTGAGTCTGCGGAGACCTCATGGCGAGATGTGACTCAGCCAGTGCTGCAGGCTGCAAGAGAGAGCTTCATGAGTGGGCATCCTCTGGTCCTCGAGCCATGGGTCCGCCTTGAGATCAGCGCACCCGAGGAGCATATCGGAACATTGACAGCGATTGTGGCGAAACGGCAGGGACGAGTCCTTCAGATTGACTCACAGAGGACACTGTTCAGGGTCGAGGCAGAGATACCTATCAGAGAGTCGTTTGGTCTGGCAAATGAGATCAGGACATCGACTTCGGGCTGGGCAACTTGGGGAGCAAAAGCGGGCGGATACAGAAGAGTCGGAGCGTCCAGTGGTGACGAGTCTATCAGCTGAACTACCTTCGGAAATAGAATCTCCTGTTCATCTCTTCTCCGAGGAAGGCCAGTACTCTTCTATCGACCATTGATGCGGAGTCCATCATCCGAAACGCTCTCGCGATGTTGGAGAACACGGCATTCATGTAGGGCTGTGCCTTGGCGAACTCTGCCTGTTCGACCATCTGCAGGTAGGAGTCGGTTAGCTTCATCATGTTCAACCAGTCCTCAGCGAGAATGAAACCGAACTCGCCCTCAGGCGCTGCCTCCAGCAGAGTAGGATACTTCGTGCGGTCTATGAGTGTCCCATACTGTTTCTCAAGCGCCGTCGCGAACCTCAGAATCACGGTTGACAGCGAGTCAGCGGTTGCGCGGATGAACTCGGATGCCTCGTCAAGAGTCGAGTCAGCTTTCTCAACAGCCCTCAGAGCAACGGCCGCTTGATATAGACCTGCTGCAAGTTCGGAGAAGCTCTTGTTCTCGTAGAACAGCCTGATTGTTTGTGCAAGGCGGGCTTGACCTTCCCAGTACTGCGCCAGAAGAGGGTCTGTGAGTCGAATGAACTCATCGGCCGGAGACATAACACGCAGCCCTGACTCAAGACTGACCGCATGCTGGTTGATCTTCGCTGCAGCCAGTCCCATCATCACGCTTGCGGGGCCGGACAGTTCAGACTGGTCAGCTATAATCTTCTTCGACCGCCGTGACAACTGTGACCATCCTGACGTGAGATATGGTACGACGAGGGAAGCACCGCTCACAAAGATATTGTCTTCAGGTGATCCTATGTCGGAGAGCATCCTGTCGACCTCTTCGAGTGTCCCAAGAAGCCGTGGAGGCAGTTGGGACCCATGTCGTAGACTGAACCAAGCGGCATTGTAGGTGGCAATAGCCGCCTCTGTATAAGCACGGGGGTCTGTTGGGAACAAGCGCATGTATCGGGCCAATGATTCGCGCAGCGACTCCTGAGCTACTGCGTCGGAACCGTTCGACATCCGCAGAAGGGATATGGCAAGGCCAACTTGGCTGCCGAGGAGCTCGAGCTCAGTGACACCGCCTTTAGACAAAAGACTCTCTCTGGTCTTGACAGCTCGCTTGAGCGCCTCCACACCGGTTGGCCAGAACTCGTCCGAGTCACTGCACAGACACACCCAACCCAGAGTATGGTCACACCGGGACATCTCAAGACTGAAGTCCTGACCAGAACTGCCGATCTCTTGGAGGACCTTCTTCGCCTGCTCCAGATATCCCACGGCGGCGGCCATATTCTCGTGGTCACCCATCAAGCCATGCGCGAAGCCAAGTCCTGCAAGGCACTTGAACTCGTGGAGCATTTGGTCGGTATTCTTGTCCTTCAGAGGTGTGCAGACCTTGGACGCAGACTCCAAGCGTTGAATGGCCTGCGGCACACCTTCTCGCCAACCCGTGGCTAGAATGCTTGACCCAATGTCAAGCAGCGCCACTCCGAGATTCTCCTCTCTCTCCTTGCCCGATGCTATATCATCTCGGTATAGAGCAGCCGCCTTGTCAGCAAGAGACCGCGCGGTCTCATAAGGTATCCCGTCGTCTCTCGTGTCATTCATGCTCAGCTGCAGAGCGATCAGCGCAAGCTGTTTCACATCACTGCTGAGCCGGGCATTGGACTCCAGTTCTTGGAGAATCCTACGAGACTCACTGAACATCCCTAGCTCCGTTAGCGCACAAGCCTCATCGAATGCGACATCGTCCATGAAAGGTCTTAGCTCCAGCTGGCGAGCGACTGCAAGCAGACGGTTTAGCAGCCCCTCTGCGCATTCAAACAGCCCGGATTCCATGAGATCGAACGTCAGGTAGTGGATCTCGTGAAGCGCCAACAGAGTCGAGGGTTGATGAAAGCGGTTGTAGATCGCCTCGAGAGTGAGGAGGATCTCGTCTGTCAGGATTGTGGCAAGAGGTCTCAGATTGAGCCGGAGAGCAGAGCCCATTGACTGCAGGAGCTCGCCGAGTATGTCAATAAGCCGCGGAATGGCGTCTATGTCTGGCTGTAGTTCGGCCTCGCTTCTTCTATAGCTGCTTGTATATCGTGTGTCTAAGAGCATGAGCAGCTCTGGCAGTTCGCGGTCTGGCTCGAACGACAGTCTGACAGTCAGTGCCGTGAGCTTCGAGCTCGCCAGTCCGGGCCTCCTCAGCAGGATCTCCTCGATGGCTCTCGCGATCTCATATGCGGTATCACCAATGTCCTGCTCGGATGTCCTTGAGGCCAGAATCGCGGACAAAGCATCATCTAGAGAGAGCGATGCACACAGGACATCCCTCAATGTGACAGGAAGCACCGAGTCCACTGGGGCCACTCCACTCATGCGATAATGGTACACCTGTAGCCTTTGGTTAAAAGCTTTCACTGCTTCCCTGTGACGAACTTCCTCCAAGACTTAGACGCCGGCGAGCCCCTCATCCGTTCCAGCTTGACATGGTAGACTGGCTCAGGCCCCGTTTCATCGACCTTGAACTTGAGGACGGCGTCCGTAAAGTATGAGTAGGTCGCATAGGTCTTCTCGTCGTGGACTCCCTCCTCGAGCAGCAACATGATGCTATGAGACCCCTGAGTCACTCTTCCGCTGAGCCGCTGCATAGACCGGGGCATTGTTTCGGGGTTGGAGTGCAGAATCAGCGTAGACAGGGTGTCCAAGGCCACGCGAGCACAAACAAGGTTCTCAAGGGCCTCTGAGAGGACTATGCCCAGCTCACTGATGTCATCGATCTTAGAGAGTGAGTGAGCAGCCGTGGTCTTGGGCGCACCCATCCTCTCTGAGTATGCGTCTATGAACTTGAAGTGCCCAGCCCTCTCACATGCCTCGATTGGCCAGCCGTGTCTGCTCATGTCGTTCCTTATGACACGGGGGGAAACGTCAGTTGTTATGAAGACTGCAGGGAATCCGAGGCTCAGACCTTCGGCCAAGAAGGCCTCTGCATATGTGGTCTTGCCAGAACCCAAGGGGCCAACGAGCATGTAGGAGAGCTGAGTCAGTTGTCCAAAGTCGACCATATCGCCCATCATTGGACGGGCCTTCACAGGTTTCCCAATGCAGCTGTCCGGGTTGGGTTTTTCGCCCATAGCAGACTCCTCCGTTTTGCTTGGTTATCAATGTCCAGGAGATATCTCGCCAGGCCAGACTCTTATTCCCTCATCAGTGATTCTCATGGAGTGAATCCTAGAGCTGTGCTTCGATCCACGAAGCTTCAATACCTCAATAGACCGCGACCGGGATGTATCGCTGATTTTCTCGTTGTACAGCACAATGACACCTGAGGCAAGAAATGCTTCAATGTCGAACACTCCCAGTCCCGTGTCCTGTGCTGGTATTTCGCTCGTCAGAAGGAGTGTGCAGCCAGCCCGCGTGATAGCGGCACAGAGCTTGAAGAACTCCTCCCGGAGGATGTCGCGGCTCCTGAACTTGTACGCCAGGATGGAGAGAGTGTCTATGACCACTCGCTTCGCACCAAGATTCTTGACATGACTCAGTATGATTGCCTCGAGACCGGAGAGGTCGAAGCTCGGGTACTCGCCAATCGTGACAGGCGTGGCCTCTTTAGAAGGTGACAGATCCACAATGGCAAGCTTCCCCGCTTGTTCGAGCTTGGCAAGGTCCATTCCAAACCTGAGCATGTTTCTCCTTATCAAGCGCGGAGGCTCCTCTAGGGTGACAAGGACGCCGGCCTCATTGTACATCGTGACACCCTTGTACAGAAACTGATTCGCAAGGATGCTCTTCCCTGTCCCGGCCTTTCCTGCAACGAGGATTGTGTCACCCCTTGGAAAGCCGCCCTCTATCAGCTCATCTAGACCGGGGATTCCGGTCTTGACGCGTTCTATGGTGTAGTCGCTCATTCTCCTGCACCTCTCTTCTTGTAGACCTTCGCACTCAGGATCATCTTCAGGAGCATCTCTGGTTCGGGTATACCCGTGATCGAAACGCCCCCTATCATTACCGTGGGCAGAGCGAAGATCCCATACTCCTCTGCTGCCTCGGGGTTCTCAGTCACATTGATGACAGTGAACTTGAATATTGAGGCCTCAAAGTCCTCGATTGTTTCACGAATCACTTCCTCAGCACGGGGACAGAAAGCGCATGAGTCAGACTTGAAGAGGACAATCTCGATGACTGATGACTCACCGATCTCCTCTTCTTCGTCTTCAGTGCGTTCTGTCTTATCTGACAAGCGCGTGTGCTCCTGGTCCGAGGAAATGATAAAGACACTCCTGACATCTGTCACTTGAACCTTTTGACGACGTTATTCTGACAACACGCACTTCTATTGACCTTTGTAAGACAGGAGTCGCCTGATTCTCGTGGCCGCCTTGCCCAACGCCCTTGAGTGGTATCGGACGTTCCGATCCATGACGGCTGCCAGCAAGATGGGCTGGCTCTTGCCTGATGAAATCTTCTTGAAGACGGCCTTTCCCAGAGTGCAGCGGACGGATATGTCCCTGATCTCTCCGAGACCGAGCTCCTTGCGCACCCTGTCCACAGACGAGGATATGTAACCTGACATTGCTGCCACGATGTCTTTGTCTGTGCCGGGCGATGTGGCGAAAGCCATGGTCAGACCATCATCCCGGGCAAGGACTGAGGCTTTGTAATTGCCTTCCTTGTTCATCGCTTCCAAGATGCCTGTGAGCTCTCTGTAGTCAGGCCGTTCCATAGACATGTTCTCCGATATCCGCTGTAACCTGATTGTCACTTACATGCCTATTAAACAATAACGTACATTCCCCACACCTTCTGAAACGAAAGATGCTCTGTCAAAGTGCAAGACCCGGCTTGCCGATCCCCACGAAAGCGACACGTCATCAATATGGTTTTTAGGAGGACTGGCCCACACCATCATGCTTAGGATGTGGACCGGATGCCTGCCGAGTATCGGTTCAAGATTGTGATGCTGGGAGATGGAGCGGTTGGTAAGACAGCTCTGACGCTCCGGTTCACTCAGAACCATTTCGACAGTGACTACAAGAGGACTATTGGCAGTGACTTCGGTGTGAAGCGAATGGAGGTGCCCCAGAGGGACGCCAACTGCACTATCCAGGTGTGGGACCTCGCAGGACAGCCGCGGTTCGAGATAGTGCGGCAGTCATTCTACCGAGGCTCGCGCGGCGGGCTCTTGGTGTTCGACGTGACGCGACGCAGGACATTCCTTAGCCTTGAACAGTGGAAAGAGGAGGCGTTCAAGAACACAGGCAGGCCTATCCCTCTTGTTGTCGTGGCTAACAAGGTAGATCTTGCAGAGAGCAGGGTTGTCACGACGGAGGAGGGCAAGGAGTACGCTGACAAGAACAAGTTTCTCTATGTTGAGTCAAGCGCACTCTCGGGAGAAAACGTAGAATGTGCTTACGTGACGCTGTGCATGATGATGATTGACTCGTCGAAGACTAGCCCCCCGAGCGAAACGTCAAGTCCAACCACCTGAATGAAGGAGCATGGAACACTAGGTCTGCACTCTCGCGGTCCCTTTCAGTAGACCCAGAGCCTTTTTGCATTGCCAGACCACGTAGAACAGCCGCTTCTCACGAAGCATCTCTTCATCGTAGGCTGAACGCAGCTGCTCGAACTTCTTGATGAACTCCTCTCTGTGGACCAGACCAGTGTCAGCCTCAATCTCCTTCAGAAGGGACTGGAACGGAGCCAAGGTGGCACTGAAGTCAGCTACCTCCCAACGTATGATGGCTCCTGTACCATCACAGGTCAGGAACGCGCTCTCATTGGGAAACCACTCGACCCCATCAATCTCACTCGCAGTAGACCCCCTTCCTTCCACGGCGTATCTATCAGTGGACCACACAAGTATCTCCTTGTCACTCGAACCTGTGGCTAGGTATGTCCCGTCGGTGCTGAATGCTACGGAACGGACTCCTCCAGTGTGGCCTAGCAGCGTTCTATCGACCTTGAGTGATTGACCGCTCGTGTCCCAGAGAATCACATTGCAATCAGATGAACCAGAAGCGAGTCTAGAGCCATCGAGCGAGAAACGAAGAGTGTGCACTGCAGTCCTGTGTTCAGTGAGCTTGTCTATCATCTTGCCAGTGTTCGGATTCCACACGCATATCGTCGAGTCGACTCCCCCCGAAACAATCCTGTCTCCTCTCGGGTCCCATTCACATGCTTGGACATATAGGGAGTGCCCCTTCAGCTGCTGTAGCCTAGAGCGGTTGTTGACATCCCACACTATCAGAGTGGTGTCGCCGCTGCTGGAAACAAGCCGATCCCCGGCTGGAGAGAAAGAGAGGCAGAGTACAGGATATGTGTGACCCTCCATCTTGGCAACCTGGGTACCGGACCTGATGTCCCAGAGCTTTACGACTCGATCGACACCCCCGGTGGCTAGAATGTCGCCCTTGGGACTGAAAGCAATGGAGGTACATAGGAACCCATCCTCCATCTTCTGCATCTCTTCGCAGTTGCGTGCATCAAAGAGGCGTATCGTGCGGTCCTGCATGGCCGCGGCGATCATCCTTCCCACCCTGTTCATTGCGAACCGCCGAGTTATCTCGCCTCCCTGCGAGGCAGCAGGTCTTAGTGTTCGCGGTTTCAGAAACAGTGGCGCTTCTTCTTGGCCCATCGTTCTCACTCACTAGACTTCGGAGGACATCGAACACCTCGGGCTGACGCTAAAAGCGTTGTGAATACAGTACGAGCGATTGAAATTCGACCTTGAAGTCTAAGCAGCTGCCGACTCAGACCATGCCGCCGGCCTCAAGAATCTTGATTGCCAGTTCTAAGAATGCCGCTTCCACGTTCTCGCCCGTCTTTGCAGAGGTCTCGAGGAAGGAACAATGTACGCCGGTCCGAGAGATGGCCTCTGCATACTTCTGGCCCTCCTGAGTGGTGACAATCGTCTGCCGCATCACAGGGTTATCTTTGAACTGCTCCCTGAGGTCCGTCTTGTTACCTATGAGGACAATCGGGATTTTCTTTCCTGAGTTGGTCCAGCACTCATTCAACCAGTTGGGCAGGTTGTCAAAGGATGCCCGTTCTACCGTTGAGTAGACTGTAAGTGCGCCCTGAGCACCCTTGTAGAAGGTGGACCTCACGCTCTTGAAGTGCTCCTGACCGGCCAAGTCCCATATCTGTATGCTGACGTCGTGTCCACCTTCCAGATGCATTCTCTTTACCGCGAAGTCTGCGCCTATGGTGATCATGTACTGGGCGCGAAAACCCTCACCCATGTAGACCTTTCTTAGTGTGGTCTTGCCAACCGAACCATCGCCCATGAGGACGACCTTGAACAACGCAGTTACGATAGTGACCACCTCACGGAATCTTTCGCATTGGTGTCTGCTGGTGAGGTCCAGAGAGCTGTCTTGTGGACACTCTTGGGAACGGAGTATCTTCGAGTTATTAAAGTTCGTTGTGGCAGGCTGCTGAAGCGAGTTTTCCGGCATCTTTAGTTTCGGCAATCAGTCTGCCTCTACACTGTCTCCTTGGATAGACGCCCGCATGTCGCAAAGGTCAGAATCGTCCAATGTGGCAGTGTACGCTGCTAGTCCAGAGACCGTTTCCCAGTCATATGGTCTCGTGAACCGAGGCTGATAGCATGGGGCGAACCGTGAGGACGTTCCGCAATGCCGTTGACATCGAGGAAGCACGCTGGAAGGAATTCAGACGGACACTGAAACCGCCCCAGAGAGAACTCCTTGACAGGCTGTTCAACTCCGCTAGGAAATGTGCAGACGCCGGTACTATGATGGTCACCCCTCGCATCACTGAGGTCATCCTGATCGCATCGCTGATTGACCTGCTCAGTGAGATTGAGGATCTGAGGGAGAGGGTTTCCGACTTGGAGGATAGGGTCAAGGGGATCGGACAGGGATGAGACAGCAGGGCTGGCTTCTCGATGCCAGTGTTGACCACACAGACAGGTCACTCATTCTCTGGATAAAGGTCGGAAGGAAGACACGCGGCTACAGATATCACGGGTTTCTCCCCTCTGTGTTTGTCAGCACAGACATCCTCGACAGCCCGGACTGGTCCAAAGCCAACGTTCTCCAAGCAGTAGAAGAACATCCGGATGTTGTTGAGTCGAAGATCGTACACAGGTTCGTCACTGTCTATGATGACGAACCCAAGCCAGTGCTGCAGGTGTTCATGCGACCGGGGGCACAGGAGGAGGTCGCAAGAGAACTTGAGAAACTGCCAGGCGCCACAGTGTTTCATGCAGACATCGACGCTGTACAGCAGTTCTTCATCTCGAACGACATCTTCCCCTTCGGACGCGTCGAGTTTGAGTTGAGCAATGACACAGTCACCAAGATCAGATGCCTTGAGAAACGTGAAGACACCGAGTACGAAACACCCGAGCTCGAAGAGGTCGGTCTGGACATCTTCGCCGACACCAAACATGTGTTTCCCCGTATGGAGGACCCGATACATCACATCGAGGTCTCCCATAAGGACGAGGCCATCCGAATCGGGGATTGTGATGAGAGAGAGATGCTGCTCCAGCTACAGGCTGCGATCGACAGAATTGACCCGGATGTGATAGTCACACGAGGGGGTGATGATGAGCTCTTCAGATACCTCACCCTGCGCTGCAGGCTCAACGGAGTGGACCTGGTGCTCTCTCGGGATGGTACGCCCCTCAGGGTCACATTCAGAGAGCCTAGCTCGTTCTGGCAGTACAACCAGGTCGTCTACAGGTCAGGGAACCAAGTCATGTTCAATGGCAGGATACACATTGACAGGGCTGAGAGCCTCTACTACTCACCCTCCGGCATGGCAGGGATCATCGAGGGCTCTAGGCTGGCGCTAGTCCAACCTCAGAGGGTGGCACGGATGTCAATCGGTGCTGTCAATGCCGCCATCCAATATTACAACGCATACAAGATGGGCATTCTGATACCACCTGTGAAGCGTAACCCCGAGTTCCTCAAGACTGTGAACGACCTGACTGCCATTGACAGAGGAGGACTCATTCTTCAGCCCAAGCCGGACATCTACGAGGACGTCGCAGAGTGTGACTTCTCATCCATGTATCCCACGTTGATGATCACTCGTAACATCAGTCCTGAAACAATCTGCACGCGAGAACAGTGTCCCTACAATCATGAGTACTGCATCGAGGTCCCGGAGGTGAACTTCCGTCTCTGCAATCGCAAGAGGGGGATAGTGGCTCAATCACTTGAACTGGTCGTGAAGAAGCGTAGAGCATTCAAGAGGCTGGCACGACAGGGACGCGATGCAGAGAAGTACGAACTCATGGAAAACACACTGAAGGGTGTGTTGGTCTCCTGTTTCGGTTATCTCGGGTTCAAGAATGCAAGGTTCGGCAGGGTGGAGGCACACACGGCGGTGACGGCACTGGCCCGTGATGTCCTGCTCAAGACGCAGGAGATCGGTGAGTCGATGGGTTTTGAACTGATTCACGGGATTGTGGACTCATTGTGGCTCAGATGTGAAGGTGGCATCAAACACTCCGACGTTGCAGAGTTCTGTAAGCGTGTCACCGAAGCAGTCAACATTGAGTTCTCACCAAAGGGCGTGTACAGGTGGATGGTGATCCCATCGTCGCGTATTCACCCGACTATCGCACCCCTGAATCGTTACTACGGCGTGTACAGGAATGGTGCCATCAAGACACGAGGCATCGAGGTGAGGCGGCGTGATACGTGTCTGTACGTGGGCGACTGCCAGAATGCCATGATAAGGACGCTTGCACATGGTCGTGACAAGAGAGGATTCATAGAAACGATACCTGCCGCTTATGCTATGTGTCAGGATTACATCGAGAGGTTGCGGGAGGGGGACGTGGACCTCAGAGACCTCGTCCTCCACTCACGACTCACATGTGAACCCGGAGAGTATCGTGCAGTGTCGAGGACTGCTCTGGTGGCACAGCAGCTCATCAAGTCAGGCCGAGAACTACATGCAGGGCAGAAGGTCAGATATGTGCTGGTCCAGTCTGAGGCTGACAGTCCGATGCGAAGGGTCAAAGCTCTAGAGCTCTTTGATGACTCCACAAGGTATGACCCAGAGGCCTACGCAAACCTCTGCATGAGAGCCTTCGAGAGCCTGATTCCCAGTCAGTATCTCACAACCGATGCCCTTCGCACACTTGAAGAACAGCTATGCAGTCCAGTCTGAGTCGCTGATACATGTGGCTCCAGTGGGACTCGAAGCACCTAATCACTCCGTTATTGCATAGGACTGGAGTGCAATTCGCGGCTTCAGTTCCCGGACAGGAATACCTGTCGCCTGGGCGATCCTGACCACATCATCGGAGTCGGGCTTTATGTTGATTATACTACCGTCCACACCACGAGATATCCTGACGCGGACCATGTACTCCGTGCCGTCAATCTCTAGGCGACACGCGACAGTCTCACGGGCGGCCGTCAGCCGCTGCCATGTCGAATAGCGAACACCCATGGCCCCTAGGTGACGCATCAGTATCTCGGCGACGCTCTTGAGTCCGGCCTTGGCAGCCAACACCTTGATGATGAAGCATGGCCTGTTCTTCTTGCAGAAGGCAGGTATCATGACGACGTCATAAGCGAGGCCCTCTGACAGAAGCGTGTCAAAGAGAGTGCCAACTATCTCGCCGTCTGCGTCATCAACTGTGGTTTCGATGACGACTATGTCCTCGTCGCTCCAAGCTTCGAGAACCCCTGTCCTCTCTTCCGCAGCCATGACTGGCGTTGTTGTCGGAGCAGGAGCGGCCTTCTTTCCGGGTGCCTTCTCAGCTGGCTTTTCAACAGGCTTCTTCGAAGGCTTCTCAGGTGGTGGTGCCTGCTGACCTATTATTATCCTCATCAGGTTAGGTGTGCCGCCGAGGTCACGTCTGCCAAAGCCCACGCCTTGACTCTTCGTAATGAAACCCTCGGATGACTCAACATACTCCTCGGCGAGGCAGACAAGAATCGCCGCACCAGTGGGAGTAAGAACCTCAGTAGTGGCAGAGCCTGTCCGAAAGGGTACGTCATGTGCCACAAGAATCTCCGCCACGGCTGGGACCGGGACCTCCATATCACCATGCTCGGTCGCGACTGTGCCGGTACCGACAGCGACTCGGGTGCCTACGAACTTGTACTTGCCCAGCAAGCCAGCCTTCTCGAGCAAGTATGCAGTCCCCACCAAATCTAGAACTGTGTCGACAGAACCAGTCTCGCCCAACTGCAGCTTGTCGATAGGAATTTCGTGCGCCCTAGACTCTGCTTCCAGAATCTCATTCAGTGCTTTCTTGGCGAAAGCTTTCGCTGGCTCAGATAGCTCTAGCTCTTCAGAAACCGCCATCATGACTTCCATTATCGACTTGGGAGTGAGCTGAACACCCTTGTCCCGGCTAATCTCAAGCTTCTTCCCTGAACGATCGCCTGCATACTGAGACACAACACGGACACGGAGCGTCGGGTCGTATATGAGGAGACTCGCCGCCACTGGGAGAAGGGCATCGTCCTGACCAAGCAAGTCGATTAGAGCAGACAGAAACATGTCGCCAGATGCTCCGGCAGTTGCAACGTCGAGAAGGACCTTATTGCTCGTCAAATGCTCAATTCTCCAAGCGAATCTCTACCTGCGCAAAACTGCTAACCCGTTATACCCTTTTGATTCTTTCGCGGACAGAGGGCCATGAATGTGCGAGGACTATTGACGGATTCTTGACTGACGCAGAGGACACGGAGCCCGAAAATGGGAACACAATGGGCTGCAAACGGTCACTTCTTGCCGCGGCGCCACTCTTCGAAGATAGCCATGTACATACATTCTCGAGGACTGATCCACATCTCTGCCGAGTCGAAAGACTTGTCGACAAACTCAACCGGTGCTTCGCGTACGAGAGCCGCCGGCACAGACTCATCAGCCTCACCGATGACAAGCTCACAGGCGGAAGCCAAGTTGTCCGCGAGACCACGACGCTTGATCTTCAGTATATTGCCAAAGAGGTCCTTCTTGCCACGGTCATCGCCAACTGGTATGAAGCCTGCCACGCCTAGAGCAAGTCCAACGTTGCCCAGTCGAAGTGGTTGCGTGCGGCTGTCTATCACCATGGTGCCTATTGTCTTGCCGAGGCGCTGCTTCACTTGATCCCTAAGCCGGACCGCACTAGCCCTAGGGTCTGCTGGGAGGAGACACGCGTGGCCGGGTGGAACGTTAGACTTGTCGACCCCTGCGTTGGCCATGAGTGTATTGTTCTTGATTGTGAGCAGGACATGTTGGATTCCTCCGAGTATCTCATCGGACTCACGAATGACAAGCTCCACGACCTCAGGAATCATATCATACTTAGTCGCCAGCTTCTTGGCTTGAGCAGACGGCTTGACGTCTGATAGCTTCACGACCCGTCCCTCAGTCGTTGCGAGTGGGGTTTCAGCAGCCACTAAGATGTCGTTGTCTTGGATGCTATATCCAGTGTGTGAGAACGCCTCGAGCACAACATCTAGGAAGTCGTCGTTCGGAGTTATCGTTCGTGTCTTTATTGGGAGTACCAGCAATTGGTCCGACCTCGCACGAGCAGAGTCTGGATATAAGATAAAGCCACCCAAACAACCTCCGGCGGCCGAAGTAAGTGTCCCAATGACATGATACGACTCACACGGTTTCTGACCTGTGACTTGTACGACCGCCCCGCCTTTCCTTCTGCATCTTCATGCGTGCTCCCATGATACATGAATCGCTCTTGCGCCCGCCCATGGGGTTCTCCCTCGTTCCCATCGAGTTCATGCACCTTGCTGCCACAGCCGCGCCCATTGCTAGGCCGTCCTCGACAAACACCGTCTGATGAGAGCCGCTCCAACGGGAACCATCTCTTGTCTGCAGCCCATTCAGAATCATGCTTGGCTTGGTTCCGGTGATGATTGCCCTGCCAGTCAAGCCAAGCGAAGTGTTTCTCAGAATGAGTCCATGCTCCTCAGCCACACCAAGTATCCTCTGCATGGTGTGGAACTGCACCTGATCTATGACTCCCATCATCAACTCAGTGCCAGCAGCTTCGACGATTCTCGCTCCAACACGCTCTATCTCTCTGATCTCTGAGCCGTTCGAACCTGCATCCACGCCAATGAGCAGCACTCCAGATTCCTCGGCGGCGTCGGGGTTTACGGGGACGGTCCCGAATCGTCTGGCAGAACGCGGCACGACCTCGACACGGATCTGCTTGTGCACCTGCTCTACCCATCCCGGGTCTACTTGGATACGACGACGACTGGGATGCGTCGTCAGGTCAAGAACACAGCCTGTAGGTCCGATGGCCTCTACTCCGCCTCTGGCAAGAGCATCTGGAATGGCCCCTGCAAGTCCAGCGAAAGAACCAATGGTTCTGGCATATGGATAGCTGTCATCAGTGATCCTTCCAGCAAGTGTGGTACCGAAGTCTAGGACCATGACCGGGTTTCTGAAGTCTGTGCCACTGCCCTTGACAGCACCTTTCAGACCGGCTGTGACTAGCTCTCCTTCCATCTCATTTGCTACGACCTCGGTGTTAGATGGCGGAAGACAGCTCGCTACCGCTCCATCGAAGTAGACCTTCCGCAACCAGCTGAACTGCCTTATGTCAGCAGGCAGATTCTCGGGGGCAATCGACGCAGTCATCTTGCTCGGGGGAACTCCAGCAGCAAGACAGCCGTCCGCAAGTGCCCTCACCATCTCCCCGACCTCAGAGGGCTGTGCAAACCCGGCTGTCACACCTGTAGACCGCACGACAAAGTGCAGGTCGCTATCAAGACTCAGCCGGGCCTTTGACAGTACAGATGTAAGTATTGCGGAAACAAGCTCCGAAACGGACTGACGAGTAAGTTCAACGCCCGTGATGGTCCTCCCAAAGATCTGTTCTCCCTTCTCAGGAGGCCTCACGTCACGTGTGAATCTCACTTCCTTCGCGATCTCGAATATCTCTGCAGTCTTTAGGTTCGTGGATGCAATGATACATTTGGTGGTTGTATTGCCCAGCTCCACAGAGGCCACAGTGTAGAATGGACCGGTCCTGAGTGAACTTACCCCTATGTTCCTCGGCCTGATTACTCTGGCCTTCGTGGACATCGCATTGTCACCTTCTCACAAGAGTCTACGGAAAGGATGACTCTCAGACGGCTCGATGCCAGACTCAACACTGGCTGACTCTGCTGCGAACACATCTGCCATCGCCGCAACTGGGAAGACGGTCTTGGCATTACTGATTGGTCCATAGAGCACGAAGTCTGCACCCATCATCTGAACGATAAGACTGGATGCAGCATCACAAGCGCGGTAGGCATCTGGATTGGCTTTCTTGTACTTACGGAGCCAAGACCAAGAACTTGGTGCATTGTGGACCCCTGATCCCGTTGGCAGACCGTAGACAGCCTTTGCCACGAAAGTGAATGCTGCAGCGGTGCCCGCACCAGCACCCATCGCAGTGGTTGCAGTATCAATCAGGGGCTTCGTGACTCCAAGCTCTTCACTCAGCTTCAAGAGACCTTTGTCAAACCCGGGCACGCCCCGTTCAAGCACTGCCCGCTTGCCTGCAATGGAGGAATCGTGGGGGTTGAAAGCCAAAATGATGGCGCACTCATGCTTGATCTCTCTCAGGGCATCAAGCTCTCTCTCAGAGGCAGAGATGTTGATTGAGTTGTAGATCGCCTTGTCGAGCAGGCCAGACTCTTCGGCGTGTCTCAGACCGGCGATCCTGACATCAGGCACAGTTGAATCGATCAGAAATGGTGCATCCGTGATGCCGGTCACGAAGTCAATGTATCGGCACACAGCCTCGTCAGACTCCGAGAACACTTGAACAAGGGCAGGATTCCCTGTGAGGTCCGCCATCTCATCTTGAGCCTTAATCAGAGTTTCAGCGGCGTTCCTGTCAAAGAGACCTTTCTTCGCGTCTTGCACAATGTCATGTCCTGTGTAGAAGATCGTGCCTGCCAACACCGTGGGAATCTCGCCGGGTGTTCCTCCAATCCTGACGCCGCCAACGTTATGAATCACTTGCTCTTTCTCGAATACGAACAAAGCTTACAACTCCTGTCCTACAAGTGTGGTTCCCGTTTCGTCGCTCTTCATGACAACTCCAACAGTTGTTGGATGAGCGGAAACCACGGCGACCAAGTCCATCTTCGACACCAGTGAGCTTGCAGGGTCGAGCGACATGCCAAACTCCGGCAACAGAGCAATGGCCGCACCCATAGTCTTTGAACTCGCCTTACCGGGTCTAGCCTTGAACTCGACCCACATGGGATCAGCAGGGTACGGTCCCGGGTTTCTCGAAACGAGTTCTTCTGCTGCACGCGCGATCTCAACCGGATCTGTCACGTCCACCATGTCGACTAGCTGAACCTGACTTCTGAACCTCTCGATTGCATCGATTGGCACGTTCTCAACATATGGTATTGCCCCCTCAGCGTTGACTATCCTTCTAGTGCTAGGGTCGATGCCACTTTCATGAAGGCACCTCACTGACAACCCCGTCTTGTGCCCAGGAATCTCAGGACCCGCGAGTATGAAGAACCTGATAGAGGGGTTTGAAACGATGTTCACTATCATGCGCTCTATGCCTATGTTCTCTGTCTTGCACGTGCCTATTATGGCATAGTCGGCAGGAACCTCTATCCTCTTCCCGAGAGTGCATATCGCCACGCACGAACTGGGGTTCTTCACCTCGAAGTCACCAGGTATGGGCGGCCAGTTCCTATCGTCACTCTTGCCCACTGTCGCACCACCTACTCAAACGACTTCGGTTCGAATATGGGCGTGGAAACCCCAATTGCCTGCTGAGCCTCAGCAACTGCGGCGGCCATCGCATTTGCTATGAGTGATACTGCAGTGAAGACCTGCTTCGAACGAGCCATCGACCCGTACATGATACAGTCTGTGGCAAACAGCTGCGCCGCAACAGTCGAAGCCACTACAGCTGAGATTTGGGTGGTTTCATCATCCAATCCCGGCTGCTTGATGAACTTCCAAGCAGAGGGAGCGTTGTGAGGACCTAGGCATGTCGGCAGGCCAAGCTCCGATTTTATGGCCAGCATGGTTCTGTACTCTAGGCCATAACCAGCACCCACAGGCATTGTGGCTGGGTCCACGACAATCTTCTCCATACCCATGGACTTCGCTTCTGAGATCATGGCCTTGATCGTTTCCATGCGATCGGCCAGACCTGTCGCTCTCGGAGACCATCCAAGGACAACAGCCATTCTGATGGGGCTGTTCCGAAGAAGCGCCTTCTCTTCTTCCTTCATGGAGAGGTTGATTGAGTTGTAGATAGCCCTGCGGCCAAGCCCACCCTGATCGCAGAACTGAATCGCGCGCCTTCGCGCGTCTGCGCTGGTCGACTCGAACATGAAGGGGCCTTCGAAGTTGTCCGCTAGCCAAGACAAATGCCGTTCCATGGCCTCGGCAGTCCGGGCAAAAGCTTGGATAATGAGAGGGTGCCCTGTCTTGTCTACCATCATGTTCGCAGTGTCAATCCACTCCCGGGCCATCTGCTCATCAAAGGTGCCCTCCTTCGCGTTCTTCACTATTGGCTGAGTCTGGAAAAACAGACCGCCTATGAGCACGGTCGGGTTCTGCCCTGGCTGGCCACCGATGGTCACGCCGCCGAAATCAAACGCTTGTTGCTCCTTCTTGAACACAAACATAGTATCTCAACCTCATTTCGGTCGCGGGTAGAGCCCCGTGGCTCTCACGAGCTCAGGGATGCTCTCTTCCCAGCCTATTGCCATGATGTGGATGCCGCTGATTCCGCGAATGTCCCTGACTCTCCTGATTGTTTCTGCAGCAATCTTGAGCCCTTCGCTGCGAACGGCCTCTCTCTTCTCGTCACCCTTGAGACCGTCGCCAGCTTGTTCCAGTCGTTCTATGAAGCCCTTCGGAATCTTGATGCCCGGGATTCGTTCATTCATGAAGGTGGCCATCTTGGGTCCTTTGAGCGGTATCAGTCCTGCCAGTACCTTGACACCGAGCGGTTCGATTTGTTCCATGAACGCCTCCAACCTGCTCGTGTCGTAGATGGCCTGAGTCTGAAAGAACTGTGCCCCAGCATCACGTTTCTTCTCAACGCGCCAGACCTGTAGCTCCATCGGGTCGGCATTCGGGTTGAGAGTAGCACCGAGATAGAATGCCGGAACACCCTCAAGCTCATCCCCAGCCAAATCCCGCCCTGTCATGAGATGACTGGCAAGCTGCAAAGCTTGGATGGAGTCAAGGTCATAGACCATCTTCGCCTGAGGATGCGACCCTAGGATTGTGTGGTCGCCCGTGATGAAGAGCACGTTCCGTATACCAAGAGCATAAGCCCCATACAGCTCGCTCTCGAAGAGAATTCTGTTCCTGTCCCTCGCGGACATCTGCATTATGGGCTCGGCACCTGCTTGGATCACAAAGCGGGCGCAGACCATGCTGCTCATCGTTGGGATTCCACGGACGTTGTCCGTGATGTTGATTGCATCGCAGTAGTCTTTCACAAGATTCGCCCTATCAAGGACGAGACTATGGTCTGCTCCATGTGGAGGACCCACTTCGCCAGTGACTGTGAAATGACCACTCTCAAGCATCCGCTTGAGCCCGGTTTCAGGCAGACCTTGACTGTGTTTCAAAGTGACCTCAGATGTCGCTCGTCAGCAGGACCACATATCTCCTTTGGTCCTTCACAATCTAGGTCTCTTGCCTGACAATCTCGCGAGGACCTCTCGTCAGACTCCAGTCCTTGACCTTCCAGATGGACTTGAGGTTGTCGAGCTTCCCTAGGGCCTTCAGTCTATCGTATATCAGCTGCCACACACAGTCCGTATCGGGGTCTCTCTCACACTTACCGTCCATTGACCCTCCACAAGGACCATTCAGGATACCCTTGGAGCACCGAGCAATGGGGCATATCCCTCCAGTCAAATCAAGGATACAGTCTCCGCACATGATACAGCGCTCCCGATGAACGAACCTCTCCGGCATTGAACCAAGGAACTTTGAGTCAGCGGCTGGGAAGGACTCCTTCTCGGGCATGAGCTCTGTGAGCGTTTGAGTCGCCACACCACAGGCCTGTATCAGGAACGCATCTGCTCTCTCGAGCATCTCCTTGTTCTTCATCAGCTCTTGTCTGACATTGCTGGTGTCACAGATGCCACCCTCAACGAAAATCCTACCCAGCACTTCCTTCCCGTTCTGCCGAAGGAAGTCCTCCATATCCTCAAGCTGCAGGATGCCGCCCACATCACACATCTGCGCGCACCCTGAGTCGCCGAACAGAACTATCTTCCTGTATCCCTCCAACATCCGGAGAATCTCTTCTGGCGACTTCAGCTCCATGGCAATCATTGCGATACGCACCAGCTATGTAGAGATGCACGATTTGTCCGTCTAAAAACTGTTGGCTATCTGCATAGGACCTAGCTTGTTTCCCCAGGTTTGTCAGCATCCGGTGGTGCAGACTCGATTCTCCTCAGTGACCCTCTGGGGAGCATCTTGAACAGCTTCTGTGCAGCGTCCAGAGTCAGACTTGCCTCAATCTCCACCCCGTCCTCTCTATAACTCTGGCTCTCGACGTGTCCTGCTTCGTGTATCCCAGATACCATAGACATGGTCGAGTCCCCATAGGGCAATGTAATGGAGTACGTCGAGAGCCCCGGGAGGAGCCCCTCGACGGCCTCGACCAGCTCCGTGACGTTGAGCCCGTCTCTAGCAGAAACCGGCACGACTCTGGCACCAAGATTCCTCAGCATAGAGACCCTCGCCTCGACCTCAGCCACACTAAGGAGGTCAATCTTGTTCAGGGCTGTCACAATGGGCACACTGTTGACGCCGATCTGGCTGAACGTGTCCAAACACACATCGACCTTCCTCTTGACCTCTTGGAGCGAGTCAGAACCGTCGGCGACAAGTATGATCACGTCAGCCTCTGCAATCTCCATGAGCGTGGTGTTGAAGGCGCGAAGGAGCGACCTAGGAAGGTCACTTATGAAACCAACCGAGTCAGTCAAGACTACTCGTCTTCCGGCCATCGTGAGTTCGGATGATTTAGTAGACAGTGTCGTGAAGAGTTGGTCAGCCACCTCCACGTCAGACCCCGTGAGAGCATGATGTAGTGTGCTCTTGCCGGCGTTTGTGTACCCTGCGAGTGCGACTTCTGAGAAACCCGCATCGATTCGTTTCTTACGTTTCACACTCTGTGATTCTGAGATCTTGTCGAGCTTGTCCTCAATCATCGCCACACGGTGTCTGAGCTCCATGATTCTGAGATTCAGGAGGTCTTCACCTGCGCCGGTCTGTTCTCCAACGGGCTTCGCACCTGTGTGTTCTTTCTGCATGCGTGTCCTGAGCTGATGCCTTACGAAAGGTATCTCATAGCTCAGCCTTGCCTGCTCTATCTGTAGCTTGGCCTGCACGGTGCGAGCGTGTTTGTCGAATATCTCGAGTATAAGCTGAGTACGATCTCTGACCTCTGTCTTCCACTCCTCCATCAACCTGAACATCTGGCTGGACTTTAGTCGTGGGGAGTAGATCACGACATCCGGCTTGTTGATCTCAATCCATATCTTGATCTCTTCTACCTTTCCGCTTCTGATGCCAAACCTCGCAGACATGGGACCGACGATATTGAACTCTCCTACGACCATGTACTCAGCAGTCCAAGCCAGCGCTTTGAACTCACCCATCAAATCGGGCTCGCCAGTACTGCGGTGCTGGACAAGCAATGCAGAAGGAGATGTCATCAAGGACTGGTTGAAGCATATGGTCTTAAACCGATTGATTGTTCCTTGTTCCTGCGAGCCTCGCAGCACTGGGCGCGCAAAAAGCTCCGTGACGACATGAGGAACTGCGAATGACACACTTCGAGCTGCGTGCAAAGGACGGCCTGGCAAGGCTTGGTCGGCTGGAAACCAACCACGGGAGTGTCGCAACGCCCCTCTTGATGCCTGTCGTGCATCCCGCGAAGTCGGAAGTGAGCCCAAAACAGATGTTGGCTGAGTTCGGATTCCAGATGGTCATAACCAACTCCTACATCATCAAGTCCACGGAGCGATTCAGGGAAACGGCTCTCTCTCAGGGTGTACATGGCCTGCTTGACTTCAATGGTCCGATTATGACCGACTCGGGTACATACCAGATGTACTTTCACAGCCTTCCCGATGAGGAGATAAATCCAATCGAGATTGTGAGGTTTCAGCGGGACATCGGATCAGACATAGGCACAATTCTCGACACCTTCTCCGATCCTTATGTCCCAAAGACGACGGTTGAACGAGACGTCGCCATCTCTCTCGACAGGGCCAAGAGGTCCGTGGCTGAGAAAGGAAACATGCTCTTGGCCGGGACTGTGCAGGGCGGTATATACCCTGACCTCCGAGCACGCGCAGCAATGGACCTCGCCCCTCTTGACTTCGACATCCATCCCATTGGTGGCGTCGTGCCGCTCATGGAGCAGTATCGATACTCTGACATAGTGAGAGCCACCCTCTCAGCCAAGAGGTACCTGCCTCCAGACCGACCCGTACATCTCTTCGGCTGCGGACACCCGATGTTCTTTGCACAGGCAGCTCTCTTGGGCTGCGACCTGTTCGACTCTGCATCTTACGCCAAATTCGCTGAGTCTGGAAGGATGCTGTTTCCAACGGGCACAGTCCGGCTTGAAGGGCTGAGAGAGTTGCCCTGTGAGTGTCCTGTATGTAGCAGCACAACTGTTGATGGAATCAAGTCGCTCGACTCCGCCAGCCGCGAACTGCTACTTACAAAGCACAACCTCTACGTCACCGCGGCCGAAATGAGAAGAGTCCGACAGGCAATCTCAGAGGGCAGGCTTCTGGAACTCGCCGCCATCCGTGCAAGAGGCCATCCCAACTTGTATGAAGCCCTACGGGTCTTTCTAGAGTTGATTGGTGAGATTGACTCGTCAGTGCCAAGCGCAGGTTCGAGCTCTGTCTTCTATACAGGTACAGAAACATCCAAGCATCCGCTTCTGAGAGCTTTCCAAGACAGAGTCATAGAAACATACCCGTACCGTAAGACAATGATGCTTTTGCTGGTACCGCATAGGGGCGACAGACCGTTTTCTGATACATGTGCATTGATTGAGGACCAGATCAAAGTCCGGAGTCCTGAGGAAGTCGTCCTCATCTACGTCACTCCCATTGGTGCAATCCCGTGGGAACTGGAACATGTCTTTCCTGCGCAGCAATGCTTATTCCCAAGCACCCTCGACGACTCAGACATCAAGACTGCTCAAGAGCGGGTCCAACGCCTCGTGTCTACACTATCGTTTGACGAGTGTGTTTGGCTTTCGAGAGACAGCCCAACCGACCAGATCGTTTCGTTTCTGTCCAGCCGTAACAAAGTGACGAGGGTTTCTGGTGTGGCAGAGGTGTTGGAGATGCTGCCGCCGCAAAAACTTCCAACTCCCTCTTGGACGACCAGGATGATTGCAGCCATCCTAGCATATCAGTGGGGAGTGAGTGACGCAACGTTGCTTGGGCTGGAGCATCTCGAAACGAGCATCTCCAAGGCAACAGGTAAGATACGACATGTAATGAAGGACGGAAAGGTGCTCTTCACACTTGTACCGATGACCGGTCTCCTGACACCGACTTACGAGGGAGGAATGGCACTTCTCAGAGCGGGCGCAGGCAACGACCACACGGTCATTGTCGAAGACGACGCTGTGGAGTTCGTGGCACAGGGCAAGTCTGCGATGACGGGATTCGTCCACTCGGCCAGTCCGAACCTGAAGGCAGGCGATGAAGCTCTTGTTATGGACAACAGTGGAGAGCTGCTTGGAGTCGGAAAGGCAGTGCTGGATGGGTCGGAGATGAAGGCCTTCAAGCGAGGTGTCGCTGTTGTCATACGGCACTCGCGGCACTAGCTGGCTCACTCTCAGCAAACAGAGGATGACCAGGAACCTTCCTCAGGGCCTCTACGCCGCCGACCGGCAAGACCATGACATCCCCTCTCGGAGCATATAGGTGAATAGTGTCACCTGTTGTGACGGTTGAGTCCGGGTCCAGTCGTGCCTGCGCCGAGATATCGCCAACACTGAAATAGACCTCAAGTGCATCACCGACATAGATAGTCCTAGTCACCTTTCCGGTGATTTCGTTGTCCTGTGGGTCCGTCCTTATGAGATGCAGACTCTCAGGGCGCATTGCACACTTCACTGTTTCACCGATCTCAAACGGGTACCCTTCGATTGTTTCCTTTCCGGAGATGATTTGATTGCTAGGTATGCGCACCCGGATATACCCGTTCAATGATTCCACTGTACCATCTACGAAGGTGCACCTGCCGATGAAGTCTGCCACGAAAACAGTCTGTGGGTTCGAGTAAATCTCCTGGGGCGGTGCAAACTGCTGTACGTATCCGTGATCCATGACAGCGACCCGGTCTGAGATGCTGAGAGCCTCATGCTGATCATGGGTCACATAGACAGTTGTTATAGAGAGCTCTCTGTGGATGCGGATTATCTCCTCCCGCATCTCTAGCCTCAGCTTCGCGTCAAGATTAGAGAGAGGCTCATCGAGCAGAAGTACATCAGGCTCTATTACCAATGCCCTCGCGAGGGCGACGCGCTGCTGTTGTCCGCCCGATAGTTGGTGAATGTGTCGTTGTTCCAAGCCTTCCATCCTGACCAGTGACAGGACGTCCATCACACGTTTGTTAATGGCGGATTTTGTGAACTTCATACCTTTTATCCGCTTGAGCTTCAGTCCATATGCCACGTTGTCGTAGACTGACATATGGGGCCAGAGAGCGTAGTTCTGGAAACACATTCCAGTGTTCCTCTTGTGCGGTGGCACACAGGTTACGTCTCTGTCGTCAAAGAAGATTTTTCCATGGTCCGGCGCATAGAACCCAGCAACAAGACGAAGCAGCGTTGTCTTTCCACACCCCGAGGGACCCAAGAGGGTTGAAAGCTCTCCCTCTTGAAGAGTCATATTGACCTCGTCTGTGGCAACCACATCTCCAAACGTCTTGCGAAGGTTCTGTAGGCGGATCTTGGTCATGACATCACCTCATATCCCTGTGATCGCTGAAGTTCTAGTTCCAAGTATCTTGTTCGTGATGGTTATCACTACCATCTGCATCGACATCATTACAGCGCCAAGACATGCCGCGTGGTATACTCCCCCAAACTGACCGGTCGCTTCGAGTATCTCACGAGTCCAGAAAGTCATCGGTGCCTGTTTGCGGCCTACACTGCCAAGTATGAGGCTTGTGCTTACCTCACTCACAGAGTATACAAACGACAGCAGAGAACCGGCGAGAACACTGACACCAATGAGTGGCAAAGTGACCTTTACGAATGTCTGGTTCTTACTGGCACCCATGTTCTGAGAGGCTTCTTCGAGTACGACAGGAGTAGATTTGAGACCAGCATACGCGGCTCTCACGGTAAACGGGAACTTGCGCACAGTGTAAGACATGGTGAGCAGGAATGCCGGGGCCTCGGGTGGGAAGAATATCGTGTTATAGAACAAGGTGAAGTAGCCTGTGGCTATCACTATCCCTGGCAGGGCTATGGGCGAAGTCACCAGCAGGTCAAGAGCGGCCTTTCCGGGGAAGTCTCGTCTAGCAATCAGGTATGCTGCACTTGAGCCCAGCAGTACGATGATTACCGTGGCTGTGAGACCGTACATCAGAGTGTACTGAATCGATTGGGCCACAGCTGGATATTCCCAAAGCACTGCATAGTTGCCGAGCGTCCAAGTGTCAGGCAACACAGAGTTGGTTGACCACGTTCCTGTGAAAGAGAGGATGATCACACTCATCTGGGGTATCAGCGCTAGGAACAGCAAGGGAATCAGGACAAGGTAGAGCAGCAGTGTGCCCTTCCCCGTGAGCCTTCTGGTTCTCGGATTCCACTGTCCGCCTTTCGTGCCTGACTCATAAGACCTCAAAGCTGCATACTTCCGTATCGCGAGGAAGCCCGTCAATGCAAATACGAGGAGTATGATTCCGATTGCTGGTCCTGCAGGGTTGATGGTTCCCGCTTGGTTGGCAATGCTCTTGAACACTTGAAAGGCTAGCGTCTTCTGAGCCTGTTGAGACCCGTAGAAGACAATAGGCGAACCCAAGTCTTCGATGCTCAGGATGAACGTCAAGATTGCTCCTGCCTGAATACCGGGCATTGCCAAGGGAAGTGTGACTGATCGAAACAGTTTGAAGCCAGTGGCTCCTAGATTCTCGGCCTGCTCCTCCAGAGATGGGTCTATGCTCATGAACGACGAATAGGCATTCAGGTATACAAGTGAGAACAATGACAGTGACTGCACGAAGATGATTGCAGCAAGGCCCTGTAGCTCAATACGAAAAGGCAGGATGTGGAGCGTGGAGTAGAACAGATTGTTGAAAAAGCCAGCCCGGCCAAGGAAAGTCTTGATGCCCATCGCGCCCACAAAGGGTGTGGCAAGGATCGGAAAGATGAGTACAGTGCGAACTATTCGCTTCCCCGGGAAGTCGTACCTTGCCACAACGAAGGCAAAGAAGACACCGAGAAGCACGGCATTGAATGTGACTATCACAGCGACGTAGATAGAGTTCAAGATGGCTCCGAAGTCCCAGCCTTGGATTGTGACTAGGTCGCCTCCCCTCTGGATGGTCTGGAGGTTGACGTAGCTAATCCAACTCTCTGTCACAGTGTCGTATTGCCAAGGCCAGATATTCGAGTCATGAAACAGGTTCACAAAGTGCACGAGCGAGGGCATGCCAGTAGATGGATCGGTGAACGAGAAGACTACGACGCTCAGAAGGGGCAACAAGAGAAAGAGGGAGAAGACGCTGACAATAGCTATGAGTTGGATTGTAGACAGGGAGTCCATCTCCCTCCTGAGCTTCGACCCTGCGGCCCTGAGCCTGAGCCCAGGGTGTTTCAGTAAGTCAACAAAAGAAGCACGTTTGCGTGTGCCTGCCGGGCCAGGGCGCGGCGCCCGGCGAGTGAGACGTGACGCAACCCTCCTCGGCAAATCCCAGAAAAAGGACTGGGTGTTGGTCATGAAGTCATCGGGAACCAGCTCTTCCTCAGCCACTTGAGGAGGTGGTGCTTCATCTTTGCATGACTTGGCGTCGCTCACGTGCTTCTGTCACCTTTCTATGGAAGGAGCGCTTGGACTTGGCCTAGGATATCGTTGTAATGATTCTTCGCAGCAATGGTCCAACGGTCTTGAACCTGGCCTGCGTAGACTGAGTCGTAGATCATGTCGTGGTTGATCTCTCTGGCATAATCGATTGTGAACTTCTCGCTCAGAGAGGTCTTCGGGTCCGGAATGGTTACTGTGACTCCCATCATGTCGGCAAACATGTTCATCTGAGTCACATTGAGGTGCCCTGCATAGTATTCAGACACAATCGTTGTCCAGCAGTTGACAAGCTCAGTGTGTGCGTCCGTGAAGACTGACTCGAAGTAGTAGATGAAGGCCGTGTTTATCTCTAGTGACAGTGTGTCGTTGAAGTCAATCCCCACAGTCCTGATCGTCTGGTTGAACACCGCATACAGGTCTTGAGCTTGACTGCCAAGTGGCTGATCGAACGCCTCTCTGAGAACTGGCATCCGTCTGATGTTCGGGTGTAGCCACAGGGACTGACCATAGGGTGACAACACGAAGTCAACGAAGCCCTCTGCCAAATCCTTTTGGGAACTGGTGTTTGAGATTGCTATAGGATCACCATTCACGATGGTCTGACCCTCGGGCACGACGTAGTGGCAGTCGGGGTTCTTGTACTGGCTCAGATAGCCATAGAAATCAATCGACATGGATATGCCAACCTGTCCGAGTTCTGCGGCGGCCTGGGTTTCAACTGACCCGCTGTAGATGTTGGAGCTTCCCGCCATCCTGGCAAGAATAGACCAACCCGCATCCCAGCCAAATCCCTGAGTTATTATCTCGTAGATGCGGGTGTTCGATGTCGTATCAGGAGCATTCCCCATGGCAATGGTTGGAATAGTCGGAAGGAGACTCCCATAGATTGGCTCCGAGAGGTTTGTCCACGTGCGCGGGGTCGGGAGCGAATAGTCTGTAAGAAACTGGTCGTTTACAGTGAATCCGAATGATGATATGGCGGCAGCAATCCAGACTAGGTTTCCGTGTGAATCATACCTCTTCATGTCAGCGCCTGCGATCGAGTCATTCACCCTTGCCGCAACAGTGTGCATCAGAGTGCTGTTCAGAGCAGAAAGACGGCCGTCCCTCATGAGCTGATCAAACAGTGTAGGACCACCGCCCCAGCATACGTCTATCTGACCCGCTACTAAGAGGTCGTCCCAGAACTCCTGCGATGGCGTCTTCCACTGCATATTGGTTATGCCGTGGGAAACTGCAAAGTCGCTCGCGAGAAATGCGGGCTCATACACGGAAAGAATCGACACATCATGTCGAGTGATGACAGTGAGCGTCAGTCCACTCGGGGTAGTAGTTGTCGTATTGGTCCCAGTAGTGGTCGGCCCAGCACCAAGCAAACTCAGGCCTACGTATCCACCAACGGCCACCAATACCACAACAATTACTGCAGTAACTATTGTTTTAGTGCTACGGGCGGCTTCCATTTCACTCATCTTTTGCACCTCTCGAGTTCAATCTTGAAAGTTTTCTCTTGTCCCTGACCTTTGAGTTGAGCTGGACTCAAGTCACCTGTGATAATTAAGCCTTTTCACAAGCGGTCCTCTTGGCTGGCATCTCAGCCTACACCACATGGCCCTCCGACTCCACTTCCGTCCTCTCGAAACGCTTTTATCACGGCTCAATCGAAGGCTGTCTGTCTTCTAGTCGGAAGACCAGAAGGAGGACAACGATTAGATGAGAATTGGAATTAGAGAGAGGAGAATTGCCACAATGTTGATTCTGGCAGCTCTCTTTGGCTCGTATCTTGTCGGACCAGTTCCCGTGCGGGCTGCAGGCACAGGAACGATAGTCTTCGACTACAGCCATGGCCAGACCAAAGCGGCTCTGCTCAACAACACGGATCTCTGGCTGAAAGAGAACCTGACACAGTTGGGCTACACGGTGGTCTGGGCCAAAGGCGGGATAAACGCGAGCATTCTTGAGAATGCAGTGGCCTTCATCGCGGGCTCCATCTATGGCGTGACCAAGGGTTACAGTCCCGCTGAGTTGACCGCGATAACTGACTGGTTCAATGCCGGAAAGAGGTTCATGTGGATCGGTTATGACTCAGACTACGGTGGCTATACGTACATCAACGACAACATGACCGCGATTCTTAATGGAGTGAAGTCTCACGTATATGGTGAACCGACGGCCGTAGCAGATCCAGTATCGAACTGTGGCAGTGCCTACAGAGTTGTTGCTAATGAGACCAGCACTTACAGCTATGTGGCCTCAATCGTGGCGAATGTGCACAAGGTGCTCATGCACGGTCCAACACTGCTCTTCGGCAGCAAGAGTGCAACGCCCAGCTACACCACCAGTCCTGTTGCCCTTGAAACAACCGCCATCACCGATGTATACCCATTGCTCTACTATAGTGGCAATGCGACAATCCTTGACAGCGACTCAACTCCACCGAAGGCCCACGACGATGGTGCTAAAGGCAAATTCGTCGCTGCTACAATCGAGATTCACGCGGGCACTGCCAAGACCGGCGTACTTGTCGTTTCAGGAGCATCGGCATACGCTGACTACATGCCGATGTACCAGGACGTGTACTATGGCGTCGTAATGGACGGCTACAATCTGGTCAAGCAAACCATCGACTGGGCTATGAAGCTCGCTCCGACTTTGACTCCGCCCATAGATTGGACCATGACATGGACCATGATAGGTGGAATTGCCGCAGTAGCCATTGTAGTGGTCATCATAGGTTTAGTAGTCTTCAAGAAGAAGTAGACTGTTCTGCTTCTTCTTCTCTTTTTTTCTCAACTGAGAAATCAAGAATTCCTGTATCAACATCCTCGTTTTGTCCCGGCTCCATCTTCGCAGTCTGAGCAGCTACCGTGATTGCATGCGTTCTGGCCATCACTGACAAAGGCTGTTGGAGACATGGATCTCACTCCTGCGACGCCCCCAACAAGCTAGAGATGAGACTCCCGCTCCATAACCCGAACAAGAGATCGTGTCCAAACCACGGAGATTAGTCGAACCCAGTCCTCGACAATCTTCATATGCATTGGACTCATACCACACATGAGCTTCGCTGTGGTGATACACTGTGACTGAGGATATCGAACTGACTCAGCGTGAGAGCGAGTCAGAGCTGGACATCATTCGCGCGTTTGGATGGTCCATAATCGAGTTCGAAGAGGTCCTCTTCCAGAAGTTTCTCATCATGTCAGGACCGAACTCAATCATGACAAGGGAGCAGTTTGGAAAGAACCTCGCAAGGATGCACTCAAAGGGCTATATAGCTCCCCTTCAGTTCCTTGGAAAGAAGGTCTGGAAGCGTCTTGTCGTGGCGGATGTAATGGAAGACACACTCTCACCCAGACCCATGAAGAGAGCAACTATTGGCGCGGAGTCCGATTTGTTCGGAAGCGGAGTCCGGCAAAAGACAGAAGAACATCTCGTCAGTGAGTCGAGAGTGATAGCAGAGGACATCCTCCGCACGATGAGGGGCAGACTGTTCAGCGGCAAGGACCCCGACCAGAGAGCCAGAGAAATCCTCAAGCGACACGCCTCGGGAATGCGTCGAGCACTAAGCGAGTCTAGTCAAGGCTTCCTTGACTATGTCCGTTCCAACACGCCGGAAATGAGTGAAGAGATGCAGACGATTCTGAGTTCCAAAGGAGAGGAACTCCTGCTTCTCAGCCTGCGCCTGATTGAAGCTGGCTATCCGGGTTCCTGAATGCCATAGAGAGGGATCGCTCAAACTCACGCCAACTGCTCAAGACCTAGTAGTTTCTTTCAACTAGGAAGCGGGAGAGGTCGAGGAGGAATCCTTTGTACTTGGGCGTGAGGGGAGGCTTGGTATCCAGTGCTTTCTGTCCAGCGGCCAGCAGTTTCCGCATCAGATCCTGAGTGGCCTCAAGTGCTCCCGTATCCTTGAAGACCGCCTTCACCTGCTCCACTTCCTCTCTGGTCAGGCCACTTCTGCCCAATTGTTCGTCAAGAATCTTCTTCTGCTCAGGGGTCCCGCGACGGTATGACTCAATCACTAGCATGGTCTTCTTCCCCTCCTTGATATCGCCGTCAACAGCCTTTCCTGTGACAGACTCATCACCAAACGAACCCAGTATATCGTCCTGCACCTGAAATGCCTGCCCGACCTTCGCTCCGAACTCTCGCAAGCCGTCCAGTTGAGACTGTGTGGCTTGTGCTATTGTTGCGCCCATCAGCAACGAGTCCTCAAATAGCACGGCCGTCTTCATGCGTATCATCTCAAGATACGCCTCCGGAGTCGTATCCTTCTCTCGCGTCATGTTCGTTTCGAGAAGCACCCCTTCTGCGAGAGTCTGGTAAGCGTGCTCATAGTATCTGATACATTGCAGTCCGACCTTTGCATCCAGTTCGGATGCGACAATCATCTCAGCGCCCATGTTCAGGAGAGAGTCACCACCCAGAATGGCCATTGCCGTGCCAAAGTCCTTGGCCTTATCCGGGTTCTTGGACAGCTTGCTGTACAGATCTCGATAGAGAGCATGAAATGTGGGGCCTCCTCGGCGCGTCTCGTCATGGTCTATCAGGTCATCATGGAGAAGCGACCCATTGTGCAGAATCTCAACCGAGCATGCAGCACGATAGAGATGCTTCACATCAACCTTCTCGCGCACGGCCCTATAGCCGGCAGTGACCAACACGGGTCGAAGTCTCTTGCCACCGCGCATGACATACTCTTTGATGTTCTTGTAGTACTGCCCCACCCACGTTCCAAGCTTCTGACCCTCTTTAATCTTCAAGTCGAGAAACTCGCTCAGTGCGCGGTTTACCAGGTCTGTTTCTGAGTCCCAGATCTCCTTATAGTCGGCCAACTCTGCTTCGCTCAAGACGGGACAGCCTACGAGAGGCTCTTTAATATTTCTGAATACGTCGAACTTGGGTTAATCAATAAACGAAGTGGCTCCTGCCTCCATCTACTGACCCACAAGCTCCAAGCCAGAGAAGGCTAATGTCGGGATCACGCAATGGTCATGAACTTCTCTGTCGGAGCTCGCTACAACATCTCGAGTGAGTGCCTCATACAGGTTGCCGACCAGAAGACAATGCTTGACCTGAGCAGTAATCTCACCGTTCTCTATGATGCAGGCGTTCCGGACCTCGTTCGAGAAAGCTCCCGACATTGGATCGACTTGTGGCCAAGCGAAATGCTCCACATAGACACCCTTCTGAACATCGTCGATTATCTCGTCAAGCGACTTGGTTCCGGCCGGAATCTCAAGCGTCGTTACACCGCAAGACGCAGGCTGGCTAAACCGCCCCAGACTGTCTCTGGGGTCACGTCTGAGTCCATTCCCTGTGGACGACACACCAGAAACACCAGCGTTGTAGCTGTCAAAGAAGTATGACCTGAGAGTGCCGCTCTCGATGAGAGTCGTCTTCCGAGTAGGGACTCCTTCATCGTCCACCACTGAGCTAAGTAGTCCGGCGCTTGAGAGACCGTCATCGATCACAGTCAAGCCCTTGTGTGCCACTTGACTACCAAGCTTGTCTGCCCACGGACTTGATCTGTTATTCACATTCTCTGCTGAGGCCGCCCATCCTACTAGCTGGTGCAACATCTCGCTGCCTTCAGACGGAGCAAGGAGTGCTACAATGTCCGTCCAGTTCTCCTTGAACGCTGTTGCTCTGAGCACACTCAATGCTTGAGACTTAAGCTTGTCCCCCAAGATTGTGAAGTCGATTCTGGACAGGTCGCGAGACCAGCATCTCTGTACGCCCTCTCCAACCAGACCTCCATCTTGGGCTTTCGCTGTGAAAAAGCCGAAGACATTCGTGGACATCGAGCCTGCCCTCACACCAAGCGAGTTGTGGACAGTGAATTCAATGGAACTAGCACGCAAGACCCCGTTCGGAACGCTCACATTCTTGGCGGCAGCGGCTTGGACGAGCAGCATCACCTTCTCAAGGAGCTCCGGGCTCCCGGCGTTTGCAGTCGGCTTATCGAAGAAGCAGTCCATCCTGCCTGAAACGACCTTGGGGTCAGGCAGCGAAACGAACTTCGGGTCCTCGGTGCTAACGCGGGCCACCGACTTCGCACGTTTCACAACGTCCTCAGGCGAATCAGACAGCAGCGTCGAACTTGTGAAACCCAATCGCTTCTGTAACACGAACTTGAGACCGATGCCAAACTCGGTCTTCTGATCAGCGACCTTTGGTATGTCGTCGTCAATGTATACACTCGATGTCTTGGTTGTGAGTGCAAATACTTCAGCTTGGGACGCGCCTTCCTTTTCAGACAATGACAACAGCTTGCCTGCGATCTGTTCCTTGTTCATTCTATCCACCCCCCACGACCATCCGCGCCCTCATGTGGGGACCACCTGATGATACAGGTATGAAGTCCTCCTCACCCTTTCCGCAGGTGCCTCCTGAGAACACAAGGGTGTCCCCTACTGCATCGACTGTCTTGAGAACGTCGAGCACTTTGCCGGTCAGTGCCATCCCCCTTACGAGAGTTTTCAGTTCGCCATTCTTTATGATATACCCCTTCAGAGCTAGGCACTGGACTCCGCCACCCACGACATCTTCCATGCCTGATGTCATTTTAACCACGTATAGACCGTCCTTGGTGTCCTGGAAAATCTCCTCATCAGTCCACTCTCCAACGTCGAAGTAGGTGTTTGTCATCCTCGCAAACACTCTGTGGTTGTAGTCTTGCGCTCGTCCGTTGCCAGTTGGGCGCACACCCATCCGAGTTGACGTTTCGAGTGTGTGCAGATAGCCTTTGTATTCTCCCCGACCGATGATCTCTGTTCGCGATGCCGAAGTACCTTCTGAGTCAAAGGGAACAGTGCCTCTTAGGCCCTCAATCGTCCCGTCGTCGACCAGAGTGACTGCCTCTGAGGCCACACGAACGCCCGCCAGTCCTGTTAGGAATGAGCGGCCCTTGACTACCTCGTCGGCCTCGCTCGCGTGACCACAGACCTCGTGAGCTATCAGTCCAGAGATGTCCCCATCTGTCACGACAGTCATCTCACCAGAAGGGGGCTTTGCTGCCGAGAGGAGATCGACTGCACCGCGTCCACATCCTCCTGCGAAGTCGTTTGCATCGATTGCGCGGACTAACTCGTAACCCGCAAGTCCATCCTTCACCGCAAAGTCGAATTGCACCTTTGGGCCTTCCCTCGCCACGGACTGAACTACGGCCCTCATTCGTATCTCATCCCACTCGAGTCGGGAACCGGCGCTGTTGGCAAGTCTTGTATCAACCCTCGATTCGTCGTATACCGAGTTGGTATTGACTACTCTATCGTCCACCTTCTGGGCCTTGTCCAGCTCCACCAAGAAAGACAGCTTCTCTTCGTCACTCACCGTTTGAGGGTCTTCTTTCATCTTCTGGTGCACTGACATAGTCAAAGGTCTAACGTGAGAGATCTCTATTCTCTTCTTCGAGTACCTAGCCCCAGCCGTTGCCATGCGTAAAGCCTCAGACAGCAGTTCTTTGAGAGAAGAAGCTGTCACAGCCTGTGTTGTCGAAGCCTGACCCCAGCATTCACCAACTAATACTCTCGCGACAGTCCCGGCTCTGTTTGTCCGGTCGAACTTCCGTAGAGCACTGTTGACTACGGCGAGACGCGTTGCTGAACGGACCTCGTGACGAATATCTGCGAATAGTACATCCCTAGCGGAGAGGCGCTCAATTGCCCTACTCATGGCATCTAGCATAGCATCACGCGTTGAAATCAGCCGGGCCAATTGAAGATAAGTGTTAGTGAGGGAGCAAGCTCTCTCCCTATGAGGCTACCGAGCATAGAGCGTCCCTCGCAGGACCGTGACTGCTGTGCCGCTCACCTTCACCTGTTCTATCTCCCTCGCGTCTCCCCTGACCTCAACGAAGATCTTCCCGGGTCGCCCCATTGAATGACCCTGTTCGACCACGATGCTCGTCACAGGGATAGTCGGGCTCATGAGGCCATATTTGATGATGTAGCACCCCATGCTCCCTGCCGCTGAACCTGTGACAGCATCCTCATTGATACCAAGCGACGGGGCGAAATGCCGGACATGAACGTCGGATGTGACCTCAAGAACCTGTCTTGTGAAAACTTGGATTGAAACATAGTCTACGTTCTTGCCAAGCTCCACGAGCCGGTCCCAGTCCGGATTAATCCTCTGAAGGGCACTGAGCGTGGTGACAGGCACCATAAGCTGGGGCGTCCCTGTGCTGACCGTTTGCACAGGACAAGATGACATGATGTCTGCCAAGCTTAGACCAAGGGCCTCAGCATACTTTCTTGGGTCGTAAGTAGCCATGAACTCAGGGTTCCTGTGAGTGATCTGTATCTCATGCATGCCTGTAGTTTCGTTCTTGACTATCTCTACAGGCAGCACACCAGCTTTGGTCTCGACCGTGACAGTGGTCACATCGCCGACAACATCGATGATGCCTTCCTCCACCATCGAGTGAAATGCAGCAATCGTCAGGTGTCCTGAGAAGGACATCTCGCCTCCAGGGGTCATAAACCGCAGACGATGGTCTGCCAGATTCGATTCCGAAACGAAGACGGTCTGTCCAACACCAAGCTCTCTCGAGAGCTTCTGAATCATCTCGTCAGTCAGATTATCTGCACTCAAGACAACAGCAGCTGGATTCCCACCAAAACGTACGTCTGTAAAGGCGTCGACCTGTGCGAATGGAAGTCCGCGGCCTTTCTTCATGTGATAACAACCGAAACCCACGTCCTCCGCCTTCAATTAAGAGTTGCGTGTGAATCGACAGGCCGCTTTTCCAGAAACGCTTCTCAGCTAGGGGAGATTGCGGTCCAAGAATCAGGAGGTGGCAGGCGTGCAGGTAATCGTGGTAGGAGGGGGGAGTTTCGTAATTGAGGGCATGTAACGAAAAACTAGCCCGCACGCCCGCCTTTGCTTTTAGCACTACATAGTCGGTGTATTCCCACATCACCCACCAGTAGTCTATCGACATAGAAAGGGAGGTTTCTTTTAAACTTATTCCTACTGGACGGCTTTAATCGATTTAACTTTCTGGAATTCAGGTATCGATTCCCCATCCCCGGAAGTGTCACCATCAATCGATGGATTAGGACCGGGCTGAGGAGTCATTGCTGTTTTGAAGAGTGAGGAAGAGCCACGAGGGCTCTTCTGTCTGCAGTTTCAACTAAGCTGGCTAGGGCTAAGCCTCGCCCGCATACGGCTTGGTTATGCTCTCAACTTCAACCTGATTCGGGTCTCGCGTCTTCTGCCACTTGGACAGCGGCATTGCGAACTCCTTCTCAATCCTTGATCTGTGGATTGTGTTCATAGTGCAGAATGGAACAATCCTTCCGTCAGGCACTGCATAGTTCACGTCACACTGCTGTACTCGTTCCAGATCAAAGTTGTAGGCATCTTGGAAGTGCATGATACCTATCATGACTATGCGGTGCATGAAACCTGCAAGCGACTCGTAGTCACCTCGCTTGAGGAATGCAGTGAGTAGGTCTTTCATAATGCCCTTCTTCTTGATGTGTCGGACACTACCCACCAACTTCGCCTTCGCTCGCTTGCTAGCACCACTCTTCTTGTCTGCATAGAGGTTGGCGATGTCTGTGAGTATGTCAAGGAACTTGTCAACGTCAATCACATTTGTGATCGGTTCATAACTCCCATCCTCATCAATGAACAAGAAAGTGGCCATCCCACATGCGAAGTGCGAACTGAGTTCCAGCTGTGGGATGCCTTTCATAAGACCAAGAGCCCTGCCCACAGGCATCATGGCCGGCACTGGATACCATGCCGAGATTGGGATCCGACCATCGGTCTGTTCTTCGATCTTGTGAACAACATCTGGGACTGTGATTCGCATCTCCTTGCGCTTGTCATAATCAATCCGACCGGTTATACTGACGGGCTGGAAGTTGACGCACCGAACCACATCTCGGTTCTTGACTGCAAACTCCACTATCTTGCCAAGCTGGTCGTCATTAATCCCCCTTACCACTGTGGGCACAAGGACGATCGCGTCGAGACCAACCTTGCGACAGTTCTCGATTGCCTGCATCTTGATTGGTAGAAGGTTCGTTCCCCTCGCTGCCAAGTATGGTTCTGGTGTCACACCGTCGAACTGCATGTATATCGCGGACAGACCCGCGTCGGCGAGCTCCTTCGCGTATTCGAGACTCTTGCCAATCCTGATTGAGTTACTGGCAATCTGAACATGCCTGAAACCTAGCTGCTTTGCCCAACGGATGTACTGAGGCAAGTGCTTGCTCACTGTCGGTTCTCCGCCGGCGAATTGTATTGCTGGTGCTGGCACGGGCATGTTCCTCCTCAGGTTTCTCATCATCTCGAGAACCTCTTCTGGAGTCGGCTCATAGACGGTGCCAGACTCTGCGGCATGTGCAAAGCAGATGGGACACCGTAGATTGCAGCGATTAGTGACATCCAAGAGTGCAAGCGCCGTATGAGACTGATGCTCAGGACACTGACCACAGTCGTTGGGACAACCTTCAACGGTCTTAGTCCTTGGATTGTCAAGCCCAACAGTCTTGTACCAGTAGGTCTGGGCGCGCCTGAACATTTTTGCATCGCCCCAGTAGACATCTATGAACTCGCCATGCTTAGGGCAGGTCTTCTTGTACATGACCTTCCCGTCCTCTTCATACAGAGTCGCATCAATGACATGGACTTGATCGTCAGTGAGCAGACACTCAGGACAGATGGACTTCGTTGTGTAGGGTAGCGACTTGATCTCGTGTTTGCCTACATGGTACCTCGAGATGTCCTTGCCATCTGTGGTATGAGTGACATCTGTTTCAGGTACACACTTGACTTCTGTCTCCATAATCGTCAATCTCCAGCGTTGGATAATGCCACCACTGAGAGTAGTGGTATTCTTAGAGGAGGACGAGGGCGCTCCAACCTGATTTAAGCCTTGTCCGATGTTTCAGAGTATGAAGCAGGGTATGGTCAGCCACCCAATCACACCCCGAGTGAGAGCACATAGCCTCTTTCAAAGCCGCCCCGGAGGCGTTTCTTTTGTTTACGTATTGCTTCGATTGCACACCAGCCGACACGCCTCAGGTTCAGAAGTGTGTGGATTGCTTCAAGAACGTCGGCAATCTCAGCAGCATCTCCAGACAGAAGGAGTTCTTGGGCTTCCTCTACAATCTTCTCTCTCAAGAGCGTGTCCAGCTCTTGTTCTGATGCGACGCGGACGACTGGAGACCCACCTTCTGCCCGTATCGCATCGGGAATGAGACCGCGGACCAGCTTCTCTCGGGTCACCAGTGTCACCGGCTAGACTTCATCTGATGGCCATGACAACCTCGATCTGCGGTCGCACAGACTTGACAAAGGCATCCACACCACCAGCGACGTCTGACGGGAGAGTTGTCTTCCAGGATGCTTCGGCCTCACGAGCAGTCGAAGATGTCATCGAGCCACACGGAAGGAATCTTGGTTTGAGTGCCTGATTAAGGGCAACACTGCCAGTCCACCGTCCGTCTTTCACTATCTCATAGATTGGCTGGAACTTCCTCATTGCCGTTGGGACTATCGCGTCCCAGTAGAAGGACATCCCATTGAACTGGCCGGGCTTTCCAATGGACACCAAGTAGCTGTCCATGGTGGCCTTCGCTGAAACAACGTTGTAGAGAATCCCGATGCGGCAGTTCAGGCACTGGTTGAACTCGAGTCCGTCGCCGCTTGGCTTGACGCAGACGATGCCGTTCTTCTCGATGTTTGTGTCGTTGCAGTGGACACATTGGCTCATCCCCCACCTTACCTCTGTGTGATCCTTGAACGGGCCATTCAGGAACCGAGTCGATCCGCTGTCGAACGCTGCCTTCATCGCTTTCGCTCCGTCCGTGTCCATCCTCTTACGAATGGCAACCCATACCTCGAGTGGGTCGCGCCATAGCACGTTCAGAATCATGTCTACGAGCTTATCGAGCGGTCTTCCCTCAAGAGCACTCATTTGACTATGCCTCACAGTTGACGATTGTATGGAATCGTCGATAGGGTCTGATAATCCCGTAATTAAACCTTAGTTGATTGTCCCAACACGCCGTTTAACAAATAGACATCTAGAGCAGGGAACCTATCCAGTGGTCTGCGTGGACAAGTCCCACTAGCCTAATCTTTTTAACGGGGCCTGAGGTGTCTTGAAGAAGACCCTACGTAGGTGAGCAAAAGGATGGATCACCAAATCATCTAGGAGCGGCTTCTCTGGCACTCAAAAACGCCAACCGACACTCCAGCGACTAGCGGCCCACGAGGAATTCCTGACCACTTTGTTTACAGATTATCACTGCAAGAGGAGACCACAATGAGCCCCCTGCCGAAGCGCTACGATCCACAGACCCTCGAACCCGAGATACTGGACTTCTGGAAGAGGAGTGACATGCAGAACCGGACCGTGAAGCTAAGAAGCTCAGGGCCCCCATGGAACTTCTTGGAGGGACCACCCACGACCAACGGCTTCATGCATGTAGGCCATGGGAGGGGAAGGGCCATGAAAGACGCCGAGATCCGATACATGACCATGAAGGGGTTCAATGTTTGGAGGAGAGGAGGGTGGGACATGCAGGGTCTCCCTGTCGAACTAGAGGTGGAACGCAAGGAGGGCATAGCCCAGAAGCGGCAGATCGAAACAACGATAGGCCTAGATCTCTTCGTCAAGAAATGTAAGGAGTTGGTCGATTACTACCTTGAGAGTTGGGTCAATGACTCCGAGCGTCTTGGACTGTGGCTTGATTATGCGTCCGCATACCAGACCCGAACTGACGACTACATAGAGCATGTCTGGCACTTCCTCAAGCTCGCAAGCGAGAAGAACCTGTTGGGACGCGGCTACAGGGTCAACCCCACCTGCCCGAGATGCGTGACTGCTCTTTCTGGACATGAGGTGTCACAGGGGTACAAGACCAAGGTTGACCCATCAATCTACGTCAAGTTCAAGCTCATAGGCAGACAGAACGAGTATCTGGTGATATGGACAACAACGCCGTTCACGCTGCTTTCTAACGAGATGGTTTCGGTTCATCCTGACTTCACTTATGTCAAGGTCCAGGTGGGTGACGAGTTCTGGTGGCTTGTCGAGAACCTCGTGGAAACGGTGATGCGGAAGGCTCAGAAGACATCATATCAGGAAGTTGAGTCGCTCAAGGGCAGTGAGATGCTTGGGTGGAAGTATGAGCACCCGTTCAAGGGTGAGGTCAAGTGGCATCAGGATCACACTGAGAAGTTCATGCATGCTGTCGTGACTGGCAGACACGTGACTGTCGAGGACGGTACAGGTCTTGTTCACACAGCGCCAGGCTTTGGACCGGATGACTTCAACGTGGGGCGGGAGTATGAGGTTCCCGTCTTCTGCCCGGTCACACCGTCAGGTCTCTTCACGAAAGAGGTCCCGATGTTCGAAGGCCGCTTCGTCTTCGACACTAACTCGCTTGTGCCCAGGATGCTGAGAGAGAAGGGTCTCCTCATATTCGAGGAAATCATAGAGCACGAATACCCTCACTGCTGGAGATGCGACACACCGCTAGTATATCTTGCCGACAAGACACAGTGGTTCCTGAAGATGATAGGCGTCCGTGAGAGGCTTGTTGAAGAGAACAGCAAAGTGGAATGGACACCGGAATGGGCTGGCACCGGACGGTTCGGAGACTGGGTGGCGAATGCTGACGACTGGTGCATATCTCGTTCAAGGGTCTGGGGCTCGCCCCTCCCTGTCTGGGTCTGTGACATCTGTAAGACAGAGGTTGTCATAGGATCGCGCAGTGAACTGAAACTGCGCGCGGTCGAGTTCCCTAAGGACTTCGAGATGCACAGACCTTGGGTGGACAGGGTCGTCCTGAAGTGCGAGAAGTGTGGCGGCAAGATGCATCGCGAGCCATTCGTTACTGACTGTTGGCTGGACTCAGGGATGGCACATACAGCGAGCGTAGGTTACCTATGGAACCAAGAGCTGTTCAATCGGCTGTTTCCCTATGACTTCATAACAGAGGCAGTGGACCAGTCGCGCGGCTGGTTCTACAGCCTACTTTACACCTCGGTCGTCATGCATGGGACAGCTCCCTTCAAGGCATGTGTCAGTCAAGGCCATGTCTTGGATGAGGACGGAGGGAAAATGAGCAAATCTAGGGGCAACGTAGTGTGGATGAAGGATGCCCTCCGAGATGTTGGGGCGGATCTATTCAGACTGTACATGCTTAGTAAGTCTGCTCCATGGTCGGCGACCAACTACAGTCTAAAGGAGATGGAGTTCACCAGAAAGCGGCTGGACGTTCTGTGGAACGTGTTCCTCTTCACAGAAACCTACATGGAATTGGACAGATACAAATTCAACCGAGAGAGATTCGTCAGCAATGTGGGAACCTGTGACTTGGAAGACAGGTGGCTCGTGTCGCGCGTGCAGAATGTTCTGAAGGAATTCCATGCGAACATGAAGCAGTATCTGTACCATTTGGCCGCGAGGGCACTGTTGGACTTCGTGACGGAGGACTTGAGTAGAGTGTACCTCCCCTTGGTGAAGAAGAGGGTATGGCTGGAGAGCGATGATCCGAAGAAGGTCATGGCCTACGACACGATGTTCTACGCTCTCGACGTCGTGATGAGATGCCTCAATGTGTTTACACCGTTTCTCGCAGAGAAGCTGCATTTGGACTTCTTCACTCACTTCTGCGAAAGGTTACCTGAGTCTGTCAATCTTACAGACATGTCAGAACCTGATGACACTCTTGTCGTACCAGACATAGAAGCGACTTTCGACGTCCTGCAGGAACTCCGAAGTGCCTGCTCCTACGCCCGGAACAAGAAGGGCGTCAAACTAAGACACCCCGTGAGTCGGGTCATCGTGTTGCCTACTAGTCCAGAGGTGGCAAGACAGGTCGGGAGCTTGAAACCACTCCTGAGAGGTGATCTGAACACGAGAGACCTCGAAGTGCTCGGATCAGGCTCCGTGCCAGATTTCGCACGGCTCCTGGTCAAGCCCAACTACAGGACATTGGGACCTAAGTTCAAGGCGATGATGACAGGGCTGATGGCGGCCCTCGAAACTGCCGACTTGACAAAGCTGAGAGCGGACCTTCAGAAAGGTCAGGCTGTGCTCACTGTAGATGGCAAGGACCTGACACTTGCACCCGAAGACCTAGACTTCGAGGAAAGCACGCCCGATCACCTGAGCTTTGCTGACAGCAAGATAGGCCGGGTCTACGTCGACACAACACGAACTAAGGAACTAGAGGCAGAAGGGCTCGTAAGGGACGTGACGCGCCGAGTGCAAGTGATGAGGAAGGAGATGGACCTCAATGTCGAACAGAGGATACGACTCGCCATAATGTTCTCTGACAAGGAGTCAGTTGAGCTGGCAGAGATGTTCTCCGACTATCTTGCCACAGAAACTAGAGCCGCCAAGATGCAGCTTGTGGGACCACAAGCCAGACCCGGCTGGAAGCAGTTCGCCTATGTGAAGGAATGGGAGATGGAGGATCTGAAGCTCAAGGTCGGGATGACCCCCGAGCTGGAGGTCCCGAAGGCGGCCCCTCGGAAGAAAGCACGTCCAGCAGAGTCTGGAAGAAAGCGGCGTTCTGCTCAATCGAAGTGAGTGAAACCCACTCGTTGGGTCCGTGCACATTGTCCCCACGTGGGCCGAAATCGAACACCTGGACTCTAGGATCGGTGAAGTATCGTGAGTCTGATGCGCCATAGCCCTCCCCCACTGAGTAGTCGATTCCCTCTTTTCGAAGCGCCCAGATAGCAGAACGAATCAGCTTTGAGTCTGGGCTGGAATCAACATAGCCGCTACCGGGCTCTACTTGGAGTGAATACAGCTCCACCTTTCCTCGGAGAGAGGTTTCGAATGCATTCTGTACAGCATCGCGGTCATTTGTCATCGCTCTTACATCACAGTAGAGCGTCCAGAGGTTGTTCTCAAGTGACAGTAGATTGGGTGAAACGAACGTGCCCAAGTCCGAATGCTTCGTCGGGAACGAAGAGTGCACTAGCGTGAGCAGTGACCTCATGAGAGAGGTCAACCCGCGATCGCACTCGGCTTCCTCGCCAGGTTCGTTAGTATGCACAACGTCAAGCTCTACCCACTGTGGAATCACATTTGACTTCACAAATCCACCACGAATTCCAGACACCATTGCACGCTGATGCATGTCGAGATACTTTGAGGCCGCGAGCATTGCGTGACGATCGACCCCGGGACGGAAGTATGCGGAATGGCGCGTTTCCGTCCCTTGGGTCTCTGTTACGAATCGGACCGTTTCGCGCCGTCCTTTCACTCGAGAAGCAGCTGGTTTGACCTTTACGTTCGTGGGTAGGATGTTACGTCGCCTATGGATTACCATCTGGTTGATACCGTCTGCAACAACCACATAGTTGGGAAACAGGCCTTGCTTCGTCAGGAACTGCTTCAGATGTCCTGCACCTTTCTCGCCGCCTATCTCCTCATCGCCCGTCGCTGCCAGCATGACAGTGAAAGGAGAATCGGTCGTGCTGAGCTTCTCTGCGAGTGAGATGAGTGAAACGATGTTGCCCTTGTCGTCACATGACCCTCTGCAGATCGCCTTATCACCTTCCTCGACCAATCTGAATGGATCACTTCTCCATCCCTCCCCAACAGGCACTACGTCATAGTGTGCAAGAAAGAGCACCTTGAACTTCCCTTGTCCGCGGCGAGCAAAGGAAGTCCATATGCCATCTGACTCAAGCAACTCAGTAATGAAACCAAAGCGCTCAAGTGTTGCGTTAATGTGGCGCGGGCACTCCTGAGAAGGATGTCTGCCAGCTTTGGCATCACTCACAGTTTCAAACGAAACCAGTTTCTGTAGCTCTTGGCGCACGTCTATTGTCATTGCGATTCGAGGCTAACTTGGAGTTGGCAGGTCAAAAATGTATGCCAGCCGTTCAACTAGCAGGCTAGAACGCCTACAGTATCTACGGAGACGGGTATTGAGAAATGGGAAACCCCGAGTGGCGCCCAAGCGAGTGTCACCCGGATTGTATCTCTATGTTCTCTTGTATAACCATCTGGACCATGATGAAAGGCTTGGCATCTCTGAGGGCATGTTCTTCCGCTTTCGAATCTCAAGAATCCTAGTTTGTTGCAGGCTTGTTGGCAGAGGATCGAACCCCTTGAACTGGTACCCGAAGAAGCTGCGTCCAGAGGTCGCCCCTCGAAACTCATCTGCAATGTCTATCGTCTCGGCAGTAGGGAGCGCTCCCTTCACAGTGACTGTGTCTTCCTCTGCTTCCATGCTCACAATCTGACCTCTGTGACCAGTCAGCACTTTGATCACAGCGCCCTGCGTGTCCGTAGGTGTCTTGATGTCGACCTCAAGCACCGGCTCGTACATTGCAGGATTTCCTGTCAGGAAGCTCATGTTGAGACCGGCAGATGTCATGGTGGCCACTTCACTGTAGCCCGTGTGCGCGGGGTCGTTGTGGATTGTCGCATCAGTCAGCACGGCCTTGACACCCATGACAGGCTCATGCGCGATAGGACCAGAGTCACAGAACTCTCTGAAGACCGTCTGCACGTAGGGCAGGATCCTGTCAAACCTCTGCACACCAGCCATGGAGTCGACCAGCATGCATGACTCGTATATGTCGAGTATCTTCTTGGCCTCCTTGGGGTCCCAGCCTGCTCCCTCGCGTAACAGTGCGGCTCGCTCCTTTGAATCTTGGTCTGCAGTAACCTTCTTCTTACGGATGAGGTCGAGGGTCTTCTCGTCCAGAGGTTCGAGGTACACCCTCAGACGGTTGTGACCGTTGGGAGACTTCGTATGGAACTGATCACCGCGCTGAGTCATCTTCTCTCGGTACACTATGACAGGGTCGGATATCTTGATCGGGACCTGCTCGTTGATTCGTCCTGTGAGAATCTCAATCTGTAGAGGGTCAATACCGTCCAATCTGTATTCATTGGATTCCTTGTCAAGGTGGAACCTGGCTGTTGGATCAGCCATGATCCACATGCTCACAACTTCTCCAAGCTTGGCAATGTCCTGGGGGTCGACTGGCTTGATAGTGCGGCTCACAACAGGTTCACTCGCGTACTCAATCGCCTCAAACGGCTGCACGTCAGAGCCGGCCTCGACAAACGACTCTCCAGCAGGGCACATGAAACCGAAGACCGAGAACAGGTTCCCGGCAGGAATCTCATCCATGTCCAGCATCTCTGTAATCTCTTGGACACCCAGTCGCTTGACCCTCACACTCTCGTGTCGGTTCACTAGCCGGATCTCCTGACCGGCCTTGAGTGTGCCCGAGAACACACGCCCGATGAGCGTGGGCCTCTTACTTTTCGGGTCAACATAGATCTTGGTTATCATACCCACAACTGGACCGCTGGGGTCACAGTTCACAAGCGCCTTGCCCTGTGTGCTCTCAAGATCTCCCTTCCAGATTCTCGGTATCTTGTACAGCTGAGCTTGCTTAGGGCTCGGCAAGTGCTTGACAATCATCTCAAGTAGGGCGTCATCGAGTGGCAGGTTCTGACGAAGCCACTTGTCATCTCCCTGAGCGTACTTCTCAAATACAACAATCGGCTTGATCCCCTTCTTCTCCAGAGTTCTCATGGTGAAGGCCCAGCCAGTCTTGGCGCTCCCGATCGCGACACTACCCTGTTCAAAGCTGACTCTCCACTCCTTGCCGAACTCAGCAGGAGTCACCTTCATGATGAGCTCGTTGACCTTGGCAACGATTATGTCGATGCGCTCGTAGACCTTCTTTGGTGGCAGCTTGAGCTCGTTAATCAGACGGTCGACCTTGTTCACAAATAGAACTGGCTTGCATGCTTCACCACCCACGGAAAGACGGATGTTGGTTTCAGTCTGAGTGCGAACGCCCTCCAATGCATCGACGAGAATCACCACTCCATCGCTTGCACGGAGCGCCCTTGAAACCTCACCAGTGAAGGACAGGTGACCTGGTGTGTCCGAGAGCTGGATCAGGTACTCTTCTCCATCGACCTCACAGTTCAGCAGCACCACAGATGTGAAGATTGTGATGCCACGCTTCTGCTCCTCCCAATCGCTTGACATCATCAGCACTTGGCCTGCGGCCGCATCACTCATGAGTCCTGCAGAACGAAGCAGGAAGTCCGAAGTCGTTGTCTTACCATGGTCGATGTGAGCGCTGATAGATATGATTCTCTTGTGTGCATAGTCATCCGACTTTATTAGCGCCCTAACTGCTTCTGGGTCTTTGATCTTGACCATTCAATTCACACTCTGGAAACAGCCCGCCCCGAACCCAATCATACAGATTGAGAGAACTAGGTCGGGTCCCCGATAACACAATCGGTGGCTTTGGCGAAGTCCGTCCGTTGCTCATAAAAGGATATCGACTTGTCAGAGTCATCGCGAGGCCACGACAACCATCCTCTCCGATCTCGCAGTGTAAGGCATCCGGGGGAGCTTATTCTCGCCGTACAGGTCTACCTTCGTGAACCCGACATCCTCAAGCAGTGATTGGATTTCAGGTCCTGTGTACATCCTGATGTCCTTGTTCGATAGAGCGTCCTGATTCGCAAGCACAATCACTCCTGAGTCCAAGTCAATGAACGTCGCGGGGCGACCCCTCAAGACACCCGCAGGAGCATCAAACACATGGGGTTCGCTCAGAAGATAGCCACCCTCGAGCTTGGTCCAGGTCTTCAGAAACACTGGGATGTTGTAGGGGTTCATGAGATCAAGCAGGAGAAACCCTCCATCCACAAGTGCCTCGTATGCCTGTCTAAGCACACGCTTGTTCTCCTCGTGGTCGAAGAAACCAAAACTGTGACTGAGCAGCACGGAAGCATTGAACCTCTGCTTGAAGCTCATGTCCCTCATGTCACCTTGGTAGAAGTTGACCTTGACACCTTCAACCTTCGTGCGCTCCTGAGCGATTCTGATGAGGCTCTTTGCCAAGTCGAACCCTGTGACCTTCATGCCGTGCTTTGCGAACTCTATGCTCTGGTCACCTGCACCACATGCGATGTCCAGAAGCTGCGACCCAGCACGAAGATGTAGGACTTCAATGCAGAACTCGACGACCATCTTGTCATACTGCTCGATGCCCTGCAGTGAACGGCGGTGCTTCACGCGGAACACTTCAGCCCAGAAATCGTCCCAGCCGCGCTCGACCTGTTCCACCGTTCGCACTTCCGGAAACTCCCATCTGGCGCGGGCGATATGAAGATTGTCATCTCTGGACAAGAGAACCTGCCCTCAACCTCCAAAGGGCTATTCGCACATGGCCGACCGGAATCGACTTAGTCAATCCAGAGAAACGCAGCTCTGCACCCGTCTGAGCAGCGGTTGGAAATCATAAAGAGGTGGAGAAGACCCGCAACCTGTTGTTCTTCGCCGGGAGGGACGCAGAATTCCGCAACAGGACGCTCGATCAAATGAGTAAGAGTCTGCGGGTCTTGCCTCTCCAAGCTCAAATCCGTTCGCTTGCCTATAAACATATAGTTTTTGGATAGGCTGTAGGTAAAACGCGCAGCTCTCAGCAAAAACACTGAAGTTGGTCTTTTTATCGTAATATCGAGTACAACGCTCGTGTTTTGAGGCAAAGGCGCCAATGGTGGGGTGAATGATGACCAAATGGCCGTGAGAGTGGACAGGGCTTCTGCATATGACAAGATGCATCAACGAAGAGAGGATGGTAGCCCCGTCAGGATACTCTCAATGTCGGGAAGGCCGACAATGTTTCGAACCTGAGTCGGAGGATCCAGAGTCCCTCATGCTGGACCACTACACCACGGGGCTATGACCCGAAGCTGGGCACTGCCCTACTCGGGGGTCAGTCGAGCCGCTCGTCTAGCACTTCTAATTAGGGTTTCGGTAATGATTGACCATGATAGGGGAATCGCAACGCTCTCAGTCAGGCTTTTGCCCCTTGCTTCATATGTCCAGATAGTTAATTAGGCCTTCAGGCAAGAACAGGGCCGACCGACAAATGCCCTATTGGCAGCAACTCACCCACAAGCAATTCGTGAAGGCATGCCATGAAACAGAAGTGGCAGTCCTGATGACAGGTGCGCTCGAGGCACATGGAGACCATCTGCCTCTCGGCTCTGATAATCTGCTCCCTGCCTTCCTTGCGGAGAACGTGGCTGCCAAGACGACAGCCGTTGTTCTTCCACTCATACCGTTCATTGTAAGTTGGACAGAGTTGGACACAGGAGTCTTTGTCCTCCCAGAAACGGCACTGGGGTCGTACTCCATGAGGCTGGAATGTGTCGAGTTAGCCTCAAAGAGATGTCTGGTTCGAGCTACTTAAGCCCCTACTCGAAGATGTCCAAGATTGTCCAGTTTCTACGCAGCTGTTGCATACCCTTTGGTGAGAGCTGGACATTCGGGCAGCATGAAGGCACGTCACGGTGGACCCTGCAACGCTTCTTGACTTCTACAGTGAGGTTATGGAGTCGGTCTTCCGTCATGGTTTCAGATTCATAGTCGCATTGAACGGCCACGGTGGCAACTCCTCACTACTACAGCTTGCGGCGAGAAAAGCAACCATGGAGGGTGAGCGCACCGTGGTAGTCGTCAACTGGTGGACCGACCTGGCGAAGGATGTTAGAGAAAGCGTATTGGAAACGCCTGGGGGCCATGCCGCAGAGGACGAGACATCTGAAATGATGCACGTCAGACCAGAACTGGTTGACAGGTCATCCTACAAGGTTTCGGATGTGAGAATGAGATACACAATCGTTTCTGCCAGATACAGAGAGGATCTGTTCCCGTCCGCAGTTCGCGGAGATCCCACAAGGGCCACGCCAGAGAAGGGCAAGCGTATAATGGAGCGCGCGGGGGAAGAGCTAGTGGAACTGATAGCTCAACTCGAGAAAGGAGAGTTGCCTCTCAAGAAGATGGGCTGATTCACTGTTCCAATGCAGGATAGGGCTTCGCCAAAGGGAATCACAGCCGACCGCTCTCAACAACTAGTTTCTAGATGCCGACCTTGAAAATCAGTGCGTCTCTCAGGATTCTCTGAAACATTCTCAGCAGGTTTGTACCTGCAGTCGCGACTGTGCCAAAAACAGGATAGCCCTCAAGACCAAGCATGCCAATCATGTAGTCGACAGGCAAAGCGTTTGGTATGTCCCTTTTGTTCAGGGCCACTACGATAGGCATAGTGGCGGTTCGGTCTGTCCCAAGAGCGATGCGCAGCTCTTGGATTGAAGCCAGATTCTCATTCATCTGTTCCGGTGTGCTGTCTGCCATGAAGATGAGACCATCTGCGTCCCTCAATACCGCGATCCTGTTACTTGCATGTCGCCTCTGGCCGGCCACAGTGAAGACATCAAATACAATCTTTTCGCTTGCGGAAACCGGCACGAAGTCGAAGAATGTAGTCCGCCCCAGATCATCTGACACCTCGACAATCTTGCCCTTCGATAGCGATCGAACGTTCGCAAACAACCAACGAAGCGCCGTGGTCTTCCCAGAGAGCGACGGGCCGTAGAACACTATCTTGATGTGAATCCTGTCCTTATCGTCTCTCTTCAGGAGCTTGCCGGGTACGACCTCGGCCGTGCTTTGCGGCATGATTTTCGCCGCTCGGGCTAGGCTCTGAGTTGCGACCACATCAACCATCAGGTCCTCCCTTGATGCGACCAGAGTGCCCATAGGGACAGGGGATGCTGAGCCGCCATACGGTCTATCCACTGGAGGGCTAGGCGGCGCGGTAGCCCGGGGTTCTCTACCGGCAACCGCTGGTGTCGCTTCCGCGCTGTCAATAGGCCGGGACTCTTTGGTTTTAGGCTTCTTGCGGCGCGCGGTCAGCCACCTGAATATCGACAAACCGCTCTCCGACATAATCCGGGCTGAGGCCAGTCTTAAACTTTGGGGGGATTGAGACTTCAGTGAGCTTTATCAGAGACTGGCTAGCCCGTCGGACATAATGCCAGAACTCTTGGATGCGGGCTTCATTGCCAAGTACTTTCCCACACTGTCTGGGATGACGTACCTCAATAACGCGTCGACTGGCATTCCTCCAGTCACGGCAATTGAGGCCATGAAGAGATACCTTGACAGAATGGCCCGGGCCGAAGACAGCTTCGAGGAAACCTTGGGCACATTGAGCGCTGTACGCGGACTATTGCCCAAGCTGCTCGGGGGAGACTCAAGCCAATATGGCCTCGTTCCCAGCACGTCAGAAGGTATCAACATCTTTGCTCACGGGATTGAGTATCCCAGAGGGTCAAACATCGTCATTTGTGACCTAGAATTCCCTGCCAACTTTGTTCCTTGGCAGAACGCCGCCCGAATCTATGATGCAGAGCTGCGAGTCGTCAAGTCCCAAGACGGCGCGGCACCAATCGATCGGTTCAGGGATAAGATAGACGAGAACACAAGAGTCGTCGCAGTGAGTCAGGTCCAATTCGCATCAGGGTTCAGAAGCCAGCTCAGAGAACTGGCTCAGATAGTACACCGTGTCGGTGGCTATCTCTTCACAGACATCATTCAGGCTGCAGGCTGTATCGAAACAGACCTTGTGAAAGAAACAGTGGACTTCGCTGCCGCCCAAGCCGCTAAGTGGCTGCTCGGCCCTGTGAGTGCAGGATTCATATATGTCAGAAAGGAGCTAATCGACAAGATCAGACCGATGTTTCTGGGCTGGTGGGGAGTCAAGGATGTGGAGAACTTCAGCTACTTTGAGAGGGTGCCTCAGCCTGATGCAAGGAAGTTCGAAGTCGGTTCTGCTTCGTTCATAGCATACGCGGGCTTCATCGAATCTCTAAAACTCCTCCTCAAGATACCTGCAGCAGTTCGGGAGAGGACTGCACTCGATAACGCAGCGTACCTGAGGAAGAGACTGTCTGAAATTGGTATTGGCTACTACGACTTCGGCAGCAAGGGGAACTCAGCGATAGTTTCCTGTGCGCCGCCCAATGTCGATAGCGTGTACACTAGGTTGTCAAAGGAGAACATTCATTGCTCTGTGCGCAACGGCAGGCTTCGAGTTTCGCCACACTTCTACAACACCCACGATGAGATTGACAGACTGATTGAACAACTCAGGTGATTGCTTGTTCCGGCGTATCTCGGGTCCCGTCTACTTTCATGTGAGCACTTCCTTTGACAGCAACATCACCTACATCGACGGTGGAGAACACCATGTTCTCGTCGACACGGGAACCGGCCTTGAGTCAGCAAGGCTCGATCAGGACCTGAAGAAGCTTGGTACATCTTCTTCAGAGATCACTGACATCGTTCTGACACATAGTCACATTGACCACATAGGAGGAGTGATCTCCCTACTGAGCTCCGGCTCACCGAAGATCTATCTCCACAAAGAGGAGGGAGAACGGATCAACTCAGGGGATATGGAGCTGACATTAGCTGACACATTTGGGGCTGAGCTGGACACCATAAAGATTGACAGAATGCTTGCCGAAGGCGACATCCTGGAGTTTGGCGACGTGAGCCTCAGGATATACCACACTCCGGGCCACTCCATTGGCAGTATATGTCTCCATGAAGAGAGCCTCGGCATCATGCTGACTGGTGATACCATGTTTCCGGATGGCAGCTTTGGCAGGGTGGACTTCCCAACCGGAAACCAGGCGAAGCTTGTGGACTCTCTGCGCAGGCTATCAGAGATTGACTTTCAGATCGCTCTGCCGGGGCATATGGGTCCTGTAATGAGTGATGCAAAACGATCTGCTCGGGCGTCTTACGAGATAGCACGTGGCTGGTTCATCAACTAGATGTGGCTTCGGTGAGTTCTTCGGAACTGACAATGCCTGCAGCACTCTGAGAACCAGACTTACGTAGGTACTCGAACTCGAGAGCTTTTACAAGAGCATATACGGAATCACTCGCCGGGGTATCAATGCCGAGCTGCCGTGCAAGCCTAATGACCTCGCCAGTTATCGAGTCTATCTCGGTCCGCTTCCCCGCACGTATGTCTTGAAGCATGGAATTGATGTTCGCTGCCGTTGCCTTCGCTGTACCGAGAGTATAGCGAATGGGGTCGTCAGTCGTTAGGTGTATCTTCAGACCTTCAGCTACTCTTGCGGTTTCCTGTACAAGGCGGAGGACCAACCCTCTCAGAGCCTTGTTGTTGTAGACGTCACCATTTGTGAGACCAGTCAATGCACCAACGGGGTTCATTCCACAGTTAACTATCGTCTTCGTCCACACGACGCCATCAATGTTGTCGCTTGTCAGAACAATGAAACCTGCATGCCGCAAGAGGACTGCGACACGCTCAACCATGTCCATGTTCTCGGGATGATGAGACCCAACCTCGGTGAGACCTTGGCCTGTCACGGTAACCTCACCCGGATTCGTGACGAGTGCGCCCATGCATGTCGTCGCCCGTAGCACTCGGGTGCTAGCTAGTAGCTTCTCCACCGCCTTCTCAGTGCCAAGACCATTTTGGAGCACGAGCACATACGCACCGCGATCGACAAGGTGTCGAACCCTTGCTGCCGCACTGATCGTGTCGTATGTCTTCGTTGTGATGAAGACTATGTCAGTCTCATGTATCTCCTCTGGATCATCGGTGGCGCTCAACCTTATCGTGCGCTCGCCAAGCACACCCTTGAGTCGGAGCCCGTCGTGCTGAACAGACATGACGTGCGGCTTCCGACCCACAAGTGTGACCTCGGCCTCGCCAGGCATCTGCAAGAGGCCGCCATACAGACTACCTATTGCTCCAGAACCCATGATGGTGATTCTCATCATGTAGCCAATCCCTCCACTGTCTTTCCATCAAATGAACTATCTTTGTTCGCCTCTGACTCGAGGTGGGCCATGATTAGCCGGACAGACTCACTCAGGTTAGTATGGTTATCGAACTCAGAGGCCATGCGCTTCAGGTCTTCTCTTGGCAGACTCTTCATCTCTCGTGCCAGCTCATTCATGAATGGCAGTATGCGCACTATGTTGTCGACAACTGTTATGTTTGCATGCGTCGCGGTGCGACTCATCGGGTTTAGATCAATGGCTATGACGAACTTCCCCATGGCCCTCAGTGCCTCTGTGCGATCGCCATCCTCAAGTGGGACCAAGACCACGTCCGCTCTGGCGATGCCCTCCGTGTCCGCCTTCCTCCGGTTGCTGCTTAGCTCAGGAATTGTCGTCGATGGACGGTCGTGCGTGCCGAGGACCTTCTTTGCGCCTGCCCTCCTGAGGCTCTTGAGAATGGCATCTTCGCGCTCTCTTGCGTAGTAGAAGAGGTTGATCTCCAGGGGAGCCCGGGCGGTTTCAGACAGAGATACGAGGTCCTTTGCGACAAGTGCACAGGCATTCCCATTTACGCTCACCACAGGGTGGTCTGCCGAGAGGATTGCAGCCACAGCAACGCGTGCAGCTGTCCGGGCCTGTTCACTTGTCCTCTCGCCTATCAGGTAATCGAACGCCTCACCACGGCCATGGGCAAGAAGGCCTGCGGTCGCCACGATATGTTTCTCATGGCCTTCAATCACCCGCTCCCTGATTTCAAGGGACCGCCTTCTTGGGTGGTCTGGAGGCACCTCGGTTCTCTTCATCCGATCACTTGGCCTCCTTTAGCAGCCACTGAAGTAACCATGACCTCGTGTGGTTCCCACAGATTCGAGAGAATGCTGACAGCTGTACCTGTTGTTTCTTCTGTACAGAAACAGAATATTGAATCGCCCAGCATCACTTGAGCGGACAAGCCCAGGCCTGCAGAGTCCAACATGTCTAGACCCGACGTCACCCGAGCGGTTGCGAAACCCGCGGCTTCAGCAAACCTCCGTGAACAGGCCACAAGCATGCTGAGCGAGCGATGCGTTTCGACGGATTCGACGAGCTTGTCAGCAGCTTGGTTTATCCTATCATGCCATGCAGCATCTGTCAGGGCGGCCCTCTTGGCATTGAGACCTTCACCGCCCGCGAGAACGACGCGGAGTTCTTTGTCGTAAGGTATGCTGACTATCCTGCCGATACCAGGTGCGCCAGGATGAGTCCGCACTTCTACACCACCCTTGAACTGACCAATCACATCTCCAAGTCCCGTGTGATTGACAACCTCCGCGCAATGGGCGAAGCCTGCAGCTCTCGACCGGGTCATCTTAGGATCCAACAGGCGTCCCAATGCAAGTGCAGTACTCAGAGCACCAGCACCAGATGCGCCAAACCCAACGCCGATTGGGATGGATGACTCATGCTCTATGTGAGCGCTAAAGGTCTGGTCGTATTGCTCTGCCAATGTGCGTACCACCGTCGTCGTCACTGGTGCGTCTATTCGTTTCTTGTTGTATTCGACAACCATGTCTAGTGATTTGCTCTCCAGTAGGCTGACAGTTGTCGTGGTCCCGGCCAAAACCGAGAACCCAGCACCAGTGGAGCCAGAGTATAGCGGCTCTTTGCTGCTGTCGTGGATTCTGAACAGCCCCGTTATGTGACCCGGCGCAAATGCCCGAGCCAACCTCGCTGACAAGTCCAATCGATGTCCTTGTTTTGCCAATGTCATTTGCAGAGGATTACTTTACTTTTGTGTATACTATACTCCGACGGTATATACATGTATATATCCAGACTCCGTCAGAGCAACGCCTGCATAGAACTCATCTGCCAAGTGGGACCAGACTAGTGTACTCCTTGATCCTCGGATCGGAAGACGGAGCTGCGGGATAAGCCCAACGCGCATCTACGTCCCTGCCGCTAAGATCATACATCTGAAACGAGCCCGAACTCCACGTCAAGGGGCTGAAACCAAGTAACAATGTCTGGGTTCTCCAGCTTGTCACTACCAGATGTCTGTTCATGCCCGCAGTCGGAACCACTAGGAAAACGTTCGATAGCTCCATCAACAGCGATGTACTGATTCTATAGAAGAAACTGTACATCTTTCTATGCTCTTCAGTCCCCTGTGCCCTCAGGTCATTCAGATATCTGACAATGGTTTCGTCATGTACTGCTGGATCCATAACATCACTAAGATCCTCAACATCCACCACAACTGCTGTCTCGAAATAGTAGGCTAAGGGAAACTCCGTGATATGGAAGATGACAAACTTGTCCTTGGTGATGATATGATAGAGATGCTGGAATATGGCCTGCTTTGAGTATAGCATGCTGGCGTCGAGCTTTGCGGGGTCGAAGTTCTTAGACTCGTCAGAAACCACCAGTCTGAACATATCATCCAGCATGTCGCCATCATAGCCAATGTGCACCACGTGGTAGGGCAGCTTGCCAGAATCATCACTGAGGCGGCCGGTGGCTCTCAGAAAGTCGTTGAAGTCACGCTGGAAGGTGTCGACCTCATTATCGTTGTCCAGTACGAACATTGACTGGCTCGGAGCACCAAGTGCGGACACTACCCGTTCATAGGCTTGGAAACGGGCCCTCTTCTCAGGGTGCATCCTACTGAATGTCGCCTCAGAATAGCGAGAAGAGTCCGCCAAGTCTTGCGCACCGCCATTATGTTCCTAGTGAGAGGGGATTTCCCCTCAGCAATCCGTGCTTTTCCTGTGCGAGGGTCCAAGCGTGCTCTCTCTAACGGCCCAACCACAGGGGAGTCCGTCATTGGTGCATCGGACTTTCCTACTCTGCTCATATATTCTTTGCCCAAAGTCACAACTGGCAGTCCTGTAGACGAAGACTGCTGTTCGGTCAGTTTATCAATGGATGCGCTCCAAGCCATACTGGGAACCGACCAATGGAACACACATCGAAGCTCATCAGAGGGAGCCTCAGTGGAGTGCTACAGGGACGCAAGATAGCTCTGTGCGTGACAGGCAGCGTTGCAGCCGTGGAATGCGTAGCATTGGCGCGACGGCTCATGCGTCATGGGGCGGACGTGTACTGCGTGATGAGTCCAATGGCACAGAAGATAATCCACCCCTATCTGATGGAGTGGGCGACAGGCAACCCTGTGGTCACAGAGCTCACGGGTCAGGTTGAGCATATCACGCTTGCAGGCAAAGACCCGGGTCATGTCGACCTCGTTCTAGTCGCACCAGCCACCGCGAACACGATAGGAAAGATCGCCAATGGTATCGACGACACACCTGTCACAACGACAGTTTCCTCTGCCATAGGCGCACGGATACCAGTCTTGGTCGTTCCTGCAATGCATGAGTCCATGTACGAGCACCCCGCTGTGGTCGCAAACATTGAGAAACTTGAGCATATGGGAGTAGGAGTAGTCGCGCCAAGACTGGAAGAGGAAAAGGCGAAGATACCAGATGTCGAAACGATTGTCGATCGTGTGTTTGCTGCGCTTGGTCCAGGGGACCTTCACAACCGGCACTTTGTTGTGACAGCCGGGCCTACTCGTGGATGGATTGACCGTGTCAGGTTCATGACAAACCCGTCCACAGGGAAGATGGGCATTGAGATCGCTAGAGAGATCATATCACGCGGGGGTACTGTCACACTTGTCGTTGGCCCCACATCACTGGCACTCCCTGAAGATGCTGAGATAAGGCGCGTCGAAACGTCTCAGGAGATGATGCAGGCAGTACTTGATGCAATCGCGGCGTACAAGACATCAGCCTTCATCTCATCGGCGGCTGTACTCGACTTTGAGCCTGCACAGAAGGAGGATAGGAAGAGACCCTCAGGAGAGGCGTATTCAGTCCAGCTTGTGCCAACCCCAAAAATCATAGAGGAAGTGCGAAAGAAGCACAAACACCTCTTCATTGTCGGCTTCAAAGTGGAGTCAGGGGTGACAGACGAAGAACTGGATGCTCGCTCACGGGCCAAGGTCACTGAGGGCACATGTGACCTCGTTGTTGGCAATGATGAACGCAGAAAGGGCGCAGCCTTCGCAGCAGACACGAACGAGGTGTTGATAGTAGGACCAAAGGGATTTGTGAGAAAGGTCCCGCTCGCATCCAAGAGGGAGATTGCACGTGTGATTGCGGACGAAATCGTGAGAAGAATCTAGACGGATTGCAGAACCAGCCGTGCCTATGCGAAACTAGTGAGGTACAACTACAGTATCTCTAACAGACCCTGAGCCATTCGTTTCATGTCGACGAATATCAGGCCGAGCTGCGCGTCAGGCTTGGCGAGGACCAAGAGCAGAGCACTTCCTCCCACGGACGTCAGCAGGGTGTAGCCCCGGTCGCCTTTGACATATATCTCCATCAGTTGACCCCGGTCGAGTTCGGTCGTCGCCTTCTCACCGAGAGACAGAATCGCGGCACTGATTGCCGCAACCCGTTCTTGTTCACTCTCGGGAAGAGCCGAAGAGATCATGAGACCATCCAAGGAAACTAGAGCAGCACCTTCCACGCCCGGTACGGTTTCGAAGTCCCTTATGGTCTTGTTAATCCTGTCAACGCGGCTGGGCATTCCTACTCCACTCCGTCGCAATACTCGTAAGTCCTCTGACGGTCTTAAAACCTTATTGTGACCAAGCGACAGGTCTAGACCTGATGAACCTTCTCGTCTATACACCAAAGAACTCAGAGGGGTCGACCTTCTCGTCTCTCTCCTTCTGACGAGCCCTCTCCTCTTTCGCTCTATCCACCTGCTTTTCTGACGAACGTCGTGGTCTAGATTCTGAGAACAGCTTGCCGCCCTTGCGGTGTCTGATGTAGAGCGCACCAACAACTAGTACCCCTGCCACTGCCGCAACCACACCGATAGCGAGCCAAGGCGATGGACGGATGTACATGAAGTCGACGAGAAGCAGCGACAGTGTGTCGTGACCAGCCTTCATAGCATTGACTCTAAGATCGTATGTGCCAGTACGGTTGCTCGTCCATTGCTCATCCAGAGTAACAGTGTATGCACCTCCACCGACCTCATCAACAGCCAATTGATATGGACCGAGCCAGACCCGGACAGTCACATCCTCGGTTCCGGTGCCAATGAGGTCTGCGATCTCAAGAGTGACTACTACTCGGTCACCTTCCCATATCACATATTCATTCAAGGTCACGCGTTTCAGGACCAGAGAAGGTTGTTCGCCCCATGTCACTGCATTCTCAACTGTGGCTGTCTGCTCGGGACCCGCAGGGGTTGTGGTCGTCAGACAGAGCTTGCCCGTACCTACAACTCCTGCCACGACAACTGGATCCGACCCGTCTGTCGCCAGGACGGACAGATTGGCCCACACGGAGTCAAAATGACCTTGAAACCCAGTGGAGTCCGCAAGCTCGTTGGGCACAGACATGAACGGATGGGTTGGGTCTGAGATGACAATGCTGGGGCCAGAGTTGGATTCGTTCAGCGAGACTGACCAAGGCAGCCACTCGATATCCCCGGAAACACCGAGAAGCACGAGGATGCCCCCGCTCCTAACATAGTCGTCCAACTTGCTGGCACTCGCGGCCATCACACTCTCGAGTGTACCAAGCGAACCCGGTTCAACAATAACCACTCGCCTCAGTGGTAGCAGGGAAATGAAGTCGCTGTAGTTGGTGCTTTCGTAGTAGTCACTGTCGACTCCAAGGACCAATAAGGAATCTGGCAGATAGCTGGATACGCCCAACGCAGCCACTGCAGCTACTCCTCGACCCGGCACATGATTTCCGAACGTAGTGTTCATCGGATTGACAGAGGTCACTCGCGGATGAGAAACCGTGTCGTACAGCCTGATCTCGGGGTCTCCAAATAGGACATGTTGATTGGCGTAGTCACGAGGATCTCCTGAAGGTGGGTCCGAATAGTCGTAGGAAACTGTCTTCAGAGACTCGGTGAGGGCAGAACCTGTAGTGTTGCCTGCTGCGATGGCTTGAGTCATGAGGACGCAGACCAGACCAGCTGGGAGGAAGTAGACTGTGCGTGGTGAAGCAATCACTGAAACCGCGCCATGTTCCATGAGCATCAGAGGCAGTTCCGACCCTCCCAAAAGACATGCAGTCAGAATGACGATGGGTGAACCCAGACTGCCGATTGCCTGCTCAAGTTCGCCCGTGGTTTTCATCACGTGGTGAACGGCTTCGGCCTGAAACGCAACGGGGTTCACTATTTGGTCAGAGTCAGTCGTACTCTCTCGTTCAGCGACACTGACTTCAAAGCCATACGGAGCATCTGCGTCCCTCATCGAGAAGATACCCAACCCGCCGGGCCGTTCAGGAGGATCGGTGGGCAGACGCGTGAGTGTGCCATGTGTACTCATTGACCAGAAACCAGGCTGAGAGCTCAGCACACTGAAGACCTCTGAGTAGCCCACATGGCTGGCGATAGTAAACCCAGCTGACTCCAACGCACTCACAGAGTCATCATACTGTTGTATGACATGGGAGTTCAAGTAGTTGTCAGGATAGGTGGCTCCGTCAGTATAAGCATACATCGTGAGTAGCGCCTGATTCGCGGAGTCCGCGGTTCGAAAGATGAACCTGTGAAGCGCAGCTCTGGAAATCATGACCGATGCCGCGGGTGACTCCGTTGCAGGGATGCGACCCGGAGAGAAGTGACACTGGAGAGACCTGTCGAAGCTCACTTTGATGTTGTCGACTGGCGAAACAATGACGACTGACTGAGAGCTTGTCGCATTGAACGCATTTCGATCCTCGAGGAACTGCTGGAAGGCGTCAGCTGACTCCGCCATCGAGTACCTGTTCGGGATCCTCTCATCATACCAACCGTTCTCAGTCCTAGTCGTATACCGGCTGGTTATGTAGACGTCAATCTCGGGACCCACCAGATAGGGTGCCCATGTTTCTTCAGCCCTGGTTGTCAGAGTGTTGTCATCACCACACAGTGAGAACACAGGAGCCCCGTGCACTGCTCCAGAAAGGGCAGCTGGAGCAAAAAGCTCGTTTCCAGTTCCTGTCGGCACAGTGACTACGACATCACTTCGTCCGGAAACCGCCTTTATCCAGGACGAAACAAGAGGATAGTTGTTTAGGTCTTGCACAAAGGAGAACAGACCGAGCGCGTCAGTCAGGGTGCTTGAATGGATGTTGTTTGGATCCACCAGGAAGCTGACGTTGACACCAAGGCGGTCTACTGCCCATTGAGTGACCTCAGGAACCGTGTCGTCTGTCACATAAAGGAGTGGGGCATTCAACAGAGATGCAAGAACGGCCCCGTTGGCTGCGCTCTCCAAATATGCTTGAAGACTCTCAGGCAGAGATACTACACTCCAGGACAGCAAGACATCGTTGCTCTCAGTTGTTGAGTCCATCCAGGCGACAACAGCAGTCCAGTTGCCAGCCATAGGATACGGTAAGCTGATCGACTCACGGCCCGGGTTGGAGAGTATGCTGCCAGCAGGCGCCCATTGGCCAAGTCGGCCAGCTGGGTCGATGAGTGCAAGATTCAGATCCGTTGCCGCATTGTTCCAGTCTATGGTCACGTTCAGCCATCTGGCACTAGAGGGGACACTGATGGCTTGGGTGAACCCAGCGTGATACTTGATTTCACAATCGACGGAAATAGTGTCGGTGATAGATACTGGACGGAGGATCACGTTCCATTCGCCGTCAGCACTCTTCGGCACCCAGAAATAGAGAGGCACCGGGTTTGAAACAAGGCGCTCCATGTAGGTCTGAGCGATCACTGAGTAGTCCACCGGTGCGTCATAAGGATCTAGCAGCACATGTGTGAAAATCTCGTCGCCTGTCCAGTTGAAGCTGCCTTCAAGCCAGCCTGCGCCTGAAGGTGGAGTGAACGGCACATAGACAGGGTCTTTTGTACTCACGGACACCGATTGTGTTTGCGTTGTGGTTGGGTTGTTCACAAAGGTGTGGCTGACCGAACCGGTCACAACTCGTGGCAGGCCAAGGGTGTCATTGGCTATCGCGAAGACTGCCACATCAGAGGTGCGCCAGTCCATGAGAGCGAGTTTCGCCGCAATCTCGGCTGAACTGTTTCCTTCAATGCGCGGATACACAATAGAACCCAGGACTTGTTGAAGGTTCAAGACTGATGATTCCTGCATGTCGCCTACGATGACCGCCTGACTCACGCCCCCATCAGGCCCCAAGTACTCGACCCAGTCATCAATGAGCCATCTCTCTGACTCGGACTCGGTGTAATAGACTAGAGGAGACACATACGTGTGACCCCCATAGGCAAAGGTCGATGTTGGGACTGCAGCCATGAACGCGAAGTCATCGACCAGAGACTCGGGATTGGATGCGACAAAGGTCGCTCTTCGCAGTGGCGTGACCTCGTCCTGTGCTGCGCTGGTATTGCGAGATGTGCTCAGGCCGCCGCCCATAGCCGAAAGACTGGAGCTTATGCCGACCGCATGAGATGGAAAGAATGTCATTGTCAGCAGAATGGCGAGAATAACTGGGGTCACTGATCCTCTTGTCCAGACGTTCAACTGATATCGCTCCTCATCTCATCTGGATGGTCAACACACGTATTGCAGATAGAGTTTTCCCGGACTGAAAACGCAATCCACATGCTACCTCATGCTAGGTAATCGCGCCAAGAACTGAGGACGACACACCTGCGCGCTCTCGTCGCTTTTCTACTCATCAAGGTCAGAGTCATCGGACTCACGGCCCTCGAGGTCGGCATCGAGCATATCCTCGTCGATATCCTCATCGCCCAGCTCCTCCCCGGCCTCCTCGGCCTCCTCTTCGGGCAACGCATCCTTAAGGTCGTCAACCATCTTACGAAGTCGTCGGCGTGTCGCCTTTGGAACATCCCAGAGCTTCTGCTCTGCTCGCTCCACGACCTCTCTCGCAATATCGAAAATCTCTGCATCAAGGTAGCACTGGGCAGCCTCGATGAAATACTCTGCAGACTTCCTCTCATTCTTCCGCATCTCAGAGATATCGCCCAACAGTGACAGGGCATCAGCGATTCCGGCCTTGTCGTCAAGGTCTCTGTAGATCTTCAGCGCCTTCTTGAACGAGAGCTCTGCAGTGTCCCAGTCTTCCTTGTCGGAATATGCATTGCCAATGTCCATGATGGTGCTTGCTACGCCTTGGTCATTGCCCAGCACCTTGTAGGCCTTCTGCGCCTTGTTGAAGTAGTCCATTGCCTTCTCGAAGTCCTGCATCCCAAGATAGGCAAGCGCAAGGCCGTACATTGCGTCTGCGGCTCCATCGTTGTTTGATAACTTCTCAAACATCTGCATGGCTGTCTGGCAGGTCTTTACAGCCTCCTCCCATCGCTCAAGGTTGATCTGAGCGACCCCCAGATTATACAAGGTATCGCTTGTCCCTGTTTCATCCTTGATATCTGTGTAGAGAGTGAGTGACTTCTCAAAACAGGCAAGGGCCTCGGCATATTCTGCCACGGACATGTATATGTTGCCGGCACTGTTGTAGAGCTTGGCGGCAGTCGCCTTGTCTCCAGCTTCCTTGGCGGCTTCTGCCTGTTCAATCAGCTCGGCCGGGTCCATTTCCTCAAGCGACTCGTCTTCGTCACTCACAAGGCTCACCTCTCTGCCTCTTGCATGGACCTATTCATCCCGCTTTTGATTCTTTCTGCAAGGGCTAACGATGCATGATTAAGACTGGGTTTTCGAGAATCGGCCGAATGGAGTCCTTCACAAAGAACTGCTCATCACCCACTTGGACTTGAAGCAGCTTTCTCAGTTCGAACCTCCTCAGATAACCTACAGCCTGTTCTCGATCAACCTTGAGATCTGCCATGAAGCGGCTCAGACCGTTCTTGGCCCCACTATGCTCTGCAAACTTTCTGAATACAGAACTCCACTGCATCATTGCGAGGAACAGGAGTGTGCGCAGCATACTGTCAACATTCTGTCCTGTCTTTGCAGAACATGGGAAGACTGGAAGACCGGCAAGGAAGCCCATGCTGTTTCTCAGCCTGTCAACAGGTCTTGCTTCTTCCATGTCCTGTTTGTTGGCCGCCACTACGCAAGGTACCCCGGGCAAGAAAAACGCTATCTCTCTGAAGAATAGCTTTGCCCGTGCGTCGGACTCAGGATCAACAGAATCAACGACAAATATGATCCCATCGGCACCTGAACTCAGTATCTTGCGCATTGTCCTGAATCTGAGGAGACCGGGTGTTCCGAACATGAAGACACTCATGCCATCGACATTTGCCACCCCGTGGTCCATGGCAATGGTGGTACCTCGCCTCTCAATGTTGATGCAGGCGCCATTGGTAATCCTGTTGATAAGCAGGCTCTTGCCAGACGCGAGCGGACCGGTGACAACGAGTTTCATCTTCACGCACCTAGACTCTTTGGCCGGAGTTTTGGTTCTCCGTCAAGTTGTTTCCAGTGTTCCAGTCGGTGATAAATGGTTTGTCATGCCTTGACCTTCCTCACAGTATCTCAATCAACATGGGCTCGTCTGGAAGTTGCACGGCTAATCGTTGAATCAGTTACAACTCCAAGGCGTAGAGACAATCACAGGAGGATACAATGCATGGGGGCTCCACTCGTGAGGTGGCAACAGTGCAGGCGTATTGAAGGGACGTCGACGAATCCCAAGTTCTTATTCACCAGACGTCGTCATATCCCGAACTAAAGCGTCAACATCGACAAAAAGAGTTAAACCGACAGAATGCGAAGTGGTAATCAGAAGACGGTCGAACCACGTAACGGAGTGAAACGACTGATGGCTGCTGCAAGTGTAGTGACTGAAAGAGAGTTCTGGCTTTTTCGGGACGTAGAAGATAACGAACTGGTCGAACTAAGGAAATTCATCGATCCTGAGATAGATGTTAGTTCCATTGAAGGCATTGATGAGATCTTCGACAAGCTGAACCATCTCCTTGACTAGCATCCTAGGCTGTCCAAACACATCCGTGGGTCTGTCGTGACCCACATGATCGTTCTCGGACATCTGATTGTCGGGGGAGACCGGCCGCTCGCGACGGCAGTCCTCAGCCTCTCGTCCCGAGGGTTGTCGAAAGGCGTCACGGGAACTCGGTCTCGATGAACTCCACATCCGGGGCCAAGCGGGCGGCGGGTTTCGCCTTAGGCTTGGTCGTTTCGCCAATGGTCCAGCAAGGGAGACCCAATCGCTGCAGCATCGCACTGAACTTGTCGACCTTCTCAGGGTGCATGAAACAGAGCAGTCCACCAGCAGTCTCGGCACCAAGCCCTTTGGAGAGCTTATGACCAAAGAACTCTGCAAGCTCCAAAGTCCCCCTGATGACGGGGACGGACTTGACTACTATGTCTACCCCGCTGAAGGTAGCGATGTTGCTCGCATGGCCAATCAGCCCAAACCCGGTCACGTCGGTGGCGGCGTTCACACCAATCGCTCTCATGACCCGAGCCACCTCAAGGGCGCTCTTCGTCATCACGCGCACAGCATTGTCCTGAATCCGACGAAGGTCCGACTCGACGAACCTCTCAAGCAGTGCATCGCGCTTCGGGCTGTTGAGGTCTCTGTACGATCTCATTGCAGGCTGCGTCCCAAGGGGCTTCGTGAGGACCACAGCGTCACCCACACGAGCGCCGCTGGGGTACACGATTTCTTCGGGCCGAGCGATGCCGAGGCAGACCCCTCCGAAGACAGGCCAAGGATTCCTGATTGTTTGGCCGCCGGTAACTTGAGAACCGATTGCCGTCATGAAGCCATTCATGCCCTTAAGGACCCCGGCAACCACTTCCTCTGGCAGCTCCTTCGGGTAAGCGAGGAACGCCTGCAGTGAGAGTATGTCGGTGACGCCCATCACATGGACATCATTGGTCGCATTGCAGGCAACAATTTGCCCTTGAGTGTACGGGTCGTCGTGAATCGGCGTGAAGACGTCTAGGTTCTCGACGACAGCGACCTGCTCATTGACAATGCGGACAACCGCATCGTAGCCTATGTCGCCAGAGCAGGAGGCTCCAAGAGGAAGCAAGCCGGCAGTCTGCAGGAGCCTAGTGAGATCCTGCTGACTCACCTTGCAGCTTCAGCCATGCTGAGTCACCATTGCGGTAAGCCGTAATTCCGCAGTCAGGACTTCAACCTCCTTTTCAATTCTGGGCAGTGCGCCCATTGGTATGAAACATCCGCCGGGTAATAAAGGGAGGGGAAGCAAGTGGTTCAAGGGACGTAAAACAGCAGCTCGCGGGTTAGCGATTGCTCAGCATGACCTGGGATTCCTATTGCCGTAGTGCAGTCAACGACCTTCACGTACATGCTTCAATGCGGAGAGGTCAAGTGTGAACCTCCGGCTTGGGCCGTTGCTAGTTGACAACGCTTATAGCAGAACACATCTTCACACGCTAGAAGGAGTGAACGCTTTGGAAGCAAAGAGGATTGGTGAGAACCTCTACGAGATCCCAAAGGGAACAAAGGAATGCATGACTGTTCCCGTCAGGATATACGCATCGGATTCGCTCGCAAAGAAGATGCGCCAAGATGCAACATTCGAACAAGGGACGAATGTCGCCTGTCTGCCCGGCATCTATACACATAGCATAATCCTGCCCGATGGGCACCAAGGTTACGGGTTCCCGATCGGCGGAGTCGCAGCGACAGACTACGAACGCGGCGTGATATCCCCTGGCGGCGTTGGCTACGACATCAACTGCGGAGTACGCGTTCTCAGGACAAGCATGGACGAGCAGGATGTGAGACCCAAACTCAAGATTCTCATCGAACGCCTGTTCGTAGATGTCCCGACTGGCATTGGTCGGACAGGTAAGATCGACCTCCAAGGCAGAGGAGGCGTCGACAGGGTGCTGACCGAAGGGTCGAAGTGGGCTGTTGAGAGCGGCTTCGGTTGGCAGGAGGACCTAGAGTACACAGAGGCGGGTGGGCAACTCGCTTTTGCTGATGCTAGCAAGGTATCCGGCGAAGCCAAGGCCCGAGGCAGGGAACAGGTGGGCACACTGGGATCGGGCAATCACTTCTTGGAGATTCAGCTTGTAGACGACATCTATGATGAAAAGGCCGCCAAGGCGATGGGAATCACCCATAAGGGACAGGTCACTGTCATGATACACAGTGGCTCGCGGGGGCTGGGTCATCAAGTCTGCGACGATTACATCAAGACGATGACACAAGCGATGAAGAAGTACAACCTGCAGCTACCTGACAGAGAGCTATGCAGCGCTCCGACGACTTCTACAGAGGGACAGGCATACCTAGGTGCGATGAGTGCTGCGGCCAACTTCGCGTGGGCCAACCGACAGGCCATGATGCATTGGACAAGAGAGGCCTTCTCGAAAGTCCTTGGTCGGTCTCCTGAGGACCTAGACATGCATATGATATACGATGTCGCCCACAACATGGGCAAGGTCGAGGAACACACGATTGATGGCAAGAGGACTAAGGTCTTGGTTCACAGGAAGGGGGCTACTCGAGCCTTTCCGCCCGGTCACCCGGAAACACCTGCCAAGTACAAGAGCATCGGTCAGCCGGTCCTGATTCCAGGTACAATGGGTACTGCCTCTTACATTCTCATAGGCAATCAGAAGAGCATGGAACTCTCCTTTGGCTCAACTGCTCACGGAGCAGGCCGCTTCATGAGCCGCACGCAGGCGATAAGAGATTACGACGGCAGCACGATTCAGAAGGAACTCGCGGCCCGCGGAATCATAGTGAAGTCCCCCAAGGCAATAGGCATAGCTGAAGAAGCCCCTGGAGCCTACAAAGACGTTGACGAAGTGGTCAAGGTTTCTCATGAGCTGGGCATCGCAACGAAGGCAGTCAGGCTACGCCCCATCGGAGTGATCAAGGGCTGAAACCTTACGCTTGTCACCATGGGCAAGATCCATGATCACAAGTGCGATCCCAATCAAGATTATGGCGAATCCGAGAATCGTCGTGACTGAGGGGACCTGATAAAGAAAGACAACAGCGAGCAGAGTGGCACCTATTGGCTCGCCAATTACCGCAGAAGAAACAACGTAGGCAGGTACCAGCGTCAACAGGTAGTTGTTTACAGAGTGACCCAGGACTGTTGGGAATATGGCGAGCGCTAGGAATATGGCCACTTCTCTTGGTTCGAAGACAAGCAAGTTTGTTCCCGAAACAATGCAGAACACTAGTGTTGTGCCAGCGGCACAAGCGTAGACAATGGAGGTATAGACCGAGATCGGGAGACCCTTCGCGTATCTTCTGCCGCCAATGAAGTATACAGCCAAGAAGAACGCACTGAGAAGTGCCATGAGATCACCGGCCAACGCCTCACCACCAGCATTCTGGAAGTCGCCCCAAGCCAAGGCGACCGCACCAGTGACAGCCACTATGACGCCGGCCCAGGACATCCTCCTTAGAGGCTCTCTTAGAACGAGTGTCGATAGAATCGCAGTGAAGATTGGAGAAGAGTCTGTGAGTACCACACTAGCGGCGACTGAAGTCATGGTCAGCGAGGTGAACCATGCTGAAAAGTGCAGGGAGAGCATTACACCGGTGAAGACTAGCCAGCGCCAGTTGCTTCTGACGAACGGTCCCCGGAAGGCCGACAAGTCCTTGTGTATGGCTCCTATTAAGACCATGAAGACCGCCCCATAGAGAGTCCTCCAGAAGACCTTGACCAAGGACTGAGACACGCTGAGCTTTATCAGTATGCTAGCGCTTGAAACCATGGAAACTGACAACACAAGCAGCAGGACTACTCGAAGTCGAAGCGCCTTTCCATGCTCCCTTGCAGTCTGCATCTAGACCACGAACCTCTGTCTGCATACCACGCACCGAAACGACTCCTCCGATACCTCGGCCACTTGTGAGCCACAGGATGGACACCCATGAACCATGAGGCTCTCGAAGTTAATGCTCAGTAGAGTCGCCCTGACATCCTCAAGGTCATCATACTCGAACAGTGCCTTCCTATCCGCTCCCATCACCATGTAGGAGAGGTTCTGGGAACCACTCTTGTGAAACATGAGTATTGGCTTGACCAGCTCGATGGCGAGCATGATCTCCATTCCGACGCCCAGTGACGGATTCGAAACCTCCGCAATCAGGAAATCGCTCATCCGGACTTGGCTTATGTCGCGCTTGAAGACCTCCGCAGGAGTCACTCGTGGTAAGAACTGAGGAGCAAAGACGGCTACTCCAAGCTCCTCCAGAGTGTCAATCACCACACGATAGAAGTCATCTCTTCTCATGCTGGCGTTCACGATTGGACCCGATAAGTATGCTTGGACCATATTCATCACGGAGGCCGTCAGTTCGATGGGTCTTCAGTGCCCAGTACGGTCTTCAGTTGTTCAATTGAGGGCAACGAGCCGTCATCTGGTACCACTTCTATGCGACCCGAACGTCCTAGTGACAGCTGTATCTTCCCTTTCCATTCCTTAGCCCATCCGTCAGTGATCTTGACCACTTTCCCAGCCGAGAGCTTGGCTCCCTCGCCAAAGCCCCACAGTGATAAGATCACTCTGCCAGTCTCATCAGCGACCAAGACCTCTGTAAGATGAGTCTTCCTACCATCACGAGTCTGAATCATCCGGGCGGGATTGACTGACACGACCCTGACCACAACCTCAGAAACGTTCTTGTCGGCTTCTATCTCATTGAGCTTCAACAGCAAACCCTGTGCTGAGGGTGTCTCATCCTGCAATTGAGTCTTCCGAGTCGGCTCTAGTCGTAGACTTGCGTCTTTTCGACCGAATGGATTCTCAATCAGAGCAAGACATCATCAACTGCTCACTCTTCCTCGTCGTGCTCTTTGTTACGGGATGGCCGAGGCTCATTTGGCTCCTCGTCTGCCGGAGGAAAGCCGATTATCATCTCAAGCTCGCGAATCTCTTCCGGAGTCACGGTTTTCGGGCTGTCTGCTGCTGTCGTGCTTGGCGGACATGGTTCCTTGGTTTCTGTAGGTCCTAGGATTCTCTCCAAGTCCTTCCGAGTCTCGTCCCCCACTTCATGAGTGTTCTCTTCGCACCCCTTGGGGACAGTCTCTTCAGATCTGAGAGCCTCTATTGCCTCTCCTATCTGTTCGTGAGGAACACGATCAATCTCAGCAGCAATCATGTCATCCGCGTCTAAGACCCCGGAGAGAAGGTCCTTGGCGATCTGCAGTCCCGCCTGAGCATCTGGGGTCACAGTCAGAGAAGGTCCAGATTCCTCGATCGTCGACTGAGCACCAGTGGTTTGGACCTCGAACTCGTCTGCTTCCTCTGTCGAAGCTCCGGGGCCAGAGACGCTTGGCTCGGTTTCATCGTCCATGACCTCGACAACTTCCTCAACGACCTCATACTCATCTGACTCCTCGATGATGTGGCCTTCTTCGTCGACGAGAACCTCTTCTACAACCTCCACCTCCTCTTCGGCTTCTTCGGGCGTGGGAACAGCCTTCTCGGGTTGTTCTGCCTCTCTCACAGCCTGGTCTGCGAACCTGATGAGCTCAGACGGAGGCAGGTCCGGCAATGCAACACCGACGTATTGAGCGGCGGCGCTGATGAGTATCCTGAGCATCTCATCGCGGCGCTCCTTGTCGATTGCGACCATGGGGAATGTTGGTATTCCAAGAATCTTCTGGACTACCTCAGGCTTCATGGCATTGGGTTTGTCCTGTTTGTTGGCAAGAGCAAACACGGGGACCTTTGGTGCATCGCGCTTAATCAGCTTCAGTATGTCCTTGCTGATGATGACGTTCCTGAGTGTTGAATCGCACACCAGGAATATCACATCAGCCCCGTGAAAATAGAACCTCCAAAGCGTGCGGAATCGCTCCTGCCCTGCAAAGTCCCATATGACCAGTGAGTAGTTTCCAAACCGAATGTTCTCAACTGTTTCCAGATTCAGAGCGATCGTCGGAACGTAGGACAGTGGGGGGGTGTTGCCCAAGAGCAGATTCAGGGTCGTCGTCTTTCCCACACCTCCCTCTCCCACTAAGGCAATCTTGAGTCTGGTTGTGACTGCCTGTTCAATCAGGGCGGTATACTGACTGACCGCTTTTCGAATACCGAGCTCTGTAATCTTCTTCTCCAGATCCACGGAAGCTTTCTCGAGCCGCTCACCTATGAGATGCTCGTCTTCTCCTTTGTCAGTCACGAAGATAAGGAGCCTCTGGGAGCCGCAGGGTCTGGCTAGGAACTTGCGGTTTCCGACAATGAGAGGAAGCTCTGTCGCTGAACCCTGTTCCGACCGGAGCTCGTTCCTAGTCTTGATGAACTCATCCAGGTCGTCCTGCGTGACATTGATCGGCCAGTATCTCGAAGACGCTAAGACCTTCCGACCCTGAACTAGGAAAGTATTGTGAATCATTCGGTCCACCATCAAATGCTTGGAGCAGCCTTCACGAGGAGGTCCCGATGTCTGTCCGAAGGCAATGATGTGTATTAAGCATTCACGTGATTTATGCCTTCAAGCAGCCTTTACGTGAACCTCGTCGATATCTAAACGCGAGGTTGTGAATGTGAGCGGAGGCTCGCCGGGCCGAAGCCACTTCAGAGGCGAACCCTTCCGCTTCCTTTGAGCTCCTTTGCCGGGGCGCACGGAAGAAATCGGTAATGCGCAAGTATTGCAAAGGGGACCAATGCGTAGAAACTCGGAGATTGGGACCGTGTTGCGAACGCGAGTTCCTAGACGGGGGATTGTGCGCTCCGACTCCGACACTCATCGGATCGTGACCCCATGAACATGGAGCCACGAACACGGATGGATGATACAAGACATAAGAACCTTCCTAGTTTTCTAAAAATCGAATCGCGCCCCTTATTGACCGATGAATGGCAAACGAAGACATCATAACCTCGTTCTCTTGCGGACCTCGCAGCATGAGGTCTCGCGAATTGCGGGAATCGCAGGGTTGAAGCGCCGCGTGACAACTTGTCACAGCTATCGAGTCTACGAGGACGGTTACTAGAAAGTTGCCTCTTAGGAGTCCTACCTGGGGAAGTTGTCTCTTAAAAGCCGCAGGTGGTGATGCACCATCTCTCTGGCACGATCGTCGTCTGGGGTCTTCTCGAGGTCCACAATGAGTGACTGAAGGAAGTATTCGGGGAAGAACAGACGGACACGGATGTCGTTCAGGAGGAACAACCACTTGTCGTACTCGCCGCTTGGTCCCTTCCTTCTCTTCTCCGAAACCACTCTGAACTTTTTGAGTGTCTGGATTGCTTCCTTCATCTCCTTAGGTGGGATGCCGAGAGTGGCCTCAATCTCAGATATGTTCGAGGGGCGACGACGAAGCTCGTTGAGTATGTCATAGCAGTCAGGGTCCGCAAGGACCTGTGCAACTGCAACAGTGTCATCGGGTGTCTTCTGCCACTCGGTGAGAAACTCAAGCACTTCGCCCTTGTACTCGGCCGCGAGCTCAGGGTCAAGCACAGTGCCTGAAGCCTCCATCGCAAGCAGCGGCGGAGCACGAAACACCTCAAGGTCCTTGATCATGAACACACAGGTTCTGCCTATCTCGTCAACCCACTCGGTCTTGATCAGACCCAACTCTTCGAATGGAGAGAGAATTGAGTCTACGCTGACGCTCGGTAGACCTGTCACCATCTTCAACCACTCCTCGAGGTCCTCCTTAGAAACACCTCCCTTCCAGAGTTTGGGGAAGACGGCACGCGAAACTTCATCTGAGAACAGGCGTGCAAGCCGTGACTCATCGGTCATGCCTGCAAGTCTGATTATCCTACGATAGGTGTTCTCGATCTCAGTCTGGAACTCAGCGTCGGTCATTGAGATGACTGAATTCGTCAGGGGAGAAACAATCGAGGTGATTGCAGCCTCGTAGGCCTTGGGATCCTCTGAAGGAGTCAGCAACAAAGAAACACAGTACTGCTCCTCTTCACGGACAACGCCCGTGTAGTAGGAAGCCACACTGTACTCCTCGCCTCCGATTCGGACACTCAGAGATGAGAAGCCAGCAGCGGCATCACCCATCGCATGCGATGTGAAAATACGCATGATCTCGGTGTTGAGGTCTTCCTTGTAGTAGTCGGCAAAGTCCGCAGGGACCTTTGCTTTCAGGACAGCACCTATCTTACTATCCCAGTCAATCAGGAGCATTGCAACGGGCATGGCTTTCTTCTCCGGGTCCCCTGTTCGCTGGCCTGCGAGGAGCTAGTCTCCATATCGGAGCATGGAGGCCTATTAAAAAGCTTGTGACAAAACTATCAATTACTCGCTACCGACGACGCAGATTCAATGCTTTCTTGAGCGAATCCCTCTCAGGTAGGCTCTTCTCGTTTCTGCTGGATAGCATACTCAATCCTTTGATGGACTTCACTCACGACTTGCTCCAGAGGCTGGGCCGCGTCAATAACAAGGAAGCTAGCTGTGTCTTGGCGAGCCATCTCCAGATAGGCCTCCCGGACACGAACAAGCCTGTCAAGCTTCTCAAACTGCTCGTTCATCTGGCATTTGCGTCCAAGTACTCTTTGGAGCCCGATTTCCGCTGGAACGTCGAGCAACAAGACTAGGTCAGGCTCAGGGGCGTGTATCTCCTCTCTGTTCCGACGCAGTATGTCTTTCCAGTGAATACCGGTACTCGTACTCTGGTAGGCGCCTGTGGCAAAGAAGTAACGATCCATGACCACTATCCTACCTGCACGGAGCGCAGGCAGAATTCGGTTCTTTATGTGCCATTCTCTATCACGTATGAAGAGCTCAAGCTCCTCATCGGGCGTCAGCTCACCAGAAACAGATCGTGCTCTTATCTCAAGCCCCCACTTGCTCAGATTAGTGGGTTCGCGCAGAGCCAAGACGTCATGCCCTTCTTTGGTCAGAAGAGAAACAAGTGATTCACAGACTGCAGTCTTGCCAGAACCGTCAATCCCTTCGAGCACGAATAGCAGACCATTGAGGTGCTTCCGACTCTTCATGGCGAGCGCAGCTTCCTGCGAGAACTACCCGAACCGCGGCCCTTGCCTGTATTAGGTGCTTCGGTAGGAAATCTCACTCTGTCAGTCCTTGGTTTCAGATGTGGAACAGATGCCGCCGAAATGGCAGTTGACCAGATAAGGCGCCCGGAAGCGCTAGCCTTAAGTCAGGATGCTAGGATAGGATAACCCATCCTAGCAAAGTGATGGTAATGAAACCGCACGCACTGCTGGTCATGGTGTTCCTTGTGGCTATAGTCCAGGGCATCACCCCCGCCTCAGTCAGCCTTAGTGCCGTGCCCGCATCAGGAGTCACAGTCCGGATCGGCTTCGGCAACGGAACTATTCTGACGTACCCGAACGTTGAGGGTGCTGACGTCCTTGCTGCGACCGAGTCTGTGGCAGAGGTCGAAGCAACGTGGTATGGTGATCTGGTCTTTGTTGTTGCGATAGCAGGAGTGCATCAGGACCCCGTGGGGAGAGTTTGGTGGCAGTACTGGGTCAATGGAGAACTGGGTCCCATCGCCGCAAACAAGTTCCAGCTTCATGACAATGACACCGTCGAGTGGCGAAGGCAGTCCTCGCAGATGACCACAGAACCAAGCGGTTCACCTGACATTTCAACGGTAGCTGCAACCATCGCTGTAGCAGCGTGTGCATTTGGTTTTCTGTACATCACATATCGCCGAAAGATGGGAGGACAGTAAACAGGTGGACAACAGAGCACTGATTGTAGTCCTCATCTTGGTTCCTTTCCTAGACCTCGGACCACTAGATATGAGCACCGGCTACAGTAGAGAACTGGCTCCAGACATCTGGGGCGCCACGGAGATCACTTGGACAGTGGTTGACTGCCCGAAGGTGCCATTCCCACTCTTTTTTTCGGGGGCGGGTACATGGATTGCCCAACCGGGCAGCAAGATGGCTTTCTCGATACTCGCACTAGGAAACGACGTAAGGGGACAACTTTCCCTCGGAAACGCGACTTGGACGTCCAACGACACGGAAATGGCAAAGGACTTGACCCTTGGAGTGTGGGGAATAACGCCCTGGCTCCCGGGCCTGATTGTGATGGTCGGGAACGACAGTCTTCGCGCTCTGAATGAGACTGCCTATGCTTCTGCAGAAAGAGTGTTCGGCAACTACGTGAACGGGAGCATTTCATCTCAATACGAGTCAGTAGTTGCGAGCGGCATAGCATACGACTGCCTAGTGTTTCAGTACGAACAGGATTCCACGGCCTTTGGGGAGCCACAGAGGACATATCTTGCCTATCACACGGTCACAGGGGTGCTCGTAAAAGGAAACACGAGCCTTTCCTTTGGCACTCGATACTCTCTCGCTGTCGAACTATCTTCGATTCGAGTCCCAAGGACCACGGCTGCATTCTTCGTAGGGTCAGGAGTCGTGGCGGTTGGAGTGATAATGGTGGCCCTGATTCTCAGAAGGACTGCGAAATGACCACGGCTGAGCAGAATGTGGATTCTGTGCCGGAAGGAACTGTCATCAGACGCAGCCGTTGGCTAGCCATCACCGCCATCATGACCGCTTTGGCCTTGGTGGGCAACTACGCGCTTGTGGCAATACCCAACGTCGAACTCGGGTCATGCATATTGTTCACTACAGCATATGTGTTCGGCCTAGTCATGGCGGTCTGGTGCACCTTGATGATGTCAGTCCTCTTCAGCGTCTTCAATCCGTGGGGATCCTTTGTGCCGCAGATTTGGTTCAGCCAGCTCTTGGGCTGGCTTCTCATGGACTTGGTTGGCGCGATTATGGGACATAACACACAGGAGCGCCAGAAGAGGACTGGCTACTTGGAGCTTGGGATAGTAGGCGCAGTCGTTACGGTGTTCTTCGATCTAATCACGGACTTGGGCTTCAGCTGGACATTAGGACTCCCATACACCGAAACTGTAATCATAGGACTGCCATTCATGATCGTGCATGTGACATCGAATGCGATTATCTTCGGGACGTTGATACCCTGCGTTGATTACATCATTCAACACTCACTCAGGAGTCGAATCTGGGAACAGACAGTCCAAGAGATGCCAGTCTTGAGTGAAGGATAAAAGGAGAGCTTGAAACTCGATAAAGGAGTGTACGTCGGCTTGTCATGGAACAAGGAACTCACACGACTTGGAGATCCTACTGATGGACGGGTAGCTCCAGCATTTAGGGCACATCATGCGGCTGTCGCCATTATCATGATAGGAAGAGGACAGCCGCTAGGTCGCTACGAACTCTGCCACAACATGTCTATTGGCGAAGGCAGCGCAAGGACATTGCTCAAGAGACTGACGGAGGCAGACTACATCAAAGCCGACCGCAAGCAGGGACAGAAACTAACTCACAAGGGTCAAGCTCTCTTCGACCGCATGACGCGAGATGTACCCCTTGGGCTGTTTCTGGAGGTCCCCAAGCTCGTGACTCACAAATACGCCTTCGCGAATCTAGTAAAGGCAAGAGCACACAGGGTGAATGACGGAATAAGGCAACGTGACGAAACGATAATTCAGGGTGGGTATCACAGAGCAGGTTCCACAACTCTGGTGATGAAACACGGAGTACTGGCCATGCCTCCCGGTGACTTCAATGTAATGTCTGAATATGGGAATGAAGCCGCTCTCATAGTGGAGAGCTTGAGGCCCCAGGACGAGGACGTTCTGGTCATCGGCTCAGCTGACGATGAGAACCTTGCGAGGGAGGTCTCGATGGCGGCCGTCATGACCCTCTTTGAAGAGGACTAACGATGCAGACAGACCTAGAAGGGCGCGTCCCTCAGATTGTCGTCGACATACATGAAACAGGTGGCAAACGTGTCAATGCCACGAAGCACTTGATGTCCATGCTCGACAAGGAGAAGATACCGTACACTGTCCAACAGATCCCCATAGGGGACATTCTGGGCATGGACGGAGTCGCCATAGAGAGAAAGACAACGAGCGACCTAGTCAACACACTGAGGGGCAGCAACATTGGAGTGCCGAGGTTGAACAAGCAGCTGGATGGGCTGATGAAGTACGAGAAGCCATGCTTGCTTGTGGAAGACATTCTTAGCATCAGGCGAGATCCATCAAAGGGGTGCGTTTACATACCGTTCAAGACCAGACAGACCAGAGGAAGGCCATATGTTGTCACCATGGAAAGGGTGAGCTTCATACATCCCAATGCATTAGATGCTCTTATAGAGAGCATCCGCGAGAGGGGGATCAAGGTCATCGAGGGATTCAATGCGCTTCACTCTGCAGGTCTCCTCTTTGGTCTCTTGACAGGGCCCTCGGAGAAGCCCGAGGACGAACATAGCCGCAGGCTTCCTGTCATCCGGACGCGCAAGGGTCTGGACTCGATGGATGACGAACAGGAGTTCTTCATTGCTGGACTACCGGGAATCAATGTCGTCAGAGCCAAGAGCCTGCTCAACGCGTTTGGATCGCCCATAGAAGTGGTCACGCGCACCGACGAGTGGACAAGGGTACCGGGCATAGGACCAAAGACTGTGGCCTCAGCCAAGAAGATGCTGTTCTCTGTGCACACAGGAAGGAGCGAAGATGAGAAGGGGGGCGACAAATCCGACCAGAGCAGCCAGCCTGACTTGTCCTAGCTCGATAGTTTTAAAAGAACAGACTATTCTATGGCCAGAGAATACATCGACCGAGATGACCATCCATGGGTGATATACGGGTCGCAATAGCAGGACTTGGCAACTGTGCATCTTCACTCATACAGGGAGTTCACTATTACCGGAACGCGGCAACTGAAGGAGACGTCCCTGGACTGATGCACGTCGACTTTGGTGGTTACTTCCCAAGGGACTTGAAGTTCGTTGCGGCCTTTGAGGTCAACAAGAGAAAGATAGGTCTCGACATCGCTGAAGCGATCTGGGCGAAACCAAACTGTGCACCGGTTTTCGCACCAGACGTCCCCAAGACAGGCGTGAAGGTCCTTCCAGGGCCCATTCTGGATGGTGTCGCTCCACATATGAGAGAGTCATTCTTCACTTATGATGAGCGACAAGTGCGGCCTGTCGACGTTACCGAGGAACTTAGAAGGGCTAAGGCTGACGTTCTGATCAATTACCTCCCCGTTGGCAGTGAAATCGGCGCGCGCACTTACGCACAGGCAGCGCTTGACGCTGGTGTGGGCTTTGTGAATGCCATTCCAGAATTCATAGTGTCCGATCCCAAGAGCCCCCACGCAAAGGAGTTCGAGAAGAAAGGCCTACCTTGTGCAGGAGACGATGTAAAGAGCCAGCTGGGCGCGACCATCCTGCACCGTGTTCTGACGTCTCTTTTCGACCAGAGAGGACTGACAATCCTGAACACGTACCAGCTGAACATTGGCGGAGACACAGATTTCGAGAACATGCAGGTCGAGAATCGACTCAAGTCCAAGAGAATCAGTAAGACTGCAGCCGTCACAAGCTGCGTTGACTATGAGGTTCCGACCAAGATTGGGCCTAGCGACTATGTTCCATTTCTGGGCAACACCAAGATCTGCTACATCACCATGAGGTCGAAGTCCTTTGGCGACCAGCCGATTGATCTCAGTCTCAAACTCTCCGTACAAGACTCTACAAACAGTGCAGGTGTGATCATCGATGTAGTCAGAGCTGTCAAGATTGCTCTGGACAGGCATATCGGGGGAGAACTGACCAGCATAAGCTCCTACAGCTTCAAGCACCCTCGCCTCCAGGTTGAAGACTTCGAGGGCAGGAAACGTGTGGATGAGTTCATTGCCGGCAAGAGAGAACGCTGAGAAGAACCCGATTGCTCCTGAAACGAGCAGGCATACGGCGCCAACTAGCGACAACGGACAGAGTGTGTGTTCCGTGCTATGTCGTTGGGGTCTCTAAGATATGCTCGCCCTGCCCAAGAGGCTGAACGCTTCCTCGACATTCAGTCCAGACAGAGCGCTTGTTTCCAGGTATGCAACAAGCCCGTTTTCTTCTTTGAAGGCTTGTCCCATCTCTGTGGTGATGACTCGTTCATTCACCAGGTCAATCTTGTTAGCAAGGAGTATGATTGGTATTCGCTGACCGAGCGCGCTTTCTGTTTCATTAATCCACTTGGGCAGCTCAGCCCAAGTACTCTTCCGTGTTGTATCATAAACAAGAAGCGCACCCTTGGATCCCTTGTAGTAGCTGCTCCTAATGAAGTCGAACCTCTCTTGGCCGGCCAGATCCCAAACCAGTAGTTTGACGACAACAGTCCTGCCATTGAAGCCATCAACCGTCACGGTCTTGACAGCGAACTGTGACCCAATGGTGACGATGTACTGCTCCGAGAACTTCTGAGTAAGGAAACGATTGACAAGAGCTGTCTTGCCGCTACCGCCAGCTCCTATCATAACCACCTTTCTCATGAAGTCGAAACTCGACATCGATACCAACGCCTGCATTTGTCGAACAATCGTCCCAATCTAGCGTGTAACGTTTCTACTCGACTCTATCTCGGCAAACCGAGGGCACTGACGAAGTGCAGAGTCGGCGCTATTTAGGCTTTCTCGCATCAGGTCGCAGGCCATCAGCAGAATCGACCTAGATGGAAATCTCGGTTCCGGGTTCTTCAGCATGCGAAATGGCGCCGCTTTACTAGAATCGATCTGTTCGCTCGAAGGGGTTATAACTGACTCCTTCGCCTCTCCCGGTGACCGGGAGGACAAGGTCTTGCAGCTGATCACCGTCAAGATGAGTGACATATACGTGAGCGCGCTCGACAAGCTCGTGGAGCTTGGAATGTACCCGTCCCGCAGTGAAGCTATCAGAGTCGCAATCAGAGATCTTCTAATGAAGGAACTGTGGGTTGACGGTATGCCTGTGACCAAGGAGCTTGGCATGAAGGTCGAGCAATGAACTGCGTTCATTTGCATGCTCAGAGTCACATCGCAGAGGCATGAATGGGAAAAGGCCATCGTGGGCCAGAGTGATAGAAGCTGAAAAAGAAGTGTGGGGGGCCATGATCCCCCCACCTAGATCATTCTTATGAAGATGTGCTAGACTGATAGGACCTAGTCATAGCCACGTCTGCCGCCGCGGCCACCGCCACGGTTGCCTCCGCGTCCGCCTGAGTAGCGACCACCGCCACCACTGCCGCCACCGCCGCCTCTGCTGTATCCGCCACGACTACCGTAGCCTCCTTCAGATTCGCGGTCGCGGTTTCCACCATAGCCGCCACCCCTTCCGCCAAAGCTGCGGCGCTCGGGGCGTTCGAGCTCAGCTGCCGACATGTCATTGTCTTGGGAGATTGTTTCAATCGCCGCTTTCGCCTCCGAGATCTTACCGTAGCGACCGATGTTCAGACGGAGATGACCCTGATAGAGACCGGTGTAACCGTTCTCCAACCGATAGGTCGAACCGACCTTCACCGACTCGATTGCGTCGTCCCAGAGGGGAATCATGACTGTCCCTGTCGAGTCGCCCACGACTGCATCCAAGACTCGATGAGTCTGACCATCCTGTCGTGAGGTGACTTCGCGCGCCTCACCCACTTCAATTACTTTGAAGTTTATGTTCACACTCTTCATCTGCGGTTTCAGCTCAGAAACCGTTGCCTCAACTGGTTCTTGTTCATAGCTCATAGCAATCACGCTACACGTCTAAGCAGGCTCTCAAAGCAAAACACGTTCTTCAGGAGATCTCACCGAGATCGGATTCGTCGCCAGAAAAAACCAGTCTGATTCTAGTGCCTGCGACCGTCTTGTTCGTTGCATCTGCTTATAACTTTAGAGCTGCGGCGAGTTCAACATCCGGCCTCGCCTCCGTTCGGAGTGAGCAGCTGACAACCAACATGCACGGCCCGATTCTTGATACGCGGAAGATAGATTAGGCGTTCAGTTGACTCCGGGACTTGCGTCTGACAGCTCGCAGGGAGGAAAGGAACAGTGAACCTTAAGATCTTCTTGAAGAGCATCAAGTTTGCATTTCGCGCCCGTAAGCGCGTCCTTGCATTCATAATGATCTATGCCATTCTCTACATTCAAGTGGGCAAGGGCCTCGTACTGCCAGGTCAAACCCAGCTCCTGTGGCTCCTGGTTGCCTTTGCAGTGGCTACAGTCTATGCCATCCTGATCAGTCAATTCAGGAGACGAGACATAGCGATACTGAAATGCGTGTCTTGGAGCAACTCGGATGTGATGTTGCTGCTCATTGGTGAGGTGGTTCTAGTGTCGCTATCAGCATTCCTGCTCGTCTTTCAGCTGTCAGTGGAGATTCTCGGTGTAGTGGCGTACTTCGACCTAGAGGGATCTGGGATTCTACTGGGCCTTCAGAACCTCATTGTGCTTGAACCAGGATCCATGTTCCTAAGCCTGTTCTATATTGTAGTTCTTCAGATACCTGGGCTTGTGCTAGCACAGGTCAGGGCCATGAAGATACCGCCCATGAAAGCACTAAGGGAGGAGTAAGAATGCCAAATCCGATCATCCAAGTCCAAGGCGTGAACAAGGAGTACGGCAGGGGAAAGAAGACTGTCGCCGCTCTCAAGGACATCAACATCGAGATAAGCCCTGGCGAGTTCGTTGCGGTAGTAGGACCGTCGGGTTGCGGAAAATCCACACTGCTTCATGTCATGGCTGGTCTCGAAGCGCCTACGAATGGCAGAATCCTCCTAGACGGTGTCGATGTGACACTCATCAGTGAACGCGACATGCCGAAAGTGAGAGCACAGAAGATAGGCTTCGTTTTTCAGGCGTTCCTGCTGATAGAAGACCTCACAGCCTACGAGAACATCGAGTCGGTCCTCTGGCCAAGCGTAGAACTGAGGAAGGAGAAACAGGAAGCCATGGCGCTTGAGGTCTTGCGAGAGGTTGACATGCTTGAGCGCAAGGACCACTTCCCTCGACAGATGAGTGGTGGAGAACAGCAGAGGATAGCCATTGCCAGAGCACTTGTCAACAATCCGCCCATACTCTTCTGTGACGAACCCACGGGCAACTTGGACTCAAAGACCGGCGAGTCGGTCCTGAAGATCATTGCAGGCCTCAACAGGGACAGGAAGATGACAGTCGTGCTCGTGACCCACAACGAGGAACTGGTTAAGTATGCCAAGCGTGTGCTCCGTATGAAGGACGGAGCGATCGTTTCAGATAAGTAAGAACAATCCTCTACGCATCTATGCATGGTTGCCGACATCCATGCTGTGGGTCCTTGTACAACTCGCCTGACAACTCAGGTGTTCCCGGAGAAGAACCGTACATGCCTAGCTCAGAGTGCCAAGAGTCCGAGACCTTGGCCGAAACAATGGCCGATAATGGGTTGAACGAAGAGGCCATGTATGGGTTCGTTCAAGCTGCAGAATGCTGGGACAGATGGGAGTCGTTCTCGAAAGCTGCGAAGTGTTATGAACGTGCATACGAACACGCCATGCTGTGTCATCATTATAGAAGCGCCGCGGAAACCATAATGAATGCGGCCTGGGCATGGGCGAAACAGGGTGAATACGAGAGATTCGAACTGAACTGTCAGGTTGCATCCGACGCTTACCTAATGGCGGCTGGTGAAGAGAGAGACCCCTTGCGCTTGGTGGATGGTGCCTTCTGCTCAGTGCTAGGAGGCGACCTTGACATGGCGAAACGGCTCATCCATGGCGCGTCAGAAACCACGAAAGGTCAAGCAAAGGAACTCATCAATCTGGTCCTCATGCTAACCGAGTATGCATTCGGAAAGGCCGACGGATATGTGCGGGATGTACTTGCAGGGCTGCTTGAACCGACCGAATTCACTAAAGTGCACAGGACTGTGTTCCTTGTGTTGACCGGATTCATTCGCTCTTCGCTGGAATCAGAGGCGGCAGTAACAGTAGCCAGCTTGGCTGAGAGCACAGGACTTGACAGGAAAAGACTGAAGGGGCTCGTGACAAGGGCGATAGACGAAGGACTGCTACCGGCCACATTTGATGAGGAAACAGAGGAACTTGTGATTGACGCCGGTAGATATGACCCTGAGAGCCTCGCTCTGAGGAAGGGGCCGATACTCAGTAGAGACCTCAAGGACCCCGGGGCATGGGACACGGACCTTGACGAATGACCTCTTGGATCTTCTTGGTGATTAGCGAGACTACATCTGTACTCGGTGTGTGGTTTCTCACCCTGTGCCAAGTTTCAGCAAACCGTTCATTGTGAGCTGGACAAAGTTGGACACAGGAGCCTTTGTCCTCCCAGAAACGGCACTGGGGTCGTACTCCTTGGGGCTGGAATGTGTCGAGTCAGCCTCAAAGAGATGTCTGGTTCGAGCTATTTGAGCCCCTACTCGAAAATGTCCAATACTGTCCAACTTCTACGCAGCTGTTGCATACCCTACGCTTCTTGGACTTGATCACCTGCGAGGCCCTCGACCCGAAACCGACAGCCCGCATCGTTGTGCTTCTCGTTCCGAGTGTCGGCAGAGGGCCAAGGGGTACCCGTCCAGAACTGCACCCGAAGCCCGCCACCCGTGATCGTGTATCTCAGCTGGCATCCTTGTGGCACCAGAGGAACTGGCCAAGTGCAACTTTTGACGAGAAAACGTTTTTAGTCAGATTGTTGATTGAGGCAGCTGGCTCGGCGGAGCATGGTGGTATCGATGACTGATGGCCTGAAGTGGCTTCAATGCCCGGTATGTAAGGCAACAATCTACTGGAAGATTCCAGAGAATGCCTTCAAGGAGGCCAAGCGATTCCCCACGCCCGTAGTCATCAAGCACGAGGACCATTACGTTGTCTGCTATGTTGACAGCCACTATCAAGTAGCAGACACAGAGGTCGCAAGTGCATTTCTAGAGGCTGATACCAAGGAGTAGTCATGCAGTGCCGCGGCCGCTGCGCAATCCAGACGAATACTCAGAACGCACTATTTCTCTGTCTTGATATCGAGTTCATTGTCGAGCGCCCACTCAAGAACACGAGATGCCTGTGCACTCGCCATCCCCCACGTTCTGAGATTTGTGACGAGGTCTCTGATCCCTGATATCCAGTCTCGCAGAAGGTCCTTGATTCGAAGCGCTATTCCGATGTCAGTCTTATCGTCGAGTATGGGAACGAGCTTCGCAGCAAGACTCTGCGACAGGACCAGAATGGTCTCGAGTCGGGCAATCCACTCTTCGCGAGGCAGACCGGTCAGTGTCTGTGCAACGGCCAAGTGATAGTCATACTGTGCCGTGTAGTATCGAAGCCGCCAGCTCAGCACTTCCACCAGCAGAGTCTTGTGAGCAGTGCTAGGAGAGGTCTTGAGAAGCAGGCCAAGGAACCTTTCGAACATCTCATCTGCCGACTGACTTGCATCATAATACAGGGCCATGGCCTGCTGATACTCACCATCATTCAGCGAGGAGTCTGCATCTTGAATCGACCTCTGGAATCTCTCTAGGACTGCCCTTGTGGAGGCAGTTTCTTCCCGGGTCAAGTCAACACTCTCGCTGTTGTTCAAGTGTCCTCACCTTTTGCCCGGTGCTACTAGGTGCGACACCCTGTTGATTCTCATTGGCGCACTCCCAATCGGTTCTTCAACCTTCCCTCGTCTGTCTTCTAATGAACCATTCTCCTGCACACTGCCGACCGGCCCTGAAAAAGCGGTTCCGGTCCTCCGACGGAACGGAAAGCAATCACGGATTAGAGCCTGTTCCTGCTCGGGTGCAGATCCGTGTCTGGAGTTAACTACCCGCGAACGCCCTAAAACATGTCTCTGATGTCCTCTGAACATCGACTTGTCACTTCCGCCCTGCTTCCTGCCTAATCCAGTGGAGGTTTGTTCTGCTCTTTGTAGTCATCTTCTTCTCCAGCCCACTTCATGAACTCCTCGCTCGGCGGCATGTCTGAATACATGGACTCTCGATTGGCCTCCAGACAACTCACCTCAACACCTGCGAGCTCGGCCATCGTCATGACTCTGTTGCCCGCTCTTTTAGCGGCATTCATGACCGGACTGAGCCAAGCCTGCCAGTCAGAGGAACGCATCAGGTGATGGTCAACTACTAGCAGAGGGAATAGCGGTGCCATTACAGCAAGTGAGTACAGAGCCGCCTGACGATGGGATTCCTCGAACCGGTCCAGATAGAGCGGTGGCCCCCCAACCAGAGCTATATCTGGTTTCACGGAGATGCAGTAGGATAGAGACTCTCGGTCAACCGGCCCCTGAACGTCGGGAACAAAGAGAACCTGTCGACCCCTGTGAGCCACTCTGGTGGCAATTACATATCCGAGCTCTGACGCACTAGGTCCATGTGGCAGTGGTCTGGAGTAGGATACTGTCGTCTGTCCGAATGAATAGCTCTGTCCATCGGCCCACCTAATCTCATCGACAATGTCACCCACGTCCTTCTGGAAGTAGAAGCCCCTTCTTCTCTGGGACGCGTTGATGTTCTCACGATTGTCCTTTGCGAGAACGGTCTTCCCCTCGAACATACGTTGTAGCTCCTCGCGTGAGCTGAAGTTATACCTGAAATTGGTGAAACCCGGACGAACGTGATCATAATGATAGTGGCTGATTGAGATGACATCAGCCTTCCTTGCGGCAACGAAGATTGACTGTAATGAGGTCTCCAATCTACGATACTCGGCAGGATGAGGCTCAAGTCCGTACCTCATCGATAGGGCAGCAGACGGGTCGAGGACCATGGAAACATCGGGTGTGCTCAGCCTCAGACACATGGACCTGACACCCATGCTCTCAGCAGCCAACGGCTCTATCTCAATGTCTCCGACTATCACTGTCTTGACTCCCTGAAGTAAACAAGCCTGTAGCCGTTGTCCCGGACCATCTCGGCCTCGCAAAGGGCAGCGCGCTTGGTCTTGGACTTGAAATGGCGGAACATGCACAGGTCAGATGGCAGGAATGCATCACGCTCTAGCTCAATCTGCTTCTCAGTGAACAAAGAGAGGCCGCCCTCGATGTTCTTGGGTTCGTATCGGTCCACTTCAGCAAATCCCACGAAGATGAGAAAATGTGATAGGAGAAACCCGTTGGCATCAACCAGGCGTTCTGAAACAATTCCCCTGTGCTGTTGATGGTTCAGACTACTGGCCCCGGTTTCTTCCATGACCTCTCGTGCTGCAGCTGCGCCTATATGCTCCCCCGGTTTGACTTTGCCACCTATGAGGCTCCACAACCCCTCATAGGGTGCTCGAGCACGCTTAAGGAACAGATATCGGCCTTTGCAACGAAGGACAGTTATGGCGATTGGTAGGACGATACTCATCTTCGTTTACCTCGCACAACAGGCAGCGAATACTTGCATCGTGTTGTCTGAGGAACCAGTCTTTAAACGTAAGGACTCACGGCAGGAAGCGAAGATTCTTAGCGCTCTCGGCGCTGTTGTTGACGAGGTCTGACGCTTGGGCGAACTGCTGGTCCCACAAGTTAGGGACAGAATCCTAGCAAGGATAACACCAACGCCAGATGAGATACGGAACCAGCAGCAAGTGACCGATGCTCTCGTACAGGCACTAAAGCGTCGAGCGGAAACCATTGAGCAGTCGTACTCCTTCATTGAGCCCCAAGGATCGACAGGCAATAAACAGACACAGTTACGCGGAGCTGCGGACATCGATCTATTCGTAGCTCTAAAGCCAGAGGACTACTCTGAACTCCTGGCACAGCCCTCAAGGGAGAGAAATCATTCCCTAGAGGACACACTCGACAGGCTTGTGGACAAATGGTTCATTCCTGCAGCGAAAGGGCTTCATGTCAGTAAGATGCGAAAGACCTACTCTCAGCATCCGTTCCTGTCCCTCGAGATGAGCGGACTCGACATAGACATCATAGGTTGCTTCGATTTGTCTGCCAATGCCCTTATGCAGAACGGGCCAATCACAGCAGTTGACAGAACTATCCACCATACGAAATATGTCGTTGAACACCTAAGCGACAGAATAAGGGAGGACGTGCGCATACTGAAGTCGTTCGTGAGGGCAAGCCACGGCTACGGCGACACTTCGGCTGTCGGCAGAACGGGATTCACTGGCTACGCGCTCGAATTGGCAGTCATATTCGGCGGAGATCTCGGCTCGGCCTTAGACTCAATCCGTAGACTCGAGGTGACTCCCATAGACCCACTGGGAAGGCCTCTTGCCGAACTGCGTGCGATGGCCGCGTTCAAGGACGACCACGTTTTCATCATAGATCCAACCGATCCCCGGAGGAACGTGGCTTCCTCCTTCCCTTCAAGGACATGCAAGTGGCTGTCCTTTCGCATCGGTGAGCTTCTGCGCGCGGTGAGGGACAATGACGACGAAAGAGTGGTTGACCTTTTCTCAGAAACCCCTATTCCAGATGAACCCTTGCCGAACTGGCTATCGCCGCATGCCATGGCATTCGAGTTTGTGTCCGACGGTTCGGTACACTATACAGTCCTCAGGGACAAGCTTTACAGGACAGCAGGCAACATAGTCACGTCGCTCGAGAGAGAGAGGACCGGCGAGAGAAGGTTTGGTAGAGCATTGGCTGAGGTCTACTTCGAGAGGAGCAGGTTCGCCCTAGGAGTCCTTGTTGAGAGCCCAAGGATATCAGCGACATACCCTAGGAAGGGGCCGCCCAAGAATCTCGAGGGCCCAAGTCTTGAATTCATGAGAAGCCACCTAGAGGCTTTCGAGAGGGATGACTACCTTTGGGTGGATGAACCCAGAAGCTGGACATCAGCAGCTGAGTTCTGCCTTGCGATGCTCGAAGCAAGCCCAATACAAGGCCTCTCCCCAGCCAGACGCAGAAGTGCGGTCTCTGCTAGGACTCTCAATGCTCTGTACAGATATATCCTCCCTCTTGAAACGGGCTTTCGTCTGGAAGGAGAAGAAGGGTTTAAGGGGCCCGACAGTGGACACTCCCTGTGACCACCAGTGCCCGATAGCAGAATTGCACTAGTTACTCACCCCAAGTCACATGCCCATATGACGCCGTTTCCCAGGCCTAACATCGAATCATTCGAGAGCCCCTTGAGGGTTCAGATGGCAGAGGCCTATCTGAAGGACCGTGGATTCATGAATCGGCTGATGCAGGTCAAGGCACCCCGAGCGACGGAAGAAACAGTCCTGCTTGCCCACAGCTCATACGTCCTAGACTCAGTTAAGCTGATGTCCGAGATTGGAAGGGGACAGTTGGGTGAGTCTTCCTATTCAAGCCCAGAACTCTTTGCATCCGCTCTACTGGCCGCAGGCGGTGCTCAGCGGTCAGTGGAACTCGTGGTGAAAGGAGATGCACCTCACGCCTTCTCGTTGATGCGACCCCCTGGGCACCATGCGTCAACGTCAGCCCCGGCAGGTCTCTGTTACTTCAACAATGTAGCCATTGCAGTCAAGTACGCCATGGAAAGACTTGGGGTGACGCGTGCCTCCATACTCGACTTCGACGACCACTTCGGGAACGGGACAGCTGAGATCTTCTACAGCAGCCCTGACGTGCAATATGTTTCCATCCATGAATACGACTACGAGGAGTACGGACTCGGACACTACATGGAGGTCGGTCACGGAGAAGCAGCAGGCACGAAGGTCAACATCCCACTTCTGGAGATGTCGCCAGATGCGTCGTACAAGGCTGCCATCGATAAAGTAGTAGTACCTGCCATTGACAGGTTCAGACCAGGTTTGATTGCAGTCTCCGCCGGCTACGACGCACACTTCGCCGACCCAGTGGGCAACATGGACATCACGACCAAGACATTCTGGTATCTTGGAAAGACAGTTGCACAGCTTGCGAAAAAACTGGGATGCCCCGGATCATCTTGGGCACTTGAGGGCGGCTATAATCCAATGGTCATCGGGTCCTGTATTGAGGCGAGTCTTGAGGGGCTGGCCGGAAACCCAATGCCCAAACTCAGTGACCAAGCCGAGCGCAAAACAGATGGGACCATCATAGAAACCAACGAAACAATAATCGATCAAGTACTCGAAACTCTTGACCCATACTGGTGAGGTTTGAAGAGTGACTCATAGCTGCCATGCGTGACATGCACAAGGTTTTAAGGTGACTCGGGAAGACCGGCTCAGAATCTCTCATTGGTGGAGCAATAGTGCCAAAGAAAAGAAAGTCCGGCGGTCGCCATCAGGGTGGCCATGGAGCCTCGCACAATGTGCAGTGCTCCAAGTGTGGGCGTCTGGTTCCGGCTGACAAGGCCAAGAAGTTCACGAAACGGGTTTCTTCCGTTGATCCACAGCTGGCTCGAGAGCTGAGACAGCAGGGCAGCTTCATCCAGACGCGACAGCTGACAAGCTACTACTGCATTAGCTGTGCTATTCATACTGGCAAGATACAGATCAGGCAGCATAGTGAGAGAAAGGACCTACCCGGACACTAGAATGCCATTCAAGATGCATCTCTCTGGGTTCGAATAGTATAGGCCCACCAACCCAGAGGGTGCTATGAATGACAAAAAAGAGGCACACTCTGAGATTCTTGCAGTTGATGCCAAACACTCCCACCAATGGTGACGTCCTTCTCAGAGATCTTCCGGGATCAGGAAAGAGAATTGACATCCTATGTCGGGACGCGGCAGCCTGTTTCGACTGGGCTCCTGTGTCATGGTCCAAGTCATGTCTTGAACTCGTGGGCATTCTATCCGATGCTGTCACACTGACATTCCAGTATCCAGGCACATCGACTCCGAAAGGAGAAACTGAATGGGCACAGGTCATACTGGACTCACTCACAGGAAGACCACCCATCTTTCTGCATGTGTCCGAAGGCGGAATCGAGCAAGTAGTCAGGCAGCTCATGAGCATATCGGGGTCTCAAATGTGGCTCTTGGACCCTAGTGGAGCACCCTTGACGGACCTCGTGGATGCAATGGGACCTGCTCAGAACAGTTTTATCCTTGGAGACCATCGAGGCATTGACCAAAAGACTCGCCAGCTAGCCAACGAATGTGGGGTCTCCAGCGTTTCACTGGGAAAGACGAGCTACTTGAGTAGCCATTGCGTGGCTGCTGTGATATCCGAGTTCGAAAGGATGGGCCAATGATGCCACGAACGTTGCGTTCCGAACCTTCACAGAAGCCGAAAGCTGTCACTAGGCTCGTGAACAAGCTGACAAAGGAGATGCTTTGGATTTACATCCTGCGTCTCTTGCAGGAAAGACCTCATTATGGCTACGAACTCAAAGAACTGGTCACACGCAAGTTCGACTTCTCCCCTGCTACTGTGAGCGGATATGCGATCATCTATCGTCTCATAAAGGACGGGCTGATAGTGGAGTCAGAGGGAGATAGCTCACCCAGGAAGTACTACAGCATCACAGACAAGGGACGTGCGGCAATGACTGATGCCAAGAAGTTTCTCAACGAAACCATAGAACTCGTTTTTGACATGACACCCTCGTGAGAGGTTTCCTGTTGCTGTAGGGACCATCATCCCGCAGGAGGGCTACCCTGCTCAGATGCTCTGATCACATTCCGAGCATATACAAGCCTCTGGACAACAGTGACGTGCGAGAGGGCTCCGACAATCACCATGACAAAGGTGAGTATGTTTGTCACTTGGAGAGATACGAACACCTGCGTCACACTGCTGGGCAGAAAGGCAAGCAGATCCATCCACACGTTTGTGGGCGGCAGCACTATCAGAAGTATTCCAGCAATGATTAGCATCAGCTTCTCCTGACGCTCTGCGATGCCAACAGCACAGCTCTTCATCCCGCCAACGGACTCCGCCTTTGCGCGTGTGAAGCTAGCCATCACCATGCCAAACAGAGCGAAGACTCCCCAGAACCAAGGCACGAATCTGTCACCTGGCGTCAGAGGCCACCATGGGATCGAAACCGCGCCGGCAGGTCCCATGATCAAGCCTAAGATGAACAAGAACTCGGCATATCGGTCTAAGGTGTGATCAAGAGTGGCACCAAACTTCGATGTCATGTTTGCCGCCCGGGCTACAGCGCCATCAAACATGTCCATCACAATGGCAAGCACCATCAGACCAAGACCAATCAAGAGTTCTCCAAGATAGAAGAGATACGCACTGAATAGCGCCACTAGAAGTGACAAGACAGTTATTGCGTTCGGCGTGATGCCCGTCTTGGCCAACGTCCTGCCCACCGGCATCATCATTCTTTGATAGCGTTCTCGAAGCTTACCTAGCATTGGCAGCACCCGCCCAGGCCCCGGGACGCCGGGTTGGCCGAGCCGTCCTCTAATAAAGGTGTTGAGATGATTTGAGGATTCGAGCGACGTCTTCCACTAAAGCACGCTCTCAATGCGAGTGGCTACCCAGTGTGCACCGAGTGTGTTTACGAAAGGACCTATGCGAGGACCGTACTTCTGGGAAACCAGAATCCTATACAGGACCAAGAACGCGTGCTTCTCGGTCACGCCAGCATCCCGAGCGGTCTGGAATATTGTCGCCTGGATTTCTTCGTCACTCAGTGAGCCGCTTCGGAGCCGGACCACGAATTCCGACAGAAAGTTCCTGTCCTGCTCTGTGAGTGATGACCGCACTTCGTCAGGCACGGCAGGCGGCACCTGTATCTTGTCATTTTCGGATCCATAGTCAGTCACCCAGTTCTTCGCAAGCTTCAGACGGCTGAGTATTAGCGACTGTGCCGCCTTCGGGACCTTGGAGAGACCATACTGCCTCTTCAGTGCCTCCTCACAACGAGCCACCACAGTTGCATTACCCAGTATCTCCTCGAGCTGGCACATCATTACTGCGAACTTGAACGGAAGCTTGGGAACATACTTGACTGCAACCGGACCCGGCTCGCTCAGCGGGTAGAGGAGTTTAGACAGTTCGGTCTTCGCTTCGTCGGCACTGTCAATACCATAGTAGACTCGCTCGAATCTCTCGTATTCATCAGTCATGTCCGGTATGCGAGTAGGCTGCACATTTATGGTGCTCTGCAGATCTGTCTTGAGCATCAGGAATCTGTATAGCTGCGGCGGGGCGATGGAGAGCCAGTTCCTGGGTCTGAATACGACACCTCTAGAGGTCCCCATGTCATGGCCCCCAATCTGGACCCACTCATAAGGCACCTTCACAGGACCCGACCAACCGAACACTCTTCTAGAAATCTCAAGACCAGTGTCATACGACCCGCCTTTGACCGCATGGTCCTTCCCGGCAGGTTCGCAGGTCACGTTGAAGATGAACCATTTGGCAGGCCAGTCGATTCGCCAATTCAACTTGAGCCGAAGCTTGTTTCTAGGGAGGGTTTCGGAGTAACCGCATGCCTGACACTCAAACGACACCGCTTCGGTTTCTGCATCATAGTGGGTTATTCTGTTGGGAGCTATCTCACCCTTGACTCCCGCCTGTAGGCGGCCGCACTTCGGGCATACAACCGATGCAGGATACCATGACTTCATTGACTCAACATACTCACTCTTTTGTTCCTCATTGAAGTCACGGGCGACATACTCGATCATGATCTCACGGATTACTTCGGTCTTCTCGAGACATATCCGAACAGCGTCCTGCATCTCCTTCCTTTCGTAGAGTTCGTGGGCCCAGACAATCTTAGGACTCACTCCATATTCCGAAAACGTCTCTATGAACTCATTCGCCCAGTGGGAGCCATAGCTGTCATGACAACCGAATTGGTCAGGCACCTCAGAGTATGGGATACCGGTCCACTCTTTCAGGGACAGGGTGACGCTAGGTGGAAACGACCGAACAGGGTCGTAGTCATCAACAATGAACATCGTGGATGCCTGCTTCCCCATTTCCAGCAGCTCACGCTTGATCACATCTGCGATGATGATTTCGCGAAGTGACCCGATATGAATGCTGCCGCTGGGGCTCTTTCCGGTCGATATGAGATACGTGCCTACGTTTCTCTCTAGGACACTGTCGACGACATCTCGAATCCAGTGGATTGAGTACTCCTCTTCATGAGGCGATTCCGACATCTGGGCATCCCCGCGGTTCCCCTTTGGTCCACTCTAATGAACGTTGCCATCAGACTGAGAACTCTGACACTCTCAGCTCGGACCGGCTGTTGAAAATGAGGTATACCGGGACCGAGGCAAGTATCACAACAGCGATGACGAAAGCGAGTATCAAAGTGACAGAGAGGGGGAGATACAGAACGGATGGTACCACAGCCTCAGGAATCAGGATGTAGACGCTGAAAAGGACAGAAACCAAGACAGCAGGCAACCCAGCCTTGAGGCCCATGCTCACACCCTCGGCAATCATCATCCTCGCGATGAATGAAGGCTTGGCTCCGATAGATCTCATTATGACATAGTCGCGGAACCGACTAAAAACAGAAACAAGCAGGAAGTAGGTCAGATTGAGAAACGCACCGATCAAGGCCATCAGGGGAAGTGGTTGCATCAACGACCAGATACCAGCGACAGTCGCTCGGTTCTGCAGAAGGGCAGCTTGTTGCCTATATGTACCCATTCCGTATACTGCAGCGATGTTCTCTAGCGGCTCAATGTAGGACTCCTCATATGACTCTAGCTGGACAAGTACGAGATTCTCACCGGTAACTCCCCAGAGCTCCTTCATAAGGGACAGGTCCATCATGGCGACCATCCCGCCGTTCAGTATGTCGAATGCTACTCCTTTGACCTGCAGGGATAATCCGTGGACCCCCAATGACTGCACAAGTGGGTCTACGTACATCGATGCTGCCATTGCGCCCCCTATCCACGCATCGTGGGATGAGTTCACGGGTGTGCCTTCGAAATACCAGCTGGAAAGTGTGTTGTCCCAGTCAAGACCTACTACCACAGCAGTGGAAACTCTGTTCTCACCTATTGTTTCATATCGTCCCAGAGTCGGGTTCCAGATTGTCGCCCGGCCCTCCGCAACTGTTGAAAACTCAACGAGCCGGGACTCGACTCCTGTAACGCCTTGTTGACTTGACAGGAGTGCAATCAGATCGGGAGGCACCATGTATGAACTGTTGATGAAACTGGTATTGTTGGCGAGAGGCTCACCCTGAAGCAGATACGCACTGTAATAGGTGGACAGCATGTCGGGGTGTCCAATAGCTACTACGTTCACGCCCATGGACCGCTCAATGTAGGCCTCTGTCGTGGTCTGGACCACACCACCACCTATCCACAGTAAGGAAGCAAGAGTGATGCTAAGGAAGAGCGACAACAACACCCTCCGTGACCCTTTGATTTGCCTTCCCATCGCCTTCGCCGCAAGTCTGAATGGAAGTCCGAATGTGTCAAGGTAACCAACGGCTCGGACCTTTGTGCCCACATCGGGGTTCATCGCTGCGATTGGAGACTCCTGCACAGTGTCGTAGATTGGCTTCTGAGCGGCGAAGTAACCTATGAAGACATAGACGAGTGCGAGCGCTGCCACATGGAACAAGGGGTAGTCAAACGAGAACTGAAGACCCGGAACCATGACGGCCAGCCACAGCAGTCCTGCCAAATAGATCAACGTCCCGCATGCAATGCCAAGTACCACGCTGGCCAGAAGGAGGATGACAGCCTGAGCCATGAAATGGTCAAATATGGTATCCATCAAAGTGCCTATGGACTTCATGAGACCGATGTCTCTCCTCCGGCTTACCATCTCCAGCGATACAGTGCTTGAAACGACTACTGCACCTAGCATCAGGACAAGCATCAGGACAGTCCAGATGAAAGCATTGAACAGCATGCTCAGTGGTGAAGCAAGTCCGAGTGACGTCAAGGACGAAGTGACTTCCAGTAGGACGTTGGCAAACAGGAACAGAAACGTCGTGAACGCCACAACTGTGGTCATTGCGAGTAGTACGAGCACTGTCCTGAATGGGCGCCGCTTGAGATCTACTGATGCGTAGTCCTGTTCAGACACCAGTCTTCAACTCCCCGTTCACCATCTCGCAGTGTCTGACTCCGGGCAGGCCTGTTATCTCGTTGTCGTGAGTAACAACAAAGACTGTCTTTCCCCGTCTGTTCAGTTCAACTAGGAGTTCCCGTACTATCTTAGCGCTACCGTAATCGAGATTGGCCGTTGGCTCGTCCGCAAGCAAAATCGACGGGTCGTTCGCCATCGCACGGGCCACTGCCACCCTCTGCTGTTCGCCTGAACTTAGCTGCCACGGCAGATGATTGAAACGATCACTGAGCCCCACTGTCTTGAGCAGACCCAAGGACTCCTCCCGCAGCTCCCTACTGCTCTTGCCCGAAAGCTGCATTGGAAACATTACGTTCTCAAGGGCAGTAAGAGTAGAGATGAGGTTGTAGCTCTGAAAGATGAAGCCAGTGTTTGTCAACCGGAATGTAGCCCTAAACGTTTCATCGTAGTCCCCGATGGGCACATCCATGACCAACACCCTTCCCTCAGAGGCGAAGTCAATCCCACCGATGATGTTCAGAAGTGTCGTCTTTCCAGACCCCGATGGCCCGGATATGACCACGAACTCGCCCGGGTCGACACTGAGATTCACTCCTCGAAGGCCAACAACCTGAGCCTTTCCTACTGTGTAGACGCGAGACACATCCACGAGGCGTACGGCATGTCGTACTCTGCCTAGCTCTTCCAAGTCGGTTTCATCAAAAGTATCCTGTGAATCTGGGAACGGTTCCTCTGTCGTGTCGGACACCTCCGGTTCTGGGTCACTGTGCGGCCGCCCTGAGGCCCAAGGCCAGGCACTGCACCAAGTCAGTCGGCCACAGGATGGGAGATAAGCCTAGGGGTTCGTCAGCTGTACAATCATGATGTCAGACTTGCCAAGGCTGAGTGCGCCCAATCTGTCAACACCAGAGGCTTCTCGCGACCAAACACCCGAACCGTGCTCAGGATGTCCTCTTGAATCAGCTGACCGACATAGTATGATACCAGACTCTTGTCCATTGACAGCGTCCTGCTCAGGTCGGCCTGAGTTATCCTGCTATTTGCCACGCACTGTGTCAGAATGGCGCTGATGACAGGACTCCTTAGGTAGGAAGCGAGTCGAAGCGTCTGTGGATCTGACGAGAAGTCATTTGGGAAGAAGTGCCGTGAATTGCCATTCTTCACGGATACCAACTGCCCCTCGAGCTCCAAATGCCGAAGATGGTACTGCAGCGCACCCATAGCACAGCCAAGACTACGGTGCAGCTCACGGAGGTGAATTCCCGGATTGGATGACACCTCATCTATCACTCGATCCCGGAGCTTGGACACACGTTCCTGTTGCCTGCGTTCAGCGACGACCGTTCCTACTGCAACAGCAAAGTACGTTAGTCCGACAAATGGTCCAGGCATACTATTGCTGAGGACAATCGAAGTGCCCGCGCTAAAGGGTGCCACGGATAGCAGCAGCCCCAGAGAGCCTGCGGTTGAGTCCTCCCATGAGTCCGCGTCTGCGAGCGTAAGGACTTGGCTAGTCTGTTTCAGCTGCAGGAAGTATAGGCTCAGGGCACCAGATAGCAGGAGCACCAAGAATAGCGTGACAGTCGCTTTCCTACCCTGAGTTGCGCGCATTCTCATCACTCTGCTTGATGTGAGTTATACTGTTAAGCAGTGCGTTTGTGGCATAGACGTACTATCCCTCAACCACGCGGAGGATAGCTCAGAGTTATCTTGAACGTGCATGCGTCAGCCCCAGACGCCATGCAGGTCTCCTCGATGACCACAAGCTTCTCGTAGATTATCCTGTTGAAGTCTGTCAGATACTCAAGCACCGCCTCGATAAACCCCCTCAGAAAATAGCACGATGGCTCCTTTGACTCTTGGCCTGCTGCATAGGGGTTGTCGCGTATCTCTATCACAGATTCCTCATCGAGGAAGAGCTTGTAGAGTTTGACTATCCTGACGTCACCAAACGGAACAATGAGTGTCGACAGAGCCATCTTGATGAACTCGACTATGCCCTTGAAATCTCCCGGTGGTTTCTGTTTCCCGATCTTGAAGTACTCACGTTGGGCCTCCAGTCCTGCAAGACGACCTGCACTGTAGTAGAGGTCACGCACCCTGTCAGGAAACATGACCTCGATCCTGTTGCCTATCTTGGACCAAGTCTTGGCAAAGAAGGCCCGCATTAGGTCGCGTTCTTTCAGTTTGCCTAGCCACCAAGGAATCGGCTCTGGACTGGGCTTTGACATCGTGGGTCCTCTCAGTGACCAAGTGACTGCAGAGGGCGTTAAGTCCTTTGTGATGACTTTCTCAAACCAAGCGAACGTTCCAAGTACAGCTGTCTGCTCCTGTGGCGCGGCAACTCTCTTGGAAGGCCTTGGCCTCAACGCCCTTGAAACCCAGCACTGACTCCAGTATGCCGCTGAAAACCTCGCAGTAGCCGAAACCGAGCATACCCTCGAGATGCACGTCTTGGCACCACATGCAGGACGCGTCTGTGACCCGGACACAACCGCGCGCGGACTCCATATCAACGGTTGTCGGCTTCTTGTCATAAAGGATTCTAAACAGAAGATCAATGAGCCTAGCGACATCCTCACGAGTCGTGAGTTTTTCCTTGAGCTTGTCAACAATGTCGGTCGTGAGGTAGATCTGGGAAGCCATCTCATGTCCTAGGTCTCTAAGGCGCTGGTTGGCCTCCTGAATGTTTGCGGTTTCGCTCAGAACGCGATCCACCGTCTGCGAGTACAACGAGAGCAGTAGTGGGTTCTCTATCTTGACCATCTAGGCTACCTCTTTGAACAAGCTCGGAACAGCTAAACCGTCTTCCCTATCACTCTAAGCCCCAATCGGCGGTACTGTGCTAGAATCTGTATGATCTTTGAATGGGGAAGACTTGCCGCCTCTGCAATCTCCTCAGAAGTCTTGGTGCCATCGCAGAGTTTGAGGACCTGAACATCTTCTCCCTTCACCTTGGAGAGATCGCCATCGAAGACAGGGCATTTGACGAAACGACTGATGGTGGGAGATGCCTTCTCATCGAGCTCCTTCGCCTTCGTTTCAGGCACTGACACAATACTCTTCGAGGCCGCCCACTTGAGGAGTTCCACCACTCTCTCATTCGGCTGGAACATCGAGTCTGCAATCAGGGAGACCGTTCTGGTCCCATCGACCATCATCAGCACATCGAATCCGAAGTTCCGATATGTGCTCTTCATCTCAGAGTAGAGTGGAGAGTCCAGAGAGAGAGCTGTGGAATACGCGCTTCCCCTCTTTGGGACTGCTGTCAAGTTCACTTGGAAGTCACTGGGACTTGCCGGCTTCTTCTCGACAACGGCAGGCTTTGGAGATGGCACAGAGACTGGTGCCACTTCAGCTGCCGGCGGCGCCGCAGACGTAGATGCGGCTTTGATTGCTATGCTCTGTAGGACCTCGAGGTTGCCCTCGGCCGAGTCCTCGAACTGCTCGGGTGGCGGCGGTAGTTCGATGCCCTCCAGCAACCTGAGAACATTCTTGGTCTTGGCGATTGCCAATCCCAGTTGGAGCTCGGGCACATAGAGGACCGTCAGAATCCAGTTCTCATCCACAGGCGATAGCACAACAAGGCCCTTGTCGGCGTCTATGGTCATGAGGCGAAGGTCTGCCTTGTAGAGCTTGATGCTGTCCTTTATCCTAGGAAACAGGTCATCTGGAAATGAGAAGCTGACGAAAGGCCGTCCAACTTTCGTCATAAGCGAGTAGCCTAGTACCTGGTCATCGAACCTGAGCTTCGAGAGAGCTCGCTCCAGATCACTAGACATCGATCAACACCTCATCGGTCCCTTGCATGAGCCCGTTGCCGCTTGCTGCAGGCATACTGCCGAGGGTGGTCTGAAAAGCATTGTGGTGTTGGAGCAGCCAGACATGACCATGCCCATCTTGGGTGCCTGCTCGAACTCTTATCAGAACGCCATCAGAGTATTCCTTGCGCTTCAGCAGATGACATGCCCAATACGAAAAGCGTTAAGAGAGATTGCAGTACGCATGCGACGACGCACCAATCTGAGGAGCATTGAGGATGAGGAATGCTGCGGGCGGATTCTTGGGGGCATTACTGGGATCTTGTCTGATAGTGTGGCTCCTCACATTGCCTCGCATTGTATACCCCGATCCCTTCGATATGGTCTGGTTCCTTCTTGTAGGAAGTGCGGCCTTACAGACAACTGCGGCAGGGCTGCTCAACATCAGCACGACTCTGATCTATTTCATAGTATGGCTCATCATAGGCTTGGTGATTAGCCCATTCTCGAAATCGAACTGGAACTCCGTCAGGACAACCGAGTGGACAGGCGTCTTCTTGGCTCTCTTCACGACATTGTCTGCTGTCTTGCTGGATCCCCTCTTTTGGACGTCTGGTGCGAGGAACGCTCGTATCATTGAGTTCTTTGCGACCTGCCTGCTCTTTGCACCTCTCGCGCTTGCAGCCGCTGTTCCAGTAAGGGTTTCAGTCAATCTCCTGAGGAGGAAGGAAGTCTCTTCTCCCGGAAACATCGAGACCGTGTGCGAGTGTGGCGCGGTGTTCAAGTCGAAGCCCATGCTCTGCTCAGAGTGCGGCAGACTCTTGGCGGGATGCGATTCTCAGGAAACATCATCACCGAACTAGCGTTCCCTGGTGATTGCACCACCTAGGATGCCGCCAATAACCGCGGCGATGCACGGATAGATGCAGCCCTCGAATGCGGCCTGAAGTATCAACATGGAAGCAGTGCCAAACAAGGCAGACACATCTGTGGTCTGGACGAAGAAGATCAGAAGCCAAATCAGCACAGCGCCAAACACAGCTGAGAACACTGCCGCCAATACACCTTGGAGCAGACCCCGAGCCAAGAGTCCTGCGACCAGTCCGCCTGTGCCCCAAGCCAGGAACATGAGAACAGTGCTGTTTCCAGCACCCATGCCAAGAAGCGCAGCCAAGCTCTGGCCCCCAAGTGCAGAGGGATATAGGACAGTACCCACTATGGCGAACCTCAGCTCCAAGTCGGCCCGGGACAAGAACTCAATGACTACGCTAGCCGGTATCAGTGCTTCTGGCATTAGAGTACCAAATGTGAGTACTATGAAGCAGATAAGAAAGGCAGCTATCAAGCCTACAAGTGTCCCAATCATCTGACCCAAAGTGTGCCCACCGTTTGTGTGTCTTCTAGCGAGTCCTGTGTTGGCGGCTCCATTTATACATATGCCGCATCGACGGACTGCAACGCTCACTCAAGCAGTTTGATCGCCCAAGTGCAAGACGCATCGCCCACTGCCCTGCAGGACTCCTGATACGCGTCACCGTTGAATCCCCTCAGTGTCAGAACTGCCTGAAACACACCGCTCACAAGATTGCAGTACTGGAGTCCCGGCATGTCCTTTATCTCGACACCCTCACACAGTGGGCATTTCTCGTCCGTGAACTTTATTGTCCGACGATCCTCACTGACCCACGTCGAAGTGAAATCCTGACCAGAATTCACCTTGTATGCAAGCTGAAGGGTTGATCCGAACTCGTGGAACGCTTTCGCATGCTTCCTTATCCTCTCCGCGTAGTCCATGAGTAGGTGCTCGCCCACCCTGAAGCCGATCTCCTTCATTTTCTTGTTTATTTCATCTACCGTGCCACATGTCTCTATCAGGTAGTTCATTAGCTCTCTGTATGTCGATTGGAAAAGCGGCTTTGCCACCTTGTCTATTTTGAGGTTCCACGCAAGTGTGCCTTTGACTCCCATTTGTCTACGACTCCTTTTCTTTGTTGATCACTCAGCGATTCTGTCTTTCCCTACGAATCTGAGGGTTTTCCCTCGATATGGTATAACAGTCTGTAGTGCCGCGAAGTAAGGCATGTTCAGTTTTAGAGCTATGTCCTGAAGAGTTCGTGTACCGTCGCACAGCATGAGGACTGGCTGGTGTTCCTTCTTGACCTTCTTTATGTCGCCCATGAATAGAGGAAACTCCACAATCGTTCTGGTACCTGACTCCTGCTCCTCAGGACAGTCCACCGTCACGATGCGTTCAGAAACGCACCACGTGACAATGTTGATCACCTGCTCTACGGTCTTTGTCAAGAGCTCTGACAGTTTGAACACAGTCTTCTTCTCATCAATCAACAGTAGTACGTCCACACCCACATTGGCGAACTTGCCCCTCAACTCCTTGTTCGTATTCGAACCTAGAGTGAGCGCCTCAGAATACCTCGCACCGCGATGGACCACACAAGCATGTCTCACAATGACAGTTTCAGATGGCTGCGGCTTTGTAGGAGCAGGCCTTTCCCCCTGCTCCACTGTTGGAGCCGCGGTTTCCGCGGTTGCGCCTCCAAGGGCCTCGGGTGATTGCTCAGTCACTGACTGCACTTCAATGTTTGATGGGGGTGGCGGAAGTTGAACCTGCTCAAGCATGTCAACAACCACTTTTGTCTTTTGAAGCGCACTTCCTAGAGACTCCCCGGAGAAACAGACAGCAAGCACCCAGTTGGGGTCGACTCGTGAGAGGACCACAATCCCCTCATTCGTCATGACGTTCACAAGCTTAAGCGATGAGGAGTGTATCTTCATGGCACCACGAATCTGAGGAAAGACACCCTCTGGAAGAGAAAACGATAGAAAGGGCTGACCATCGTTCGTGATCAGTGCGAAGCCGGTGACTGAACCGTCGTATCTCAGCTTTCCGAGTATGCGTTCTAGTTCCACCGAGAGGCATCCTTCCTCTTGACTGCAAATACCATCGGATAGCTCTCACACCTGTTTAATTAGGTTACTTCCGACACTCGAAACGCTAGGATTCCCTTTCAGGAACTCAATCACGTCGCTTCTTGAGGGATGAGTTGCGGAGGGAGAGGAAACGTAGAGCGCAGCCGCCGAGTTCGCCAGCGTTAGACGCTCTCTAGGGTCAAGACCAAGAAGTGTGCCTAGTATGTCACCCGCGTTCCACGAGTCACCTGCGCCACACGCAACCCTCACTGGAACCTCATATGCAGGAATCGCCGTCACTTGGTCGTCGTCAATACTAGCTGTGAAATGAGGAGTGTGGAAGTCGACTCGCACACCGGTCTCGTGCGAAACAGTCTTGGCAGCAGGAATCCATTCCTTTGGTCGTGAGAGAATATGGCGCCAGCGTTCGCTGTCTCTGTCGACTGCACGGGCAAACCAACCCGCCTCGTTCTCATTCATTCCCAAGATGTCAACAAGGCCCTCGGCCAACACTCTCTTTGCCAAGGGCTTGACAATGGCGGAGTTGTAAGAGGGGTCGCCCATGTCCATGAAGGTCATTGCCTTGGTTTCAGACCGAACCATCGAGAACAGGTCTCTTGCGAGCTCGGGCGCGTTCCTGTTGTGGTTCAGGCACAGAAGCGCGACCAGAGGACTCTCTCGTATGACCTGAAGATCTCGGTCGGTCAAGTCTGCAAATCTGAAGCTGGAGACAGATCCACTATCACTCACCATCAGGTTGACTCTTCGCCCTTTGTAGTCAGCCTCGATTGAAACAGTCGCAGCAAGCTGCCCATCAGTATGTACATGGGTGAGATCCAGCTGTGGGTTCACAAGGCTATGGAGCAGTGAGGAACCGTGAGCATCAGTTGTGACGATGAGATGCGGGCCCAGTCCGAGAGCAAGTAGGGCCGAGGCGGTGTTGACGGAGTTGCCACCCCGACGAATGATCTGAGATGTGCCTGTGAGGTTGCCCCCGCCTTGCTCTGCGAGACGCTTGAGACCTTCTATGAAATCGTCCAGAGTTCCTGTTATTACAAAGTGGTCAACAAAGAAGTCGGGCAGAATAGTGGGCGGCTTGAGCACAAGCGGACTGCGTAGGGCTTCGAGGAGTCTGCAAGAGTCCAGCATTCCTACACACCAGAGGATAGTCTGAGCTTGGCTCTAGACCTTCTTCAGGGCCGCTTTGACCATTGCAGTCAGGCGGTCCTCTGTGATTCCAGTCTTCTTGGCCACCTTGTCAATCTCACAATAGGCGAGCTCAGATAGTGACCTGACTCCTGCTTGGACTAGCTTCTCTGCATCCGCCTTCTTGACCAACCTCAGTGTCATCAGCTCGGCGAGTGCATCCTCGGTCGGCCTTGCGGGAGGGACAGCTTTCGTCGGCTCGGGAACAACCTTCTCCCCGAGGTCCTTAATGTACTGTCTCAGAGCCTCAACATTCTCCTCGTGAGATGTCTTGCGACGTGGGTCGACAATGAGTCCCATGGAGCGGGCATCCTTCATGGATAGCTCGACTTGAGAGATCTCTTCGGCACTGAAACCACGACCCCTTCGGGGATGTGTGGTCTTTGACGACTTGACGACAGGCTCTGGCACCAAAGTGAAGCTCATGAACGGAACCACCTAGCCGGGCTCCCCGCCTCCGGGTCCACTTATTAGCCTTTCGAGGTAACCAGCAGTGTCTAGAAATCGTAGAGTGACGTCTGGGTGACAGACCCGCGCTCCTGCATGCGTTCCAGTTTCGCCTTCTGACGCGTGTTCGCCAGACCCATCAAGTCAATCATCTGCAGAGCATTGAGGGGAGCATTTCCACTGAAGTGGTTGTTAAAGTATCCGAGTACAGTTTCTGTCTTCTCCAGTAGCTGTCCCAGTTTGGGTCGCCACCCCTCCAATTCCTCTGTTGAGTAGCGGTAGTTGTACCAGGGTCTGCTGCCATGTCCGTGCCATCTGATGTATGCGAAATCAGTGGTGACCCGAAGGTCAACCGGCAGCCTAGGTTCATCAACAATGACGTAACCGATGTTGTTCTTCTCCAGCAGCTGCCAGTAGTGTCCGGTTAGCCAGTCCTCATGCCTGAACTCAACCGCGTATCGGAACCTCCGATCAAGGCTTGCGAAAAACGATTCGATGTCCGCCAGTCTAGATGGCTCCCAAGGTGGCAGTTGTATCAACAACACACCCAACTGCTTCTGCAATGGGGCCATGAGTGTAAAGAAATCACTGAGGACCTTCCCACCTTCGCCGCTAACGTCAAGCTTGTTGTCGTGAGTCACCTTCTTTGGAATCTTCGCGGTGAACAACACATCGGCACTCGTAAAGCCAGACAGGTGTTTCACCATTGCCGGCTGAGGCAATGAGTAGAAGGTCGAGTTGATCTCCACCGTATCGAAGTAGTCTAGATACTGCCGAAACATTGGTGCACTTTTGTTATAGAAGATACCTGTCCAGTCTTCCTTGTAGCTCCAACCCGATGTGCCAATTCGTAGGCCCTTTCTGAGATTCACACCTAGGCCATGGTACGTTAACACGTTTCTGTCTTACGCAGGCCACCATACAGGCATTGGATGGCTGGAAAACAGAGGTTCATAAGATACTACAGCGACGGCCGTCATCGTGAGAGATAAATGAAAGCAGAGAGGGTCAAGGCCGAATTCAGCAATCTTGAGATTCATGTGGGTGCATTTCACGAGAAGAGCTTCAGCATCAAGTGCAATGCGACCTATGAGAACGAGTTTCTCACAATCGACGGTGGAAAGAGAGTCGTTAGGCTTCACATGCGTAATGTCAGCAATGTCCATCTCGAAAAGAGATCAATCAGGATTGCCGCCATAAACTTCGAGATAACCGAAGGAGGACAGACAAGCGTTGCCAGCGGCTCAATCAGGATTGAGGTCGGCGATACTGCCGAAGCATGGTACAAGGAGCTTTGGAGCTAGATATCCTCCTAGAGTAGACTTAAAATACAGGTTCGTCCGCGGCGACCTCACAGCCGCAAAGGGGGCATAGAACAGGTGCCAGACAACTTCGAATACATAGAGATGCAGTTCGTTGACATACTGGGACGCCTCAAAGCAATGGTTGTGCCATGCGATCCAACAGACTCAATCGAAGTGCTCGCCAGAGACCCCATTCTGAGAAAGGGGGCGAGCGTGGATGGAAGCTCTGTCACTGGCATGGCGAGTGTTGAGATGTCAGATCTGAGACTTGACCCAGATTCCTCAACGCTCATCGAATTGCCCTATACAGCTCATAGGACTGCTGCAGTGATGTGTTTCATGAAGGAGAAGATGGCTTCCGAGGGGGGCCGCTCCCTTCATCCGAAGGACAGCCGTTCTGTACTACACCGAGTCTGTGAGAACTTGTTGCTAGGGCAGATGCACATCAGAGTCAAGGCAGAGCCCGAGTTCTATTTCATAACCTCGGAAGGTGACGAGTTCGACAATGGGCATTATGCAGACACGTATCCCACAAGCCCTGCGGCGGATGTCCTAATCGAGCTGGCTAGCTACGTGAGACAGATTGGCATGCACCCGCTCGTGGCCCATCATGAGGGAGGGCCGTCTCAACAGGAGATCGAGATTGACTTCGATGATGTGAGGAGGATATCAGACTATATTGTCCTCTTCAGGAACTTCGCGAAGGCAGTGACTCAGGACCATGGTCTTGATGTCACCTTCATGCCAAAACCGTTCCAGGGGTCAGCGGGTAGCGGTATGCATACCCACTTCCAGTTGTGGGATGCAAAGAAGAACATATTCGGCTCAGAGACCGGGGGAGACCTGTCGGACACGGCAAAGAGTTTCATCGCCGGGTTGCTCGAACATGCACCTGCAATCACTGCAATAGCCAACCCAACCATAAACTCATACAAGAGACTCGTGCCTCACATGGAAGCACCAGTGTACATATGTTGGGGGCATCGGAATCGCACGGTCCTCGTTAGGATACCGCTTTTCGCCGACAGCCAAAAAGCCGCAGTGGAGTTCAGGTCACCTGATGGGATGTGTAACCCGTATCTTCTGTTCTCAGCCCTGATAGCGGCAGGCATGGACGGCGTTGACAGGGGACTCACCCCTCCTGAACCACGGTCTGAAGATGTCTTTGCTCTTACGGACGAAGAGAGAGATAGACTTGGGATCAGAACGCTGCCAACCACACTTGAGGAGGCTCTCAACTGCCTAGAGCAAGACTCCTTGATCAGAGATGCGCTGGGATCCCAGCTTTGTGAGGAGTATATCAGGATAAAGCGTGATGAATGGAGAGAGTACGTCAGCGGAACCGTGACCGACTGGGAGTGGGAGAAGTACTCCACACTCTAATAGTCACTCGGATGGTTGAAAAGCCCGTCAGAAACATCCAGTGCAGCAAACAGTAATCAGTCACTTCGTAGAGTGAGGCAGAGAAGACGCAGAAGATTGTAGGTGGTGCCGCACAACGGCAACAGACATGATCTGCTCGCAGTGAGTGATGCCAAACTAGCCCTGAGTCACTCACGTCATCGGAATTGACCCCACATCCATTTGCTTCTTAGATAGCCTTAAGAGCAGCTCACCTGACGCAGCGATTCCGTGAAGATGAATGGACAGTTTCTCGATTGGGAGAAAGGAAGTCCGGAGAGCAGCTGCGCTTTCTGTCATCGCAGCAGTCTTCTTGACGACCATGAAGCTAGTTCTTGGTATGCTCACCAACTCACTGGGTATTCTATCCGAGGCACTGCACAGTGGCCTAGACCTCACGGCGGCAGGAATCACATTCGTGGCCGTCACGAGAGCCTCTAGAGCTCCGGACCCTGATCACCTCTACGGACATGGCAAGGCAGAGAATTTCGCAGCATTAGCGGAGACCTTTCTCCTATGGGTGACTTCAGCATGGATCATATACGAGGCCGTAAGGAGGATAATGTTCCAAGAGTGGCCCGTGCCCTCACCCTGGGGCATTGTAGTCATGACCATAAGCATCATTGTCGACCGTGAGAGAAGCCAGATGCTCTTCAGAGTAGCCAGGAAGAATGGTAGTCAGGCACTTGAGGCTGATGCACTGCACTTCAGCACAGACATGTTGAGTTCGACTGTCGTCTTGATTGGAGTCTTGTTCGTCCTAACCGGCGTCCCCATCGCAGACCCGTTGGCCGCACTGGGTGTTTCTGTCGTTATTCTCTTCGTTTCCTATAGGCTGGGTAGAAGAGCTTCAGACGTGTTAATGGATCGTGCGCCTCAGGGTATACGCGACGAGATCAGCCGCAGGTGTTCCGATATCCCAGGTGTGATCGGATGTAAGCGCATTCGAGTAAGAACTGCCGGGCCAGAGTTGTTTATTGATCTCGTGGTTGCCATCGACGAGTCTGTCGAGATTGCGGACGCTCACCTGATCGCGGAGAGCTTGGAGAAGGCACTTGCCGGTCTGGCTCACAAAGTGGACGTGATGGTTCAGGTCGATCCCTCAGAGCCAACCAACATGGAACGGCCGCGGGAGAATGTCTACACGCATCTACAGAAGCTGGCAAGGGCGGAGCCAGATATCGTCAGCCTTCACAACGTCCGTATCCATGTCCTGTCTGACAGGACCAACATTGATGCACACCTCGAAATGACGCCCGATATGACTCTTGAGAAGGCACACGAGGTCTCAGAACGGTTCGAGGCGCTCATACGAGAAGGGGTCCCAAGGATTGACAGGGTCACTCTGCACCTCGAAACTACAGGCGTTGAGGACTCAGCGAAGGACGTCACTGGGCAGACCAAGGACATCATCAGTTCTGTCAAGAAGATCGTGGAGGCGCAGACTCCGGCACGCGACTGTCACGACATCACACTGAGAGAGGACGAGGAGGGCCTTGTTCTGTCGCTAGATTGTAGATTGAACGGGGACATATCTCTGACCGACAGCCATCAAGTGGCGGAGAAAGTGGAGCGCGTGATCAAGGATGCTTTTCCGAAGATAACTTGGGTCTTCGTCCATGTCGAGCCCCTGAGCCAAGGTTAATATCCACGTGTCTGCTAGCATGTTGTGGGGTTCTGACCAGTTGAGTGACCGATGCCAAGGAAAGATATTGGGTTCGCCAGACGCCCAAGTCGTCCAGACCAAAGAACTGAAGCTCAACCAGCCTCTGCTTTTGTGCTGTTTTCCATCGGCTGGCGTAGTTGGCATAATCGTCGCGAATACAATAGTCGAGCAGTTTGAGATGGAGGAGATTGCTCACATAAGGTCGAAGTACATGCCCTCTGCAGCAATCTTCATGGACGGCAGACTACGACATCCATTCCGGGTCTATGGAAACAAGACGAAAAATCTGCTGGTCGTGACCACGGAACTGCCAGTCATGGAGGAGGGGATGTATGCTGTGAGCTCAGCACTACTTGACTGGGCTGCCACCTTGGGTGTCAAGGAACTCGTCGTACTTGACGGGATTCCGGTTCAGGGTCTGCCGACTGACCGCAAAGTGCTGTACGCGGCCGAGGAGGAGAAGATAGAGGAGCTCCAGAAGCACAAGAGTCTTGAAATGCTCAAGAAAGGAATCATCACAGGCATTGCTGGTTCGATACTCTCCGAAACGCTCTGCAGGTCCATGGTCGGTTTTGCATTGTTGACCCCGGCAATTGCAATCGTACCTGACCCAGAGGGAGCTATCCAGCTCATCGACGCTCTGAACAAGCTCTATAAGATTGGCATCGACTCTAAGGGATTGAAGGAGTCAGCCGACGAGATCCGCCGTCGGATGGAAGAGGTGGCTCAGCAGGTCGATGGGATGCGGAAGACCCAGCCGCAGCTCGGAGCGCCCGGCTACGAAAGGATGTACGCCTAGGGCGGGCAGGACGTTCCCTCGTTCGCTCGGAAGTGCCTGTTACGCCGACAGACCACAACAGGGGGCTCACTCGTCGCTGCAGCTGTCGTATGCTTCCTGAGCACCTTTGGCGTTCTTCTCCCCTGCCTTGCCGGGCCACTTCTCCTCGATCACATGTTTAACCGTGGCGAGCTTCACATATCCCGTCGCTTTCGCGAATGCTCCCAGCATGGTTGTATTCACGACGGGAAGACCCGCCACCAAGAGACCATACTTCAATGCGATCCCTGTGCCGTCATAGGTGTATACGTGGCCCTTCTTCAGGTGAAGCTCACTAGCCCTTCTAGACGTGTTGACAATGACCTTGCCCCCTGGCTTCAGACCCTCTGTAATGTCCGTCAGCTCAACTATGCTCTGGTCGAGCACTGCGACAACGTCTGGTTCGTATATCTGGCTTCTAACGTTGATTTCTTCACTAGATATTCTGGTGAAAGCTCTAACGGGTGCTCCTCTTCGTTCCGCGCCGAAATACGGAAAGGCCTGAATCCCCTTGTAACCATCGAGATAAGCTGCTTTGGCCAGTAGCTCGGCGGATGTGACTCCACCTTGCCCTCCTCTGCCGTGCCACCTGATCTCAATCATTGGCATTTGTGGTGCTCCTGTCGCTGCCTTGCGGCCGCGGACCAGCCAGTACTGCAGGGACAAAACTCTTTCGTATGACTCAAAACTGTGCGTCGGCCTTGATTGCGGCGATGACCCCGTCAGCAGAATTGGCAGCCTGTTGCAGCCCGACGCCCTCGCCAGCTGTATCCGTTCCTACTATGTAGAGACCCTTTACCGGGGTTCGAGGACCTGGACGGTCGAGTGCCGTCTGGCCGGGGATAAGGGCCGCTCTCGTCGCATAGGAAACTTGCACATGCTCCATCTCGATATGGTTCAAGATATCGGGGTAGAACTCTGTCAGGCCATTCTCCTTCATCATCTGTACCTGCTCGTCAATGGTCTTACCCTCTATGAACATCATTGCTATCGCAACGAGTTCCTTTCCCTCAGGAGCGTATGAGGGGTCGAAGCTGGACAAAGAAACAAGCCATCGATTGGGTCCAGGATACACAATCACGCGTGACTTCAGATCACCTATTACAGCCTTGTCGAAACCCAGCCAAAGAGTGATACCTCGAGTCGGTTTCATATGACTCCACTTTTCGAAGAACTGAACCACCTGAGCCTGCTGAGAGTCGACAATGCTCGGCATGGCTGACAAGGGGATATTGCTGACGACCTTTGAATGAGGAAGCTCTGTATCGAGCGCCGTAACACTTGACACCCGGCCCTCGGTTTCGACAATCCTCTCGACAGGCGCGTTCAGCACGTAGTCGCCGTTGATGGTTTCGGCAACTTTCTGTACGAGACCCTCCATTCCTCCGACTGCGACCCCCTCATCATACTCCTCGGACCCGAGGAGCAGCTTCTTGAGAGAGGCCAGTCTTGTCGTTTCCTTGTCTGTGTCCCTGAGTGTCCGAAGAGCCTCATACGCCGACGCCTCATTGATTGGTACTCCAGCTGCCATGTAGATTGCACTCTGCATGACATCCAACATCACCGGATTAGTGGCGCCTCTCGACTCCATGAAGGCCAAGAACGACTCGTCTTTGTGCTTGCGCATCTCGTCCAGTTTCATGGTCTTGATCTTGGCTCCAATCTTCACAAGCGCCAGCCTACCTCGCATTCCGGTGAGCGGCCACCTAAGCGCCTGACCAATGCTCGATGGGATAGTCCCCACCTTGTCGTAGACTTGGAAGTACCAGCCCTCATGCAGAACAAACCTCGGTGGAGGCTTCAGGTATTTGGTCAGATATCGAGCAAATGCACCCCTCTTGACCCGGGTGATGACATGGAGACCGTGGTCAACACGGTACCCATCTACATGATAGCCGTACCAGACTCCCCCCAGATGGTGCCCCTTCTCAAGGACGAGGACTCTGTTTCCCTCAGCAGATAGTCCAAGAGCACTGAGCAGGCCACCAGCACCTGAGCCGGCGATGATTACGTCATACCGTGACGGGTCGACCTGCTCTATGGATATCTCGTTCATGGGATGCTCCAAAGAGCACCAGCCGAACCCTCCTTAAGGCTATTCTCATGTGATGGACTCCTTGTGACTGTGAACCTCGAGGGCCTGTGACCGAAGGAGACTTCCTGAAGCTGTACTACGCGCCAGACGCGCTCTACTTGAGCTCGATTCGGCTTGATTGTTTGGATGACTCGTAAGCAGCATCAACTACCCTGTGTGCTTCCACTGCATCAGCGAAGTCAGGTGAGGGCTTCTTGCCCTGCTGGACAGAACTGAGAAATGAGTAGCTCAACGCTGCGTATCTCTCCCCGCCCAGTGCCGTGAGTACATCATTGGCATCCTCTGGGATACTCTTCGATTCTAAACCGAGTCTCTCAAGAAGAGCGGGGTTAGCCATCTCTTTTGTGACCTTGACAGAGTCTTTCCCTTGAAGCCGGAACTCCAGATATCGCTCGTCTGAACCCAAGTGAATAGCGATGTAGCCCTTCTCAAAGAACAACTCAATCATTCTTTCGCTAGGTCGTTCCACCCAGTGCCATACTGAGTCCAGTGTGCTCACTGCACCGGTCTTGTGGGTCAATATCACTGATGCTTGGTCCTCGACTTCCTTGCCTGCAAAGAATCCCACCTTTGCATAGACACTGTCTACGTCACCGAAGAACCATCGGAACAGGTCGATGTCGTGGATACTGTGTTCGATCAGTGTGCCGCCGCCGGCAGCTTTCTTGTCGCCACGCCATTGGCTGTAGTTCATGAAACCCACTGGGAATCTCTGATCATCGCGAATGTGCATCAGCATGGGCGTCCCGAGATCGTGCATCTGAATCAGGGCCTTGGCATACAGGAGGTATTGGTCGAACCTCAGCACAAGTCCAATACCTGTGGCCACGCGTGCTTTTCGAGTGACAGTCAAGAGATCATTGGCCTGAGTGTATGTGTGCGCAAGAGGCTTCTCGCAGAACACGGGCTTCTTCTCTTTCGCTATGGCACGCACCATTTCGGGATGAAGATTGGTGGGTGTGCACACATAGGCCACGTCAACATCCTTGTCCGTTATCAGATCTGTGAATCTTCCGTATCCTTTGGGGATGCCAAAGAACTCGGTTGCGCCCTCAAGAGAGTCCGGATCGCAGTCGCACACGGCTGCAACATCCACGTCCAACAGACGACACTCTTTCAGCGACAGAATTGACGTGAGGTGAGCCTTGCCTATGTTGCCTGTTCCTATCACTCCAACTTGCGTCCGCGCCTTCGTCAAGAGGGAATCACTCGGGCTTCGAGCCTCCCCGAGTCCTATATGAGGCTTCTGTGATGCCGTAGCGGGAGATATTGATGAAGAGAATAACTGTTATGAGGAGATAGGCATTCCCACCAAGCGCCACCAATACGACAACTGAGAGATGGTACAGTGAGCCCTACCGATGACTCGATTGCCAAGGCCGAGAAGGCACTTGCCAGCGGGGAGAGAGAGGTAGCGGCCAGCATATTCAGTAACGCGGCAGACACTCTCGCGTCGAAGGGCTTACACAACAAGGCGGCGAAACTCTACGAGCAGGCGGCTTTGATCTACCGCGACTTGTACAAGACACCAGAGTGTTTCGGCGCGGTTGAAAAAGCGATACTGATGCTCGTTCGGCAGGGCGGCAGCCCTGAGGCCTATAGTGAGATTGTCCGACTCAGCGCAATTGCCGCAAGGACGGCTCTAGACGCGACCGAGTACAAGCAGGCGGCTGACTTCTACTTCCGGGCCGCAGAGTTCGCAGCGTCCGACAAGGACAAGACAGAGTTCTCAGTCAAGGGCGCGGATGCTCTTGAGGACCTTGCAGACCTACGTGAGGAAGAGCAAGACTTCAGTGAAACGGTGAGTCTACTGAAGAAAGTCAGCAGGTTATACTACTCGTCAGGTGATCCAGAGCTCGGAGAGAGAATAAAGAATCGAGCCGAGCGAATCGCACTCAGATGGGCAAAGAACGCGAAGGACAAGGGTGACTTGGTGTCAGCCGGCAACGCGTTGGCCGAAGCTGCACAGATCATGCAGACTCGCAGGGAGCCAACTGAAGAAGCGTCTCGACTCATGATGGAGGCAGGTGAGCTCTATGAGAAGGCAGGCCTGCTAGAGAAGGCAGGGAACATCTATGACGCGGCTCAGGAAGCGTACGGACTGCAGAGGCTCTCTGGTTCCAGGAAACAGGCGCTGGCCAAATCTGCCGAGGCCTATCTTAAGATGCAGGGCAAACCGGAGGTAGTGGCCCCGCTCTTGGTGAAGGCCGGGAACATGTTCACCGAACTGGGAAGCGTGAAAGCGAAGTGGGCGTTCAAGAGGGCGAGCGAGCTTTTTGGTCAACTCGCGGCAAAGGCAAATAGCGAAACTGACCATGAGGGCGAGATGAGCTATCTCAGACATCAGGCCATGTGTCTGAGGAGCTGGGGATCCAAGAAGGAGGCTGAGGCCATCTACAAGCAGGTGATGGACTTCTATCTCGCTCAAGCGAACTCAGAAGAAGGAAAGGGCAATAGGGAACTGGAGGCAGTGTCACTTGAGGAGCTCGCAGAGGTTCTCGCCGAAGCAGGCGCAGTAGATGATGCCAAGAAACAGCTTGAGAAAGCGCTCTGCATATACGTGGAACTCGCGGAGGGAAAAAGCTCCTCTGGTGAGATGGAGGAGGGTTCAAAGTACTACAGCGAAGCCGCTGACTGTGCAGGAAAGATGGGCGATGATGAAAAACATTCGTCATTCCATCGCATGGCAAGTGAGAGAGCAACCGACGTCGCCAAACTCTATGAGGAGATGGCCGTGCCTGAATTGGTGACCATGTGGCTCAGAAATGCCGCCACGGAGGCTCTCAGCACGAATCAGCCTGATATGATAGAAAAAGCGATTGAGCTCCTGAAGCAGTCCGCTGAAGGATTCAGAAAGATAAACGAGAACAACGAGGCCTTTGAAGATCTCTTCAAAGTCTTCGAAACGGTCTTCATGAACCACCCGGATGCACAGGAGCAGATTGCAGGCATCCTAGGAGAGATGGACGGTATAGCGAAGTCTACTCGCAATGATGCGATGACATCACTGATGGCAGTCCTCCGAGCCATCGAAAAGCGGAGCTACATCGCCGCTCTGCTCACACTGCAAGAGAAGGAGGATGGTCTCCTTTCCAAGCGAGAACGGCTCATGAAGCTTGTCGATAAGGTGAAGCCGGGCAAGCACCGCTCCTAGGAACAGACGGCCCCAGTTGGCCAAGTTGATCGATCATCCCGGCGATAGACAGAAGTGCCACCTGTCGAGTGGATGGATAGGAATCATTCCCGGGTGTTGACCATTGCCGGCGTATCATTCGACGATATCTCTGAAGTCCAATGGTGACTGTGACATGATAGATGTCACAGCCGAAGTAGAGAAACGCCTTGCGGAGAGCGGCATCAAGACAGGCACGTGTACAGTCTTCTGCGCAGGTTCGACCGCGGCGGTCACGACCATCGAGTATGAAGATGGGCTGCTCAGAGACTTCCCTGCGGCCATGGAGAGAGTGGCTCCATCAAACGCAGTCTACGAACATCACCTCAGATGGCACGATGGTAATGGCCATTCGCATATCAGGGCTTCAGTTATAGGACCAAGCTTATCCATTCCCATTGTAGAGGGGCACCTGTGTCTTGGAACGTGGCAGCAAGTAGTCTTTGTGGACTTTGACAATAAGCCGAGAAGCAGAAAGCTGGACGTAATGCTGCTGGGCGAATGATCAGACGGGATCATCGTTCGAATCCAGAGACCAAGCCAGTTCGCGAGTTCCTGTAGGTAGGGGTGCTGAGTCCCTGATTCTCATTGCCAAGTAGTGAATGCGAAGAGCGCGACGTAGTCTAAAGACTTGAAATGGAGTGTTCCAGCCGGGCGAACTGTCACGATAGCCCACAGAGTCCATGAGGCTGTGAATTGTCTCAATCTCTCGTTTGACCTGAGCTCTGATGTCATCAATCTCGCGGTCAATTGTGAGAGTAGTCTTGTCAGTCATAACGCCGAACCTCGCTTGAGGTCGCACAACGGGAGCTGCACAAATAACAAGCTGTATTCTCCGTATATTACGCGCCAATCAGGCCACACGGCGTTTGTTGGCTGCCCACCTACGCATCACCGTGCCGCACACGGGACACTCAAGCTCATCGCCTGCACGATTCTCGGTGTGACCGCAAGCCGGACATCTCAGGCCCCATGTCACTTGGTGACTCATTCTTGAACCCAAGTCAACGACTGTGAGCCCGATGAAAGACGCAGTGTTCAGAAGCGACATATCACTCGAAACAACAACCACAGTGAATCCAGATTCCTTCTTTGAGAGGGCCAGAGCTAGTAGCTGGATGTCATTGTCAGAGAGAGCATGCAAGTCACCTGTACTGCGGGCGATCTCCTTGACCTTGGCAATGTGGAGTGATTCTGGAACCTCCTCTCTGAGTCGGCCAGCAGAGATCAATGTTTCAGCCCGCCTCTGAGAGGGTCTGTTCTGCAGCTCGCTCAGCACGGCAGGGACTGTTACGAAGTCGGAATCCGGATTCTTCTGCGTCCACGTTGATAGCAGGGCACCGGTGTCGAGGACGTACAACCTCGGCATTGTGGTCACCTATACTCCTTGGTAACAAGCCGCGAACGGAGTCGATCGTAGTAGCTGTCGTACATCCGGATGAAACGAGTGACACCTTTCGCCTTTTTCACCCATACTTTGTCATGGGGGTTGACATCCGATTGGGTCTGACCATCGATGACTACTACTCCGGTGGCACCGGGCTTCACCAGCTCAATCTCAATCAAGGAGTTGTCAGGAACTACCATTGGCCGAAGTTCGGACATCGGGGGGCAGACCGGCACAACGATTAGAGCACGTACTGAAGGTGATAGAATGGAGCCACCTGCCGACAGGGCATATGCCGACGACCCGCTGGGTGTGGATGCCATGATGCCGTCTGCTCTGCCATGACTGACGTGCACACCGTCAATGTATGTCTTGAATGTCAGCATGCGTCCATGAACCTGTGATGTCACGTACACCTCATTGAGAGCGTCCTCAAACCTCGTCTTTGCCACACCAGAGGATAGGTTGATGCACCTCTCAATGATGCACTCGCCTTCAATGATTTTCTGTAACGAAGGAAGCGCAGTCGCCGAGTCGCTCTCGGTCATGAAGCCAATAGTGCCGAGGTTTA
>Ga0315284_10000059_pt1 | contig 151070 bp, 180 predicted proteins | sample YL17G09_16_MG_FD_203696 | JGI IMG/M metagenome (GOLD analysis project Ga0315284, IMG submission 203696) | Sediment microbial communities from Yellowstone Lake, YNP, Wyoming, USA - YL17G09_16 | ecosystem: Environmental > Aquatic > Freshwater > Lake > Sediment | place: USA: Wyoming | collected... | reverse complement strand
ATCAGAAAACACCACTTCGCTATGCAACTCTTCAAAAGACTTGTTTATGACAGTATTGGCTCCCCATCCATTAGGGGCAAAAGAGTGACATAAACTTACGCGAGGTGTGCCGTCAATATTACTTACAAGTAATACGTCTTCTTGTATTTGCATGCACACAAAATCAAAAAAATCAACAAACTTGTCACTAATACGCTCATCGCTTAGAATTGCTCCTCCATCTTCCTTTTGAGAAGCGAACAGTCCAATCTTTTTGTTTTCAAAGGTGTTATTAAATCTGTCAAAAAAAGATGGAGCACTTTTTACTGCCATATCCATAAGAACAGAAGTAACAAATCTTTTTTTTGATAGATCTAAATGGTCGCTAACTTGATAAAACAGCTCTATAGGAGACTGTAGTCTAGTAACTATCTTATTACGAGTATAGCGATAATAGTTTTCATCTGTTTCTATCTCATTCATACTGCTACTTGTACCCATTTTAGGTATAACTTGACTTGAAGGTACAACTTTTTTTTTGGCTGGGTTATAGTCAAAAGGGTCATTGTCTTTTAAAGTTACGTACCGATATCCGTTTATTTCCAGATCTGGCATAAAATACCTCCGAAAACACTTTTACACCAAACTTAGCAAATATCAACTAAAGTTTTCCACAAAACAACCGATAAGATTTTAGTAACCAGCAAGGAGATTAAAAAATGGATAGCACAACCTGGAAAAACTTTAGAATTTTGTCTGTCGGTGTTTGGGCTTTATTTATTCTTGGTATGATACTTACCGGAAGCAATGGATGGACTATTATTGGAATAGTTGCTTTGGTTATGGACCAAATTATTGGCCATATGTATGCAAAACATCTGGAAAATATTGAAGAAGTTGCTGCTCTGGAAGAAATGAACAACTGGGAAGATAAATACGACGAAGATGAACATGACGATTTTGAAGAGGAAAGGATCTAGGCAAATCTTAATCTTATCCACGGATCTTTATGCTTATCGGACGTGGGAAGATAACGCAACATGTCAAAATCATTCCTGAAAATAAGAAAAGGTACTCTTTTTACTCCATTGGCTTCCCCTCCTGCAGACCCGCAGGCAGGGGACGTATATTTTAATTCGGCAAATGGACTTAATCAGTATCTGTCTGGATCTTGGGCACCTATTGGCCGATTTGCTTATACTACAATAGAAGTAACAAATCAAGCTACTTATAACGCTACCTCTTGGCAACAGCTAATAGTTAACACCGGCACAACTGCCACAAACGTAACTCTCCCTTCTGGCCCTGTTTTAGGGGACAGTATCGTTATTATAGATGGCGGATCTGGCTTGGGATCTTTTGGTACCAATGCTTTAACTGTTACTCCAGGTGGTGGAGCTACTATCCAAGGGCAATCTAGCGTAGCCCTTAGTCGTAATGGGTTATTTGTGCAGTTGGTTTTTGCATCTACCCTAAATGACTGGCGAATTTTATCATAAGGTGGCTTAAATGGCTAATTTAGAAGACATATTGTCGGGCCGTTCAGGCGAGTACCAGCTTAATAACGCTGAGGTAATTGCTGGCGGCAATTGGAGTTGGAATTCTGGCACCAATACCCTGACTTGGTCGTCTGGGGCCTATATCAGTGTCCCTGGCATGGTTTTGTCATCTAACGCAATTACTGCTGCCAGCCTGATAATGAATTCTGGCACTGTAGCTTATGTTATTGCAAATATTCGTACCAATACACCAACCACCTTAAGTGTGGTTGTTGTTGCTAGTGCCGACCTTTTACCTCAAAGAAATGATCTATATGTAATTGCCCGTAGAGACGGTGCTGATGTTATTCTTGATGACGAATATCGTCTGAAAAATGGTCAAAGTTTTACTATTGGCGAAACGCCAGACGAAGTCTCTAACCCTTATTGGGAACAGTTAGAGTTAGTTAGTACTAGCACTTCAACAGTAGCTGTTCAAAGCAGTGACTACGTATTTCAAGGCGAAACTCTTACCTTTACCTTGATGGGTAAAGTTGTAACATTTGCTGGCGCTACTATTGACTTTACTGCCGGTACAATTACTGGTGCCACCAGTGCCGGTATGCTTGGTATTACTACTGCTATTCCCACAACCCTAGAATATGCTTGGTATATTTTCTCTTTAGCTACAGACACCACTCAGGCAGATGGATCTACCACAGTTGCAATTAATGTTAGTATCGGTTCCAGTAATGCTGTAAATACCAGCGCTATATATCCAACCATGCTCCCATCTATTCCAATTGGAGCTGTTCGGGTTAAGCGTCAGGGTGCGGTTGCTGTAATTGACTTGATACGTAAATTTGGTGGTCCAGGCAGTTCTACCGGTAGTGTTATTCTTAGTCTTTTTAACAACACCGGATCAACCGTAGTTGCCGGTACAGTTGTTGGTGGCAACATTTCCACAGCCGGATACCTTAGTCTGCCAAAAGCTGACGCAATAGCAAACTGCGGGTCCGTTTTGGGTGTTGTAGTGGCCGATATTGCCAATGGAGCCACTGGTCTAGTGCAAGTTGCTGGTGAAGCTACCGTGTCTAGCGGTAGCCTTACCCTTGGAGCTAGAGTTTATTTGTCTCCTACAGTTTTTGGCGGTGTGACTAGCACTGCCCCAACAACAACTGGCCAGGTTGTGTTTGTTGTTGGTTTTGCCACTGCCACAAATAAAGTTGTTCTTTTTCCTCACCTGGACACAATCAATCAGAATATCTATTATGAAGCTAAACTTGTTGTTTCTGGTGCTCCAGCCAATAGCAATCAAGTTACGGGTCCAATATCAAGCGGCTCATTAATTACTCTACCAAATGATTCAAGAAATGCTGGATCTGGCCGTACCTATATTGTTGGCAGTGGCGAACTTTTAGTTTTTCTTAACGGAGTTCAACAAGTTTTAGGTGTTGACTATTATGAAGTTGGCGCTCCATCTGCCCAAAGCAATCAAATACAAATCCAGCAAGATCTACTTATAACAGATGAAGTTGTTTTTAGAATTGATCTATCTGGAGAGGCTTATTTTAGTGGAGGTGGAGGTGGAAGCACCCTGCAGTCAGCTTATTTGGCTGGCAATACTATCAATATATCTACCGGTGTGCCAGTAACAATTACTGGTGCCAGTGGCAAACTGATGAGTATTCAGGGCGATCTTGAGGTTACTGGGGTAATTGATCCTACGGGTCTTCAATTAACACCCGTTTCAACTAATCCACTACCATCCAATAAAGCCGGTATTTACACAGACTTAACAACAAAAGACCTAATCTATACTAAAGGAGATGGGTCTGATCCGATTAACGTCATAACATCTTTAGCTTATTCGCCAGCTTCTGCAATGGTAAAGTCTGCTTTTACCAATCAATCTGGTTCTACTATTTCCGCTTTGTCTTGCGTATGTATCGATTCTTCTGGGTATATCAAAAAAACCAATCCAACAATCCAAGCTGATTCGGAAAAAGTGATTGGAATTACCCTGACAGCCATTAACAACAGTTCTAGTGGATATGTCCTTTTGGGTGGCCGACTAGAAAACGTTACTACCAGCGCTGCCCTAGGTGATCGATTGTGGGTAGCTATTGACGGATCTTTGACAAACACCGTACCTGAAATTGGGTCTGGTGGTTTTGTTGCTGGTAACTATGTAATAAGACTTGGATCTGTAGCGGCAAATAATACCAATCCCGTAAACAAAGATATTGTCCTGACTATTCAATTGGTTGGACAGCTATAAGGAGTATTTATGGAGCGCGTTAGAAAAGTTGACGTTAATTCTTTGAGGTCTGAAGACATTGATAGTTTGTCAACACAAATCAGCGACAAAGTCAATGAAATTTTAAGTGCGGTTAATAAAGCTACACTAGAAGCCAATAAGTTACTCAATATCTATGGTATGCACATCAACATTGAGGCAACCGTAGGTCAAATAGATCAAATCAATCTAACAGGTAAAGACTAAAACTTTACTTAACATAAAAGAATAAGAAGGTATCATGGTAGATGTGTCGTTAATTGGTCGCTTGGTTTTAGGGGTTCAGCGAAACGTAGACATTTCGCAAAACACCTTGATTGTAGGTAGTTTGAAAGTTGGTACTTCAACTCCAGTTGAATTAACCAAAACTATTGTTACAAATCTGATTGCTTTGCAAAACGGTTCAGATTTTGCAACTGGCACTAATTCTCACACACACGATGGCCGCTATTTTACCGAAACAGAACTCAGTTCAGTTACTGGTGTTACCGGTTCCGATCTGATTGGCGATGACAACACATATACAAACTTTACTCCTACTACCACTACCATTAAGGGAGCTTTGGCTGGTATCGATTCAGCTTTAAGTACAGGTAACGGTAAAGTTAAGGTAACGGCGGCTGATACAAATGCAGACTACCTTAACAACACAATTACTGCTGGTGCAGGATTGTCTAAGTCGGTTACTAATCCAGGTGGGGACGAAACTCTTGATCTTGCTGTTAATGTTGACAACTCTTCCATTGAAATCAATGCCGACACCCTAAGAGTCAAGGCTAGCGGGATTACCAGCGCAATGCTCGCTGGATCTATCGATGCAACTAAAATTGCTGATGGATCGGTTACGAGCACGGAATTCCAATTTATCAACTCTTTGACATCCAACGCTCAAGACCAGATTGATAGCAAGGTCGCTAAAGCTGGCGACACTATGTCTGGCAACCTTGCCATGGGTGGTAACAAGGTCACTGGCCTCGGCGCTCCTTCCGCTAACGGTGATGCTCTTCGTTTTGACCAACTAGGCGCTAACAACGGTATCGCTACCTTGGACGGCGGCGGAAAAATCCCTGTTAGCCAGTTGCCTAACTCGGTTATGGAATACCTGGGTACCTGGGCAGCATCCACCAACACACCTACACTAGCCAACGGAACAGGTAATGCCGGTGACGTTTATGTTGCAAGTGACGCAGGCACTGTTAACTTTGGTGCCGGTAACATCACCTTCGCTGCTGGTGACTGGGTTGTTTATAGTGGATCTGTGTGGCAAAAATCGGTTAACTCGAATGCTGTTGCTTCAGTTAACGGCCAAACTGGCATAGTAACAGTTAATGCTATCAACCAGTTGACCGGTGACGTAACTGCCTCTGCGGCTACCCAGTCCGAATCTAAAGCTACTACTGTTGCAGCTATCCAAGGAACAACGGTTTCAGGTACTACTGGTACCGGTAATGTGGTCTTTAGTGCTAGCCCAACCATTACAGGCACACTTAGCGCCGCTACTATTAGTGCCTCTGGCACTGTTACTGGTTCTAACCTGTCCGGCACCAACACTGGCGATCAAACCATTACATTGACCGGTAATGTTACAGGTTCTGGTACTGGCTCTTTTGCTACCACTATTGCAAGCGGTGTTGTTACTAATTCAATGTTGGCAAACGTTGCCACAGCTACCTTTAAGGGTCGCGCCACAGCCGGAACCGGATCTCCTGAAGACTTAACCGGAACTCAAGCAACTGCACTACTTAACCAGTTTACAACATCTCTTAAAGGTTTAGCTCCTGCTTCTGGCGGTGGAACTACTAACTTCCTTCGTGCTGATGGTACTTGGACTAACGTTTCTTCTTATACTACACTCCAAAATGCCTACGACAACGATGTGAACGGCGGCGGTGCAACGATCACCACTAACGCCACAGACGGCGCTGTCGTCATTGCTGGTACGGAATTCTTATCGGTTACAGCGCAAAAAGGTCTTCAGGTAAGCCCCTCTGCGAACACTGGTGATGCTGCTATCTATGTCGACAACACCAGGGACTCGGGAATTGGGCTCGACATTTACGGTTCAAGTGTTAGTAATTCAGACATTGGTCTCAAAGTCCTCCTGGAATCTACAACAGCGTCGCCGCTGAGCGTTAGTAACTATATTTCTTCATTTGTTGTAGGTTCTTCGATAAGTACACTCAATGGCGCTTCAGCAACCCATGGTGCATTACTTTTATACAACTCCAACTCTTCCGGGCCTGCCTTATCACTGTATGAAAGTACCTTCACTTTCCGTGTTAACCTCAAAGTTCCATCCGCACTTGCAGCCAACTACACCCTGACTCTTCCTTTGGATGACGGCAACCCAGGTCAGACACTTACTACAGACGGTTCTGGTGTCCTTTCTTGGGCATCTGGCTCTAATGTTAGCCAGTCAACTGTTGCAGGAGAAGCTTTAGCTGCTAATACCTCTTTCTTTGTGCGTTACGCCATAAGCGGTGAAACTGCTGGTAGAGCTTATAAAGCAGATCAAGACACAACTAGCTCAGACAAATTTTACGCTTATGGAGTAACAATGAACGCCTCAGCAGTGTCTGCTGCTGGAGCAATTCAAGTTTTAACTACTGGTACTCATACTCTTGGATCTTCTGACACAGCCTTTTCTGCCGGTGACATTGGTAAGCCAGTTTATTTGACATCGGCAGGTGCATTTAGTACTACAGCTCCTACGGCTGCCTTGGCTGCTGTGTACCGAGTTGGCGTGGTTGCTACTACCACCACAATGTGGGTCGGCAACATGCAAATTAACGGCGTCAACGCTTAATTTAATAGGGGTAACATATGGCTTCTGCTCTTAAATTAGTAAACGGTGTACCTAGAATGGTAGACCTTGCCTCTACTATTTATGATGCAACATATGTTACCCCTAGCACCATTACTGCAGGTACCCCTATTACTTTACCGAATGGTGGTACCTACACTGGGATTGACCTAGAAGTGTACTTTAACGGCGCAAAAATGACCGTTATTTATGACTATAACTATGTTGGGTCTGGAACTAGAACGCAGATTTCTATGACTTTTGACTTAGTCGCTGGTGCGGAACCAGATTTAATTAGATTCCGTAAAGAGGTTTAATTTATGGCTGTTCGCGTATCTGCTCGTCAAGTAAAAAATAACGCCATACTCACTAGAATTACGGCAGCTGCCAACAGTGGGTTGGATACAATACTAAGCTCCTTAAACAGCTTGGCTACACCTCCTTTTGTTATGACTCCCAGTAGCCCTGCTGACCAGGTGGTCAACATAGGTGCAACTACGGTAGTTAATGCAACCATAGGTGCTAGCTCTACTGTATCCCCTTTAAGTGGGGTTATCCCAACTTTTGCTGGCGGAACTGTCACTTTCCCAACCGCTTCAGGCGGTAACGCAGTTCCAAGCGTTGGATCTAACTTAGTAATTACAGTATCTTCCGGTAATTTTATTAAAGTTGGTATTGCTATCAATAGTGCCAGTAGTATTGTTTTAACGGCAGGCACACAAGGCGCATCTATTGCCGCAGCAGGTACACCAACCGTTCCAACTAGCACCATTCCTGTCGGTTTTGTGGTTTTACAAAATATCAGCGGAACCATTCAAACGGTTACCGGATCGTCCATTTACCAATACGTTGGTAGCGGCGGCGGATCTGGCGGTAGTGGATATATTACTTCACTGATTACCGGCAGCACCACAGCTGTGTCTGGTACCCAATACCTAACAAACATTACTTCTGCTAGTCAAACAATAACACTACCAGCTGGTGCCACCAATGCTCGTGTTATGGTTAGTGATGCTACCGGTAATTGGGGTAACTTTCCTGTTACGGTTACTTCAACTGGCGGAGAACTTATAAATGTCAATGGAGTAACCAATACAAGTTTAATACTTGACGTAAAGGGTACTTGGGTTGAGTTTATATGGTCTGGGTCTTACTGGGCAACAGATGATGCCTATTTTCCAACTGTTACCGTTTTGTCTGTAACTCAGTATATTGACTTAACTAATCAGGCATCTACTCCATCAGCTCCATCTAGTGGAGTTACTCGGGTATATACCAAAACTGATGGCAATGTTTACAAACAAACGTCTGGTGGAGTTGAATCGGCTATTGGCGGAGGAATGGCGCTGGCAGTAAGGACAGCCAGTTTTAGCGCTTTGTCCAATACTTCTTACTTGGTGTCAACATCAGGCGGAGCCGTAACAGTTACCTTACCGGTAGCATCACTTCCTGGAACCATTATTCGTTTCACCGATATGGCCCAAACCTGGGGCAATCCAAACAGTGTAACGTTAAATGGAGGGGCAAATAACATCTATTATGCCGGGTCACTTGACACCAGCTTGATCCTTAATTTGCCTGGCACATGGGTAGAAGTTTTGTGGGACTCTACCAACAGCCGATGGGCTACCAGAGACGCTTATTGGCCACTCAATAACCAATTGACCGGCAGTTTGACTATTCAAGGAGATCTTACTGTAACTGGATCTTTTAGTCAAGTGTATCCAATAAAAACAAGTGCATATACAGCTATTGCTGGCGACTTTTTAATGGCCAACACTACTAGTGCAGCTTTTTCAATTACCTTACCTGCCAGCCCTAGTGCAGGACAAAATGTCCGGGTTTTTGATGCTAAAGGTACTTGGGCAACCAACAACTTAACCGTTTTACGCAACGGGTCCAACATAAATGGACTTGCCACAGATTTAACTGGTAACGTAAACAATTCTCAACTTATATTAGTATATATTGATTCCACTACTGGCTGGAAAGTCTACACCTAAGGACAAATTATGCCAATTTCTTTAGCAGATTTAACAAGTTCTGCCGGTTTTATGCCAAGTGGAGCGGTTCTACCTTTTGCTGGAGCTACAGCTCCAGCTGGATGGCTTTTGTGTGATGGATCACCAGTAAGCCAAACTACATATTCTTCATTGTTTGCAGTAATCTCAACCACTTACGATACTCAAATGAATCCAACTACTAATGGAGCATATTCCGCTCCATTAGCTGGTAATTTTAGGGTGCCTGACTATAGAGCTTCCGTTCTTAGAGGTGTAGGTACTCCTTACGTAGGTTCGGCAGTTACTTTAGGTGGATGGCAAACGCACACTACTGCTAAAAATGGTATGACCGTTACTAATGCAGCAAGTGTTGTTACCGGCACCACAGATATAGGTCATACTCATGCTAGTTCTACTGTAACTGGTACAGCTGTTGCACAAGCATGAGCTCAAGGTACTTTTAGTAATCCTACTTACAACGTAGGTGCTAGGTTAGGGATAAATAATGCTGGTTATGTCGTAACAGGTTCAGCAGGACCGGGACAAGTAGGGATTGTAGATGGTACAGCTAGTGTACTAACTGCCGGAGGGTCTGTTTCAGGATCAAATACTGCATCTTCCGTTTCGGGTACAGCTACCGGTCAAACTTTAGGAGTTACCAACGTTGCATTAGCTAGCGGTACAACTACAGCCAACGTTACCCTTAACACTGGTGACTCTGAAACCAGGCCGCACAACAAGGGCGTCAACTTTATTATAAAGACTTAATATGAACAGTAAATACTTCAAAGACAGCGAACTCCAATGTCACGGTACAGCTTGCGGCAATTGCCAAAAGCTACCTACCCAACAACTGGTTGATAAACTTAACCAAATCCGTGAAGCTTACGGCAAACCTATTGGTCTTACAAATGCCTTTAGGTGCCCTATTCACAACGCAGCAGTAGGTGGAGCTAAGGCAAGTAAACATATGTTTGGATTTGCAGCTGACGTAGCTGATGGTAAAGGCGATTTTGCTAAGTGGATAGCATCAAGGTTGGACCATTTTGATGTCTGGATCGAAGAGCCGACTCAAACTATTGGCTGGTGTCATGTTCAGTGCGTACCTTATCCAGGATGGACTAAAGGTATGAGCAGAATTTTCAGAGCTAGGTGATTAGCGGCCAATATCTTTGTCTTGAGTGGTATGCTTATTGGCCACAGCCAAACGCTGGATCTGGTGTAAGAAGTTTTTACAAGTTTTATCATAGTCTTTTTGAGTGACCTCGAAACGTTGGTAATAAAATTCCACCATTTCGGGGTTTTTATTTACTACCGCACCGCTTAAGCCAACAAGATTTCGCCTAGCCTCTTCCAGCTTTTGAAAAGTATCTCCAATTTCAGCGGCCAAAGCCATTACATGTTTAACTTCCATTAGAACACCTCTAAAACCAAAGAGCTAACCTTGGCTTCAAACTCAGCTAAGGTTCCTTTGTTGTCGATCACGTAGTCAAAAACATAATCATCCATATCTCTTTCAGATGCGTCAGTTGATGGACAATCATCATATCGATTAATCCGAACAGATACAAAATCGCTGCCGTATTCTTTTTTCATAGATTCAGCTTCAGACTTATAGCGCACATCACTAATGTAAAAGTTCTTAAAGCTTTCCGACATTTGGTCAATCTTATTAATAGCTTGCATAACCCAGTAGTCTTTATGCACCGCTCTTTTGGAAGTTCCTTCCATGATCATTAAAGCTCTTGGAGTCCAATAAAGCTTTTCGCCATCAACAGAGTGATAAGCACAGCCATCGGTATAAAGCATAATGTCGTATTGACCAAGCTTATTGCCTGATGCAGTACACAGCTCTTTCATAAAAGCAGACACAATACCAAGCGAACCTTTGTCACCCACATAAGCAGGGTATTCCAGAAGAGGCTCTTCTTTAAGTTTCTGGTCGGTCAGGTGAGCATCCGACAAACCGTAAAACTTGGCTACATTGGCTTTTAATGCATCGGCGTAAGCCACCCGCATAAACCCATGTTGGCGTAAAAAGTCGCCAGCAGTATCCTTGCCTGATCTTCGCCACCCACTGAGCCCAAGAACCTTCATAGATCAATCCCCACGCTAACGCCAAAATCTTTTTTACTATTACCCCAGCCGCCTATATAAATAGCGCTAAACAAATTGTATTCCAGTTGAGCGCCATATATCGCTTTTTTGGTCAAATTATCAAAACCAAGACCATCTGACTCAAGACCAGCCTGAACACTAATATGCACTCTTTTAGGTGTGGTGACAACAACAGTTTTATTTTTGTTTTGTTCTTTTTCAATTTGAGCAAGCTTTTCTTTAACTCTCAGGTCAATTTCTTTAGAAATATCTAAAGTCTCTTTACTATCCGTTTCGCGTGTAATAACCGTACCGTCTTTTTGTTTAATTGTCTCTTTGGTTTTTGTAGACTTTTCAGCTTTGCTAGTTTCCTTAGCCTTAACTGATGTATCCATTTCGACCGTGACAACCTTTTCGACAATTTTTTCCTGCACAGTCGTAACAGTTTTACGATTACTATATCCAGCAAGATAACCACACCCCAAAGCAACAACGCAAGCACCCAATACATATTTATAATTTAACTCCATTTTTTGTCTCCAAATTTTAATTTAATAAGTTTTTGTTGAAAAGGTGTTAATGTAGAAAAAACCAAAGATACCCGATACTTAAGGTCAGCTTCAATAAGTCTTTCTTCAGGGTTACCAAATTCGCTATCATCATTCCATTTACCTTTTCCATCATCCCCTACCCCACCAAATGGGTAAAAGATCTCAGTAGAAGCCTCGATAGCTAAAAGTCTGTCCATAGATACGTTAGGAAAACTTTCTTTAACAAACTCCAATACCTCTTCATTTGAACTAAGACCTTCTCTATACTTGGCATTATTGATTCGATATAAAACCCTTTGGTCAGTAGGTGGTAGTCGAACCATTGGGGCATTGTTGTCGGTAAGCATCTTAAGGAGCATCCGGCCAATAGCCACAGCCCTAAAGGTAGTCGTATAGGGAGGGGTAAACTTGTCCACTGCATTAAGGTAGCCTTCGCAGGCATCCTGGACGATGTCCATGTAGTCCAGTTTGCAATTAGTGGACTTGTTCCAAAAGAGTCTGGCGCGGTTTAGAGCCAGAAAAACATCTTTCATCGACAAAATCTGCCTGATCTTAACTACTTCATCTTTAATTTCGTGTAATTTCTTGTACTTAGGCTTGTCTTTTGAATAAGGGAAGTTTTTACATACCCAGTTAATAAACTCATAATTGATTTTGTAGTTGCCAAGTACAGTATAAAGCTGGTTATTTTTAAAAAGTTTACTCATTTCAGCACTAAAAGTGCTTTGTCTTTCCCGAAAATACACTCTAGCGGCTAGAACGTTTCCTTTTGTATTAACTATATAGTCAACAAAAGCTGGGTATATGATGTTTTCCCATTTCTTGGTAGCAATTATTCTGCGAAACTCATCTTCTAGTACGAACAGATCAGTTAATAGCTTTTCCTGGTCCCTCGGATCAGCCTTAGCTATTCGTTTAGCTTCTTTATTACAAAAAGCTACGAAATCTTTGAAATGTTCACTCATTAATAAACCTTTACGGGAATCTCCGTGATGGACTCATAGATTTCTTTTCGATAGGCTGCATGACGTTCTAAGGTGGGGCTACCAGATACAATAAAATCAAACACTTTCAACACTTTAGGACCAACTGGACGTGTACCTCTACCAATACTTTGCTTAACTTTAATCTCACTCTTGCCGCCTTGAATGTAGAATATCACACCGGTAGGTTGAATGTCAACACCTGTTGACACAGCTGATGTGCCAATAAGTACTCTTGTTTGAAGTCGATTAAATTTTTCCACTATTGCTGCCAAGTCACACTTCCAGTATTCCTGTGGCACCGTATTTTTGGCATCACTGCTGATTGTGCCATGAGCAAACTCGAAAGGATTTGTCAAGTAATTTTTTAATAGGACGAATTGACTATACTCCTCTATGAGGATCAAGACCTGTAAGTCAGTTTGGGCATAGATCTTGCTTACCATGTCCGAAACCATTTTGTAGACGTGTGGGTTCTCGTACAAGTTGCGTCTAGTTTCTTCCTTAGGTTCGCTACTAGCACTAGATACCCCTGGAACGCGCAAAAAGGCCGCTTGAATCGATTTTAAGTAGCCTTGGCTGACTAAGTCTTGCATAAATGTCCGATAGACTGTAGGGCCTATTATGCCACCCAGGAGCAAGTCCTTACCATCAGACCTCATTTGAGTAGCTGATACAAAATATCGGTACGTAGCTTTGGCACCCACACCCTCAAGGCAGATAGATTGGAAAGTGGCGGCGGGACAAGAATGACTTTCGTCAAATATAATTTGTTCAGCATCAGACAACAAATCCCAAGCAGGATGGTCTTGGTCGATACGGGTAAGAGCCTGAGTGGTGGCTACGGTAAAGAGCTTAGTCTTGCTTTTTGATGTAGACGAGTACTTACCGACATACTGGGGACCAAAAGTTTGCAAAAGTTGTTTGTAGAGCTGGTCAGCTACTTCAGACAAAGGAGCCATGATCAAAGTTTTTACAGGTTGATTAATCAATAAATTTAATATAATCAGGCTCTTACCGCCGCCTGTCGGAATTTCAATACTGGCATGTTCATACTTAAGTAACGCATTTAATGCATCTTTTTGGTATGGACGCATATCAAATGGTTTGTGCTTAAGTGGGATGCGTTTGAAATCAGATTTTGTAAAAGAAGGTTTTGCCCAATTAAATTGCTTTTCTAGATCACAGACCAATCCCTTAAGTGTGTAGTAACCTTTGTCGTCCATATACAAAAGAGATTTAGTAAGTTGTTCCTTTAATTCCGTGATCTTAAGTGCGGTTTTTTGTGGATCTTGTCTCCATTTGTAACCATTTTTTTGGGTTTGCTTTATCAGGTAAGCTATTGATTCGTCTTTGTAAGACAAAAAAGTTTTAACCTTAGTAAGATTGGAATCATCTACAGGGAGATAAATGGTGGTTTGGTCTCGATATGTCATTTCAGTCATACATACCTCCTAAGGGTGACTACCACCTTATCCATTAACTGGGTTCTGGTCAAGTTCCAACTACGTGATAAACAGAATCTCAATTACTACGTAATCATAATTTATTAAGAAGAATTATCATTACGAAGTAAGGTAGTTGTTGTTTATCACCTATCTCGTATTGACATTTCAGATTTTTTGGTTCAATGTCGTTACAGGAATGTTTGTAAGGGCATTATACATGACGACCACTGAAGTGGAAATAGGGATTTCTGATTTATCTGAGCAAAATCTTGCTCCAGAATTTATTGAATGGAAAGAACGTATTGCATCTATTCCTGGTCCAACCCCTGAAAGGGTTTTAAGGAAACTTAAGGCTGAACAAAAGTTCTATTTAAAACAACTGGAATTTGATGAAATCATTACTAAATTTCCTAATACCAAATGTCTTTCGGATAAAGAAAGACGACTCCTTCATCTACTTGAATCAAGGTCAGAAGCTTTTTACGGAGATCTTCGCTGGTATAACAAAACAATTTGCGAAGTTACGGGTTATTCTACCGCCGCACTTAGTAGATACCTGGTTAAACTTACCAAACTGAAATATATCTCTGTGTTGTCAAAAAGTTACCATAACAAAGGTAAGGTTTATGACAACAGGGTAATCCGATGTAAACGTATTTGGGCTAAATACTTCTTTCGGATTACCAAGAATGTTTGGAAACATGACCACAAAGACATTCGTTTAGCTAAAAACCGAAAAGAACTCAAAGCAAACATAAAAGCTAATGGTCTTAAGCCTATACCCGACTTATACAAAAAAGAATATAGCATTTGGCACCATGAAGACTACTTGATGTCAAAAGGTTATCTAGACCGTGAACAGCGGAATTGGTGGATGAACTATTACGAAGAGGGTTTGGGTTATAGCGAGGACCCTGAAGTTACCTTGTATGTAACAAGAGTTGTTGGGAAAACATTCAATATGGGTTATGCTTTCTATATGAATGACAAGCGTTTTGGGGCTCCATCTACCTGGAAAGAAATACAACAAAGAAAACAAAGATCTAAGAAAAACACCGAGATAGGTAAGAAAATAGATGAACGACGAAGAAAACGAGATTCCAGTTCCGCCGCCACCTGAACCAGAAATGACGGTTGAGGAAACTTTGGACCAGCACAAAGAATTTCTTGACTTTATGAAACAGATAAGAGACGATCAAATAAAACCTTGGGAAAAGCCAAGTCAAGATGGCGGAGAAACAAATTGAGCATTTTCCATACAGCAAAACCCAAGTCAGCTTCCAAGCAGATCATTTCTAATCGGAAGGATTTGGCCAAAGTGGTGGTTGAGACTCTAAACAACATTGCTGAGATAGTTGGAGCTACTCTTGGACCGGGTGGTCGCCAGGTTTTGATTGAGAACCCTCAAATCAACTATGATCCAATTATTACCAAAGATGGCGTTACCGTTATTAAGCATCTTGGATACCACGATCCAGTTAAACAGCTTATCTTGGAGTCTTCTCGAGCTGGCGCTTTAAGGACTGCTATTGAGGCAGGTGATGGCACCACTAGTTGCACTATTTTGTCTGCTGCTATCTGCAAACTTACCCATGACGTGGTCCAGTCCAACCCTAAATTGTCTCCCCAACTGTTAGTTCGGTCCATGCAAAAGCTAGTGCCGGTCATCAAGCAGCTGGTAAAAGACAAATATACCATCCAGGTGGACTTAGAAGATTACGAAACCTTTCTTTTTCAGGTAGCCAAGTTGTCCGCTAATGCTGACGAAGATCTGGCCACTAAGATTGTCGAGTCTTTTGATTTGGTAGGTGAAGAGGGCAACTTGACTATTGTAGAGACTACTGGCCCCACTGAGATCAAAATTGAGCGCATCAATGGCTACACCATTGACCGTGGCTACGAAGAAACCTTAAAAAAGTTCTCCAGTGGGTTTATTAATGACAAAACCGGCACTATAATTGGACTAGAAAACCCGGTTGTTGTGTTGTATGATGGTGTAATTAATGATGTTATGTTGGTTTGGGACGCTTTGTCTAAATTGGCGGAACATTTTGAAACCGCCAAGACTCCCCATAAGAATGTGCTTTTAATTGCCCATGGGTTTTCGGATGTGTTCCTGGCCGACATGCACGCGAATTGGAACCACCCTAATACTCCCAAAATTTTACCCTTAATGACCCCTGAAAGTCCCATTCCGGGTTGGAAGACCCAATTCCTTCTTGATCTCCAGGCTTATACTGGAGCCCCGGTTTTTAATGTAATGGACAAGCCATTGTCTGGTATGGACATAAATGCTATAGTAAGGGATAACCTGGTAACCGCTGTGGAAATGAATCGATACCGCACAAGTATCATTTCCAAAGAAGATCCATTGCTTTTGGAGTACCGGGTAGATCAGCTTAAGGAACTTCTAAAGTCTCCTGAATCTCAATATGAGCAAAACGACCTAAATGTAAGGATTGGCAAACTTACTTCTGGTATTGCCAGGATGTATATCTGCGGTCCTAGTGTTGGTGAAACTAGGGAGCGCCGTGACCGGGCTGACGATGCCTGGATGGCTATCAGGGGCGCTATTAAGGATGGGGCTTGCCCTGGAGGGGGTTACGTCCTAGTTAAATTGGCTGACGATCTTACAAACATAGCTCTTGAGTCTACTAATTTTGCTGATTGCCATGCTGCTAGTGTGCTTGCAGCGGCTTTTATGCGACCTGTTCGTAAATTATTTGATAACTTTGGCCATACAACAGAGGAAGAGAATGAAATCATTGCTAAAATCAAAAGTGGTAATCAGCCTTACGACATTTATAAAGAAGCCTTTGTTAGTCCCTTATTACTTCTCGACTCATCTAGTGCGGTCACCCAAGCTATTGAAAATAGCATTAGCATTTCAAGCCTTCTTGGTACGCTTGGTGGGATAGTTTCCTTTAACCGTGACCATGAAGCTGATGAACAGGAAAGATCTTTTGCGCGTGGATTTAACAATGCAATAGGAGATGACAAATGAAAGTAACTTTAGAATTCGATGGTTTTGAAGACAAAGAGCAAATTGAAAGAACAATGGCGGTTAATGAAATCATATCCGCTGTCTGGGATGCTCTGCAAGAAATGAGATCTGTTGTTAAGTACGATGAAAAGAAATCTGAAGAATATATGGAAGGATATGAGGCAGCTAGAGATGTGATATATAAACATCTCAGCGCCAATGAAGTAAGCAAGTTCTTTTAAGATAACCCGGCACTAGCCGGGTTTTTAATTTTATGTTAAAGTTTTTTTAAGTTTTATCCGATAAGACGGCAAGAGGTAGATATGGCCTGGTTTACATATAATTGCGATATACATGGTATTCATCGACAGTCCCAACAAAAAAGGGAAAGGTTTATCATTTGCCCGGTATGTGGCGGTAAATGTTTCCCTGTTTTAAAGGCCGGTACCACTCAAAATGTTGAAATAAAAGACAATGGAGCTATGGTTAGGGCCGTAGAACGCCTTGAAAACATTGATCAAATTATGGAAGAGCGTAGTGAAAGTCACAAAAGAAGGATGAACAATGATAAAGCTGATTGAAATTGAGATAGAGGGATTTCGGTCTTTCCAGGATCGTCAGCTTATCTCTTTTGAACAAAGCGGTATCACTCTTATAGCAGGTGAACACACAAACGAAGACACCACTAGCGGTATCGGCAAAAGCTCCATCCCTGAGGCTATAGCCTTTGCTTTTGGTTTTTGTGATTTGCCAGCAACAGAACTTAAGGGATGGAATTCTAGCAGTATTTATGTGAGACTTAAGATACAAAAAGACAGTGATTTCATAGACATAGTTCGCTCTCCTAAACTGCATCTAATTCAAAATGGGGTAGCCATAGAAACTATGGCCAAAGATGCAGAACAGCGCTTGCAGGCTATCTTGGGAGTTAGCCCTGAGGTTATGCAGCTGCTTACCTATCGTCCCCAAAGAACCTCTAACAAGTTTATAGACCTCACCGATTCAGAACAAAAAGTTCTGCTTACGGGTCTTTTAGGTCTGGATCAATTTGAAAAGGCTGCCGACACTTTGTCTGGTCAGCTGTCTAGCGTTCAAATTGAATTGGCATCAAACTCAATGTTACTAAAACAGCTTAATTCTATTCCATCAATAGACATCACAGAAACCAAACATAAATTGACTCAGACTCAATCCCAGATTTTGGAATACAGGTCAAAAATTGGCGACAGTACGACCGGCATTGAAATCTCAAAGCTTAATCAGGAAATCAACCAATATGAAACTGAAATAGACAAGCTCAACACAATAACCAGAAAAGCTTCTCAGGCCTCTTATGAAAATAGTCAAATAAAACCAAAGGTTGAGATAATCTTTAAGGAATTGACTGAACTTAAAGGCCATAAATGTCCAACATGTAGCCAACACTGGGACCAGAACCAAGAAGCTATCAAACAAAGAGAGCTTCATTTGGCTCATATAAAGAACCTTTACCAGGCAAACCAGTCAGTGATCACCGCAGCGGAACCGTACAAAGATCCTGTCCATATAAACCAATTGAGACAAAATCAAAACTTATTGCGACAAAAAATTGCCGATTTGCAGTCTCCAGGACAACAAACTCAAGCAATGATCGGCAGCCTGAGTCAGCTGTCCACTCAACTGAAAAATCAAATAGACCAAGCTGAAATGTCTATACACAGAAAACAGCAAATAGAACAAGAAGACCAGGAACTTGCCTTGAAAGAGCATTTACTGTCTCATGGACTCCAGATACTTGGTCGCCAAGGGTTCTTGGGTGTAATTTTTGATGAAGTTTTGAGAGAGATCCAACTTAGAGCTAATCGCTTTATGGAAAATATTCCCAATATCAACACGTTAAGCTTAGAGTTTTCCAGTGAATCGGTTACTAAGAGCGGCAAAGTAAACAAAAAGATTAACACGGTTATCTGGAAGCAAAACCAGGCAATCAAAAAGAAGAGTTTATCTGGCGGACAACAGGCTGCGGTTGAACTGGCGGTTGATTTGGCACTAGCTGAAACTATTAGATCAAGGTCTGGAATCAATCTTGGGTGGCTAGTTCTAGATGAATCTATGGATGGACTTGACGCTTCCACAAAAGCTGCTATCATTGAAACGATGCGCAAGGAAAATAAAGGACTAGTGATCCTTATTGACCACGCTACAGAAATCAAGGAAATGTGCGACAATGTTATAAAGGTGCAATATGACGGACAAAAAAGCTGGATTGGATGAATTTACTCCTTGGGCTGAACGTCCTTTCATTTTTAATATTCCAGTACCTCATGATGCAAGATCTATAGTTGAAGCTATTATTAGTGATCCAGATCAAAAATTACAAGTTTATGTTATCGTTAATAATGTAAAACCGCCAAAGCTTTTTTTTAATCCATTGGATGTAATAGACAAAGATATGTCTAGAGTTTTTTTTGTTAAATCAGAGGCTGAGTCCTGGCGCAAAACTATGGCAGTTCTTAATAATTTATCTAGTCTTATAGTTTTAGCGGCTCCCTTTAATGAGGTTTATTCGGTACTTAAGAATGATTTAGTTTTAACTAGTAATAAAAATCATAGAATAGTGTTGTCGATAGAATATAAAAAAGATATACTTGACGTTGAAACATGGACAAAAAACACTTTTGTTCAATTAAATTAGGAGGTTGGTATGGGTAGAGGTAAAGGTAAGAAAACTAAGTCGCTTGAGGATAAAATCAGAGACCTAGATGAACATTTTTTAGATGAAGTTGTTGGTTTAAATCCAGAACAACTCAAAGACAAGTTAGCTAGCCTTATGGGTCACCAGGAAGAAATCGAAGAGGCTCGGGCCGATGACGAAGACCTGAAATCTTTGGAAGAGCAAGTTAAGACGGCCAAGCTTACTTACACAGAGCCACTTAAAGCTATTAAGCTGAAAAAGACTATGCTGGTTCGTATCCTCAAGGACCAAGGAAAACTGTGAAACTCCTTGGCTTGGATTTGTCATATAAAACTGGATGGGCCTTATTTGAAGGCTCATCCTTGGTAGATTATGGTCTTTTAGTGGCCCCAGAACCACCTGGCACCCATCCACTATACGATTATAATCAGATGGATAGGGCCAACGCTGTTGGTGACTATATGTACACCTTGGTTATGACTCTCCAGCCTGACTTTATTATCATAGAGCAGACTAACAAGGGTAAACAGCGTACCACCCAAAGAGGACTTGAGTGGATACATTATTCAGTTTTGTCTAAACTTCGCATGCACTATCAAAACAAGATAGTTTACGTTGACACCAGCGAATGGCGAAACAAACTCCACATTCGTTTAGATAAAGATCAACGTAAGCACAATAAATCAGTTAAACAAAAGGTTGCTAGAGGTAAAATAACCCCAAAGCATCTTGCTGTAGCTATGATAAATGAAGAGTTTGACTTATCTCTTAAATTGAAAGACAATGACATTGCAGATGCGATCTGTCTAGCTTGGTATGCTTCAAAGATATGGTTACCAGGCAGATTTAAAATTTCTCAGTTAGATGACATTATGAAGGATCTTTTATGACTATCAGATCTGAAGCTTTTTTAAGAGTGGAACAAGCAAAGCTATATCAGGTTTTGCTTAGCCAAGATCTTTTTGAGCAAGGGGCTTCAGATGATGAAGTTGTTGAACTTGTTACTGAGGAAATCAGAGCTTTTGCTGAAGCTAGATTGGAAAGCTTATTAGGCATGAGAAGCCCAAGCGAAGCTTTGGTTATTAGACGTGAGTCAGCTGAGCTTCCTTGGACCGAAGAACAAATAGAAGCTTTAACAGCTTTAGCAGACAAGGTTTTATTAACTGGAGCAGGTCAACAACAAATGATGAAGCCTAAGTCCCCCTCTAAACCTCTTATAAAGAAAAATGTCAAACAAACAGAAAAGCCTATACAAGATGAACAACACGAAGTAGAAATAGAAGTTAAACCTGTTGGTCAAGGTTTTGTTAGTAACCCAGAAAGAAAAAAATTTCCAAGTCAATCGATGATGAATGAGATGAATGCACAAGAAGCTGGCAATAATCTTAGCAAATCTCAAGGGTTAGGTGGAGCTGGAAGTCTTTTATTGCAGCAGTTAACTAAATAATCAATTAAATTAGGAGGTTGAATATGTCTAGTTTAGATCGCCTTAATGAAATGGAAAAGAAAATCAATGAGATTGGTCAACTTTTCTATATGATAAAAGACCGTATAGTTGCACTAGATTACGCTGTTGTTTCTCAGGCTGAAGCTATGGCTGCAATGTCTGAAACTTTAAGGGAATCTATCCCTAATTTTAATAGTAGCGTTATGGCGAAAGTCAGGGCCGCTGGCGATGCCAAAGATGCCGACCGAGTAGCCTCTATGCTTGAAGCTAAAATGATTGGTCCTGCTGATACCATTACCGATACTAGTCTAGTGGTTCTAAAATATACTAAATCTGGTGAAACTCTTATGAGCAATTTTTTGTTATATATGAGTAATCCAGATTCTGACGCAGAAATCGTCTCTTTGATTAAAGGTCAAGCAGTTGGCCAAAACATCGATATATCAGCAGACACAGAAATTGAAATTCTAGCTGTATATGAACCTCTGAAGCCAGTATAAGGGAGCGGGGCATGAAACTCAAAATAGATTGGCGCAAGCTACGTATTTTATTTATTTCAGATGTCCATTTACCTTATGGACATCCAGATTTCATGTCCTTTATGAAAGCCCTAAAGAAAAAGTACCAGTTTGATCTCATTATATCTATGGGAGATCTAGGAGATTTTCATAACGTTTCTTTCCATGATTCCGATCCAGATCTATATGGTGCTGGACATGAACTCCAGCAATTGCAGATCCAAGCCGCTGAACTGGAAAAACTATTCCCTAAGATGATCATTATTGGCTCTAACCATGGTGATTTACCACTTAGAAAGATTTTAGCTGGTGGACTACCTAGAGCTTTTTTGCGTCCCTACAATGACCTTTACGGCGTTGGCAAGGGATGGTCTTTTGTAGACGACTTAATGCTTGTAGGCCCAAAAGGCGAAAAGATCTACGTGTGTCATGGTATCTGCAAAAATGGCATCACTCTGGTAAAACAACGTGGAGTATCTTGCGTACAAGGCCACTTTCACACAGAGTTTAAGATTGATTATATTAGTAACCCAGACGATCTTTTGTGGTCAATGCAGGTTGGTTGCCTGATTAACCCTAAAGCTTTGGCTTTTGCTTACGACAAGCTTAACCTACAAAGACCTATTATAGGTACCGGAGGTATTGTTAACGGTGCTCCAAAACTGTTCCCAATGATGTTAAATGAAAAAGGTTCTTGGACGGGGTTAGTACCCTGATTAGGGGTTTTCATGGCCAAAACTCATCGAGCTGCGGAAAAAAGTGACAAAAACGACCTAGAATATTATAGGGGACTGGTTAGACAGCTTCAAAAGAAAGTATCAAGTTTAGAAAAAGAAAACTCCAGGCTCAGTAAGCTTATCAGACAAGACGAAGAAAGATTGCTGTATGCCATATATGATGAACCGGACAAACCTAAGAAAATTAAAAAAGAAAAGAAATGGTATTGTCCAAAATGTGAAGAGTCGGAACACACTGAAATGGTCTTGCCACAGGGAAACATTCTTAAAGTGTATAAAATTTGCAAAAACTGTGGCCACAAGGATAAACCTAAGTGCCGTGAATATTTGGACGCCTCAGGGCAACAAACATCAGATTAAAATAGAAATACAAATTGCCGAAAAACAGTACGAACTCAATCGTACTGAAAACGACAAGGCACACTCTTTACTCCGTTTTTATACCTACCAAACAAAAATTAGAGAGATAGAAGAGGCTTTTGAAACTATTCGTAAGCCTGGCATAACTGTTAGCATGAATGAATACCAAGAAATGAAGGCTGATTTGTTCTTTTATAAAGAAAAGAAGGCTGACATGCAAATGTATGTTGACATGCTGACTACTGTTATCTTAGACTTGTATAAGAATATCGAAGAGCTAGAAAAATCCAGAGAAAAAGCAAAAACCGTCATTATAGAGTTTTCAAATGAGTTACGAAAAGCTTCAAAACGACCATGATTTCATTTATGCCGAAGAGTATGGTAACAGCATTCGTAGGGCTCTAAAGGCTAACGAAAATGGCGTAAGTGATACAAAAATCATGCACTATCTGAAATTGAACAAAGAAGACATGGAAAAGGCACTAGAAAACATCAAAGATATGTTTGGTGACCTACTTTAAGTCTATTTCGGTTATAGTTAACGGGCAAGCTTCGGCTTGCCTTTTTTCGTTTTGGTGGTATATTGTCCGTGGAGGTAACTATGACTCAATTTAGGCAACTCGTCAACAATCACCAGCATTCAGACTCATCGCTGGACGGTGCGGCTAGTGTAGACAGCCTCATTAAAAGAACTAAAGAACTCGATTGCCCTTACCTTGCCCTTACTGATCATGGCAACATGAACAGCCTTATGCACCTTTATTCAGCTTCTAAGAAGGCAGGTATCAAGCCTATCCTTGGGATAGAGCTGTATATGCAGCCACCGTTTATAGATGAAATCACCCAAGAATACATACAGGCATCAGGAGATACCCCTAAAATACGCAAAAAGTTGCGTGAAATGTATGTGCATTTGACCGTTCACTTCAAAGATGAATGGGCTTTTGAATACTTTTCCAACTTAACTCCCAAAATGGAACAAAGGGCTGTGGTGTTGTGGGGAGAAACCAAGCCTATTGCCACCCTAGAAGAGGTAGCTGGAGCTGCTGGTCACATTACGGTGTGCTCTAGCTGTCTTGTGGGGGTAGTCCAGAAGTACCTACTGGTAGACAGGGTAACTGGCAAAGTTTACCCAGAAAGAGCTACCAAGTCATATTATTTATTAAGAGACTTAGTAGGTAAAGACGACTTTTTTGTTGAAGTATTCCCCCATGAAATCGTTAAAGATTGGGTGAAACCTACTTACGACAAAGCCACTAAGCAAAAGCTTACTGAAGGCTATTTCAAGCCAAACGAATGTACACCTTGGTTCCCGGACGGTGACTTACAAAAAAAGGCCAATCAGTTTGTGCTTGACCTAGCTAAGCAAAACGGCGACAAAGTTTTGATTAGCCTGGATAGCCATTTTGCTTACCCAGAACAGCAACTGGTCCAAGAGTCTAAACTTGGTAATGGCCTAGAGCAATGGAAGTTTTCTAACTCATATCATATACTTACAACACAAGAAGCAGCTAAATGCCTAAAGCACACCTTAGATGTATCTGACAGAGATATCGAAGAGTGGGTAGACAACAGCTATTATTGGGCTAGCAAGTTTGACAGCTTCAAGCTTAAGACCAACAAAGACCGGTGGGTTTTACCTCCATTGGACCCAGACTGGATGAAAAAGCTCAAGCTGGCTATCGACCGTCACGGCAGAATGAAATGGGACAATCCTATATATGTAGCTAGACTAAAGGAAGAAATCGATCTATTTACCAATAACGGTAAACTGAACCTAATGCCTTATTTCTTTACGGTAGAGGATATAGCCAACTTTTGCCGAGAAGCTGGCATTTTGATGACCACTAGGGGCTCTGCTGGCGGCAGCTTGATGCTTTACGTCCTTGGTGTGTCTGCTACTGACCCGATACTTTATGGGCTGTCCCTGCCACGTTTCCTTACTCTGGGCCGTATCAATGAAAATGTCTTGCCGGATGTTGACATGGACTTTGGCAGGAAAGATGAAGTTTTGGACTATCTTAGGAAAAAATATGGGGACAATTTTGCTCCAATCAGTATCGATGTGATGCTTAAGATCAAGTCTTCTATAAAGGATGCCGAAAGGTCTCTTTTAGGTGAAGTCAGAAAATCTACCGAAGATATGTGTAAAAAGCTGCCCACTTCCCCTCAAGGATCAAATGAATATGAATTTGTCTTTGGCGGCAAAAAGGGTGTAGGTATTATCAATGAATATGAAGAATTAAAATCTTACTCTGAAAACCTAGCCAACAAGAACATTTGGGATACAGTGGTCCAGATGCTTGGAGTCCAAAGGCAAAAGTCCCAGCATCCTTGTGGTGTGGTGATAGCTGACAAGCCAATACAGGAATACGTTCCTTTGATCCGGGTCGGTAAAGGTGAAAGTCTTGTCACTGGATTTAACCCAAAATGGGTTGAAGAAAGAGGTTTGCTTAAGTTTGACTTTCTTGGTGTAAAAACCTTGTACGATATCGAAGAATGTCTTAACCTTATCAAAAAAAGGCACAACAAAACCTATAATCCTTGGGACTTACCTTATAACCCAAAGGTGTTTGAGGAGTTTGGCAGAGGAAATACGGTAAGCGTGTTCCAGTTTGACTCTGCTACGGTCGTGCCTTTGCTCAAAAAGACCAAGCCGATGTCGATACCAGAGTTAAGTAACATCACGGCTCTTGGTCGTCCAGGTACCTTGGACGCCTTGGATGATGACGGCAGAACTCTAGCTGAGGTTTATTGTGCTCGAGCCCAAGGGGAAAGAGTCCGGTATATCCACCCAGACATGGAACAGATTACAGGTAACTCTTTTGGTATTGCTCTGTATCAGGAGCAAACTCTTTCAGCTTTTAAGCTTTTGGTTGGATACAGTGACGGAGAAACCGAAAAAGCCCGAAGAGCTATTGGTAAAAAAGACCCTGTTTTGATGGTTGAATGTCTTAAAGATTTGCACAACGGCTGTAAGAAAAGGGGCTGGTCTGACCACCAGGTAGATCTACTAGTCCAGCAGATCAAAGCTAGCTCAAACTATAGCTTTAACAAGTCCCATTCTACCTCTTATGCCCAGGTAGCCTATGCTTGCATGTGGCTCAAGTGCCATTTCCCTATTGAATGGTGGGCTAGTGTACTGTCCCATAGTACCAAGGACGATATTATCAGTAAATTCTGGAAAGATGTCAAAAAATACGTGACATTACCAGACATTAACCTGAGCGAAGAGGATTTTGTAATCAAGGACAACAAGCTTATAGCTCCACTGGGAATGATCATTGGAGTTGGACCTGCGGCCTACCATCAACTGGTAGCCAATAAGCCATATAAAGACTTTAGACATTTTATTGAATGCCATTTTAAGGAAAAAATTAAAGGCCAAAAAGCTGAAAAGTCAGCAGTACATTCCGGTATTGCTCATAAGTTGATTGTATCTGGCGTTTTGGACAGTTTGATGCCAGAGTCAGACATGGAAATTGAACACAAAATCAAGCTTTTTGAAAAAACAAAAGCTGAAGTAAAGAAAGAAAAACGAAAGCCAGAAGACAGCTCTTATTCAGAATATAGACCACTTGGCAAATATTTGGCCAAAAAGGCAGTTATCCATACTTACTTTGAAGACCTTAGAACTTTAATATTGCCGCCTAGAGGTGGTAAACATCTATCCAATGACCTATGGGTGTGGACCAAAGAGTATGAAAGTGATGGTCATAAATATAAAAAAACCATGACTTTTGTTGACGGACCTCAAATAGAAAAGCTTATGTCTAATGCCCACAAATACAAAGACGCCGAAGAAAAGATATGGGCCCTGGCCTATATCACAGAAGAAACTTATAAAAAGTACCAAAATAACACCAAGCAGTTCACAAGGCTGGTAGCCGACATCAATGGATCTCTTATGGAGTTGATCTACTGGCCGCCATGGGGAGAAAACGTGGCTCCAACCGGCTTTAAGAAAATGGTAGTTGTAGTTGAATTTACTTTACGCAAAGGGAAGCTTAATGTATCTTCGGTAGAGCATACTTACCGACCGGAAGATGCGGAAAAACCAGATGTACAGTGAGGTGTAATATGTCTAGCACTAGAGAATTATTGAAGAAAATCAAAGAAACCAGGGAATTGTCACAGCAAGAACTGCTGTCTTTCCCTTTGTCTATTAGAGCTGGCATGGAGGGTCAAATCAGAAGTGCCCAGAACCTTTTGCCAGTCCTTGAAAAAGAATACACAGATGAAATCGCCAAAAACGTGTTTGCTATTCCATTGATTGGCGAAAACGCGCAAGAGTTTGCTGAATTGGCGTCTAATGAATTTGGGGTATTTAGTATCAACTACTATTCCCTACCTGATGCAACAGCCAAAAACGTGATTGATCGTCGTATTGGTGATGTGTATTCACCTTCAGCATACAACGCTTCTATTGACGATATTTATGCTATTAGGCGGTTATATGGCATTCAGCGCCTGCCTTATATGCTTCAACTTAGTGCTGATTGGTATGGCCATCCTCTAAAAGAGGCTATGAGGGAACAATTTACTAAGGCTTATGGTAATGAACTTTATACCATTGCTATTAGAAACGAAGCTAGCCGCTATGCTCTTAGCGTTGAATTTGATGGCAACCGTCTGCCTGTTATTATCTATAATTTTGACAGTGATCTAGGTCTAAATGAAAATCTTTTTCCTAACCCAAGACCAATTAATATTGGTAAAAAGAAGATCACAAAAGAGTTTGTATCAGAAACGTTGACAAAGATCAAAAACAAGGCTACAACAGAAAGCAACATTGAGGAGTGATTTATGGAACAGATGAAAGTTGGTGTATCTAGTTTTGATAGCGGTAGTTTTGTTAAGTCTGAATACTTTAAGATTGAAGCAGGCAAAGATAACGTTTATCGTATTTTGCCCCCTTTGTTTAGCTATGCTAGTACCGGCAAATGGAACCAATACTACGCCACTCATACCATCTGGATCGACAAAAGACCATACCATTTCCAATGTATGCTCAAAAAAGATCGTGACAAAAATATTTTGCAAGAATGTCCATTTTGCACAGCAGAAACGGTAGCAAAAGCTAAGCTTGAATCTGTTAAAGGTTCTTTATCTAAAGAGCAGTTGATGGCCTTTGAAGAGGCTCAAATTAAGCCTTTCCAGGCCAACAAAAAGGTTTACATGAACGCAGTAAACCAAGGTAACGTTCCTGGATTGTTACCTGTCGGCTTTAAGCTTTTTGAATCTATTAGAAGCCTTTTGACTGAATTTTATAACAAAAACGGCGTAGACGCCACCGGAACAAATGGTCTGTTCCTTAACTTCAAGAAAACGCAGGCGTTTAAGGGTGACCGCAATACCTCTTATTCTGTGGAGTTCTACCAGGCTGTAACCCAGAACCCAGATGGAACGTTTACTGCACGTTACGTTAACCATACCCTTACACCAGAACTTTTGAGCAAGGTTGCGGCTGGCGGCGGTAAGGACTTAGCTACCTTGTACAGCGACATTACCTTTAATGAAGCTCAGGCTTTGGTTTCTGGTATCAAGGCCAACAATCCTTCTGATTTGAAGCTTTTATGTGACAAGATCTTTTCCCGGTCAACTAAGGTTACATCTACCGTTGAAACAACAGTTGGTGGAACAAACGTTATTGCTGTTAGTCCTATCGTCGTAACATCTAACGATGTAGTAGTTAAGCCAGCCTATACGGCACCAGCTCCAGCCGAAACTCCTCCTTGGGTATCAAGTCCTTCTATTGCTCCAGTGGCAGCACAGCCAACGGCAAGCTCTATGTCTGACGATTTCTTTACTAAGTTGATGGAAGGATAAGTAATGGATATTACACAGGAAGTCATTGAAGCCCCAAGAGGTACGCCAAATCAACCAAGGTTGCGTCTAGATATGACAAAGGTTGACCAGGCAGAGTCAAGACTTCAGGAAGTTAAGATGCTGAACATCGGTGTCGTAGCTGACCTTAAATCTGTGTTTGCTGCTGGAATGGCCGATCTTGGTCGGTACCTTTCTCTAGTACGATATGAGCACCTGCAAGCCAAGCAACAACTTGAGTTTGCTAAAGCTGAAGCTTTATTGGATAAATACCCGGTCTACTTTAGGGATATTCTTAAAGAAACTGGCATGAAAGACAATGCTGATATACGAGAGTCTTATATCGCTAGAGATCCAGACTATAGGCATTGGCAAACCATAGCTAATCACTTAGATGCTCTTACATCTTTCTTGGAAGCTAAGAACAAAACACTTGAACGGGCATACTGGGACTGCAGGTCTAACCTGGAAGACCTTATGAAGGTCAACAACAACCGCAGTCACAACAGCGGCAATGTTGAAGAAAATGTCTTTAAGGATGAGTTTTATGTAAAACCATCAGTCACGGTTATTGGAACAATAGCCGTAGGTACAAGCAAATTTTAAGGAGTTTTTATGGCAGAAGTTGATACTAGTAAGGTTTTCAACAAGTTACGTAAACTTATGGGAACAGTTGACAGAACTTACGATCCCTTTACAAATGTTCTTAGGACAAACTCCCCCAGCATTAACATTGCTTTGGCAAACAAAGGTTACGGACTTCCTTTGGGTTATTCAATGATCTTGTGGGGACCTCCAAAGTCCGGTAAATCAATTTTGTGCAATACATTTATTGGTGAATGCCACAAAGCTGACACGGAAGCTTATACAGTTACCTTTAATACGGAATTACGCGGCGAACTTCAGCAAAGCGATGATGCTAGTGTAATGTTTGGGATTGATCCAGAGCGTCATATCACTTTTGACGTAAATGAGCCTGAATTGATTTTTGACCGTATTGAAAAAGAACTGTGGCCAGCAGTTGACCAAGGTTTGAAACTGAAAATGATTATCATTGATTCAGTTACCAATATTGTTGGTCGTAAATTGGCAAACGCAGACACTGTTAACCAGCACCTTATTGGTGACCTTGCAGCCACTTTGCAAGACGGTCTTAAGCGTATCCAGGCAGGTTGTCGCCGCCGCCGTATCTCTTTGTTCCTTACTACTCATGCCAGAGCCGAGCTGGACATGGGAGAACAGAAACGCGGTAAAACAGAAAAAATGGCAGGTGCGTTTGCTCTTAAACACTTTGCTGAATACTTTTGTAAGGTTCAGCGGGTTGTAGGTAAAGCAGGTTCAAACACCCTGCTTGAAGAGTCCCTTAGTAACCCAGAACTACAGGACTTTTTGGATCATGGCACTAAAACAGGCCACCGTATCCGATTCACTGTTGATGGTAACTCTATGGGTCCAGATGGTCGGGTAGCTGAGTTTACCTTAGATTACCAAAAAGGTATCATTAACCAGTATGAAGAGATCTTTATCCTTGGAACTAACTTTGGAGTTATTGAAAAGCCAAACCAGAGTTGGTACCAGTTTGGTGACCAAAAATGGCATGGATCTAAGAATTGCCTTATAGCAATCAGAGACAACCAGCAACTACAAAATCAGATTTTGGACAAGATCTATGAAAAAGACGCAAAAAGCCTCGGATTTATCTGAGGAGTTCATACGATCCCTCCTTTCTACTTACGGGGAGCTTGCTGGTGAAAACCGGCGCTCCCTCCTTACCAGATGCCCTTTGTGCGGCAGATCAGACAAATTCTTTGTCCTTAAAGCTAATGGATCTTCTGTGTGTTTCCACGGAAGCTGTACCTATGGTCGCAGATGGATGCCAGATTGGATAGCCTTGACAGCAAACATTCCACTGGCTGAAGCTCGGTCTGTGGTATATGGCAATAAAGAGGTATCACTAGATAACCCTCTGATTTTGCACTTTATAGATGAAGATGACACTACCGTTGCCCCAGAAAACTACATAGAATCAATAGAATGGCCTGAAGCTGGACTGTTCAGCCTGGATCATCCAATAGCTGAAGATGCAGTTTTATATTTAGCGTCCAGAAACGTTTCTTTGGATTTGGCCATAAATCACGGTTTTATGTTCAATATGATTACTCGCAGGCTTATTATGCCAATCTTTATAGATGAAGTTTGTTATGGCTGGCAAGGAAGAGCTATTGACAAAGTAGACCAAAAAGACCGAATGAGAAATAATATAGGGTTTCGTAGAGACTCATTGGTGATGTTTTACGACACTATCAAAGATTCCCCCTTTTTTGTTGTTGCTGAGGGGCCATTTGATGCTTTAAAGTTTAATAAATGTCATCATTACGTGGCAACAATGGGCAAAACCTTATCAGAAAAGCAAATAAAGCTTTTAATAGACACCAGTGCATCGTCAGTTTTCTTGGGACTAGATGATGATGCCTATCAAGAAACAGATTCTTTAGCTCGAAGCTTGTATTCTGCTGGGAAAAAAGTGTATCTTATGGAGGTACCGGAGTCGGCAAAGAACAGATGTCACGGTATGTCAAAAAAGGCCGATTTTGGAGAGTGCACCGAAGATGAATGTGTTGTTGCTATGAAAGAAGCTAAGCTGTATAGCGGTATGGAACTAATTTTTCATCTCAAAGGATAGTATGACTAGCGAACTTTCAGTACCGATAACTATGGACAAATTTGATAATAGCTTTCAAGAAGCTATGATTGGTCATATGCTTCAAGCTGGATGGTTTGCTTCAAAGTCGATATCTTTGTTAAAGCCCGGTTACTTTACTGATGCCAATTTGTCTGTTTTATTTGCCTGTGTTCAAAAATATCACACTGAGTTTAAGATTTCTCCTACACCTGAAGAGTTAAAGGGTTATGTATATAGCACTCATTTTACTACCTATACAACACTTCATACAAAAATAGATCACTGTATTGCCAGTTCTAATAATCAAAGTAGAGACTATGTTAGTAAAAGCGCAACTGGCTGGCTTAAGATGGTTATGTTTAGGAATTATCTGGCCGAAGCTGCTCACATGTACAACACAAAGAAAAGCTTGGATACCATAGACTGGGTAGATAGGGCCATAGCTAAAGTTAAAGAGTGTTCATTTTTACACAATGAAAGTTTCGACTTTTCTAATCCAGAAAAGTTTTACGAAGGTTTCAATACGGAAATGAGTGACTGTTTAACTCTTGGTCATCCAGATTTAGATGAACTTTTACTTCCTGGATCTAAAATCAATGCCGTATTGCCTACCAATAAGTTTGTAGCTAGACATCAAAAACACTATAGCAAAGGGTCTCTTGCTAGAGGTGACACCACAATGATAATTGCCCCATCCAACGGTGGTAAAACTACGGCTGTTATTAGTATATTGGTTGCCAATATGATTTCTGGTAAAAAGTGTTTATTGGTTACTCATGAACAAAACGCTAGAGATATTGCAGACAAGATCTATCAGTGTTATTTTCAAATGACAAGACAACAACTGATGGACCCAGAAATGCTAAAAGCAGAAAGAGCTAATGCTTACGCTAAGTTCATTAATGATCACTTAACTTATGTTCCATGGGTTAAGGCTGGATCTATGTTTGTTGAAGATGTTATCGATATGATTAAAGAAAAGAATGCCTTTATGAGGGGCAATAGTTCAAATAATAAAGGGTATGATCTAGTTATAGATGACTATCCCGGTAAATTGTCTAGCCGTAATACTGGAAAAGATCTGGCAGATCATGCGGTTAAGACCTTCATTTATGACCAGTTTGTTACTATGGCTATTGAGGAACAGTTCCACGTCATAACCCCTCTGCAGGCCAACCGTGGAGGTTTCCAAAAGGCCAAGAATCTTAAAGAGGGTTCTTCCATGATCGACCAGGCTGACGTAGCTGATGCCTATAATATCGTACAAAGAGCCTCTAATATCATAACCTTAAATGCCAGCGGTAAAGATAAAAACGCTCAAATAGTTCGTTTTTTAATAGCAAAATCAAGATCTTCCGCTACAGCTAAGGTTTTTGTATCTAAAACCAATTATGCAATGTCAACAACGCATTCAGTCTTAAACAACTCTACTACTTACGATGAAGGGTCACCTAAAGAAGATACCCTTATTTATAGCGCACTTAAGATTGGTGCAATACATGATGCAATGATCCCAGACGAAATAGAAACAATAGAAAATGGAGCCGAACATGTCTTTAATGTACCTTCATGATACCAAGTTTTTGCCAATTAAGCCAATAGTTGCCACTCAAGTTGATACAATGCTTAAGGGTGGCCTAGCTATTACCAAACAAAAGAGAGAACTATCTAAGTCCGTTGTTCTGATTGACGGTGTTGGCGGTATGAAAAAGGGTACCACGGTCTACCTTAGACCCGATGCAGGCTTTAGTCCTTGGAACAAAGAAATCTGGCATATCGGTGACCTAGAGTTTGTGTTAGCTCCAATGGACTACATTGTAGGGGTAGAAGTCGATGGCTAAGGTTATTGTAGGTGACATGCACGTCAAAAAGACCAATATAGAAGAGTCTCGGCGGCTCTGGGAGTGGATACTAGATGTTGCAGAACTTAATGAAAGATTTGTTTTGGTGCTTGGTGATATTTTTAACGATTTTGGTGTGTGTAATATTGAAGTGCTCAACTTCTGGCATAAATCAATCGAGTCAGCCAAAAACAGAGGTGTGCAAATAGAAATATTGGTTGGCAATCATGACATGTCACCAGACGGTACTCACGATTTCCCCTCCTTCTTGGGTACCGTAGTTTTCAACAAGCCAAGTCTATATGGCGACACCCTTTATGTGCCTTTTGTGCGTAACTCTGATGATTTTGTAAGGATCGTAAATGACATCGTTTTGCCAGACACCAAGTACCTGTTTTGTCACCAAGAGTTTAATGGATGCCAGTTTGAAAACGGTTTTTATGCTCCTCATGGAGTAGACCCAGCTTTATTGCCGTCACACCTTAAAGTGATCTCCGGTCATATTCATATGAAACAAGAGTTTGGCAATATCTTCTACCCAGGTACACCTCGCGCACTAACCAGGTCTGATGCCAATGAAATCAAAGGTATACATATCTTTGATAACGGTTCTTTTGAGTTTATACCAACTCCTGCAAGTGTGTCGGAGCTTATGGTTTTGATCAAGGTTTCAAATGATCAAGAGCTAGCAGAAGCCCAAAAAGCTTTGAAGTCTTTGTCACCAGACCGGGTATATATCGACATCACTGGAAACAAAAAGTTCGTATCGGACTGCCTTAAAAAGAGCTGGACATCTGCTAAGGTTAGAACTACAATCCAAAATGACGTAATCCAGACCGAAGTTACCGAATCAAACGGTATACCTGTTGCATTTAATTCTTATTTCATAGACTATGTTACCTCCAAGGACCTTGGGAAAAAAGAGGTGGTTGCTTTGAATTCCATGTTTAAAGACCTGTTGCCAGGGGTAGTAGGGTGAAGTCACCAAAAGACCAGTTGTATTGGCTAAAGGGTATGACCGAGCGCTTCGGCTCTGTCCATGAGTTCCAAGTGTATCAGCTCCAGTGTTATGGGGTTTTATTGCCAAATGTAAATGCAGTTGAGATCAAAATAGAGCCCAATACTCACGTAGTTACCTTTAATGCCAAATCTACTGGCAAGTACCGTAAATCCAAGAAAACCCAGGAATTACTTAATCTTATATCTGATTGGACACAATACATACTTTGGAATGACTCTGAATGTGTGTATATACTAAACGACAAGAAGATTTATGACAGTAGAATTGACAAACCAGATCCAGTTAGAAACCCAGATCAAACAGAAACTGAGTGATGGTCAGCTAATTATTGATCGAGCTAAGATCTATCTGACTTCTGAAGAGTTCCAGGAACTTAGCGACTATATTTTAAAGGGTGGTGCGCCATTAGCTTTGGTCACTGCCCAAAAGTTTTTTGACCTTTACTTAAATGGGTATGATGTCAATGAGATCCACAGGTTAAATCCTTCTTTTCCAAAAGGTTGCATTTACCTGGCTAGACTACGTTATAGCTGGGACCAAATGTACCATGATGCTATGGTTACTATGAACCAAAGGGTCATTAACAAAATCACTAAAGCCGCCATAGAGGCCACCAGTATTTATACCGACATGATAGCTGCCGCCAACAAAAAACATGGCGACAGGCTGAAAAAGTATATCCAAACCGGAGACGAATCTTACCTTAAAGATGCTTTGTCGATCAACAGTATCAGCGATCTGGCAAAGGTTATAGAGTCTCTGCAAAAGCTTAGCGGCCAGGACCGCACCTTTACCATCAAAGACGAAAGAGAAGCTCTACAGGGCAAATCTGCCAACCCAATAACCCTTGAAGCAGGTAAGGTAGAGGTTCAAACTGACGCTACCCAGCAAATTCTGAACATCATGGCAGAAGAAAAACGTAAAAAAGCTAGAGGGGAAAATGGCTAAAAAACCTGACACTGCCAAACCCATGACAGCTATTCAGTTAGCTTTAGCCGAAACATTTCTAAAGCCTTTTGAAACGCCACAACAAATGCGCGATTGGATGTGTAATTTTTTTGACATAGATTTCCCTATGGGTACGGTAGACCCAGATAGCAATACATCTCCAGTTGAATGGATGTTTGAAGTTTATACTGCAATGAGAAATAACGAAGGAAATGAAAAGCCTGTATATGTTGTATACAGCGCCAGAGACGCATACAAAACCTTGGGATGTTCGGCACTTGAAGTTATTTTAATGGTCCATTTGAATGCTACCGTGGCTCACATGGCAGCAATTACTTCTCAGTCCGCTAAAGCTATTCAATATATCAACTCTTTTGTACGTAAAATAGAACCATACCTAGAGCATCACGGTGGAGCAGTTACATCCAAAAACGTGCGCAACATTTCTATTAAAAATGCCAACGGAGATGAAGTTTACGTTCAAGTTATTGTCGCCACGCTTCAGGGAAGTAACAGTAACCATACACTTTTTTTTGCATGCGATGAGGTAGATGTTGTCCAGTATCCTCAGGCTTTTGAAGAGGCTAAGATGATTCCTGGGGTACAAAATGGTAAATTCCCAATTACTCTTTACACCTCTACTCGTAAATTTGCTTTCGGTTTGATGCAAAAAGAAATAGAAAGAGCCCAGGAAAATGGTCACCCAATAAGACACTGGAACATATTAGATGTAACTGAGCACTGCTCACCAAAGCGCAACAAAAAAGATCAAGGTACCGTTAAAAGGTATATAGCAAAAAACCTGCCTCTTTTGCAAATATCCCCAGAAGAACACTTGTCTCTACCAGAAGAAAAAAGAGACGGATATGAAGCAATAGAGGCTTATGTCGGGTGCGTTGACTGTAAACTTTTACCTGTGTGTAAAACTCGCCTAGCCAATAGACCAGAAAACGATAGAGGTGGACTGTGGAAGCCAATAGATTTTACTATTAACCAGTTTTCTAAAATTGAACCCGATATGGCTGAGGCTCAGTTACTTTGCTGGAAACCGAGCAGTACAGGTCTTGTATATCCTCGCTTTGATCAAACTGAAGGAGAAAATACTATAACGGTTAGTAACGCTTATTATCAGCTTATGGGCGATGAAAAACCAGACGTAACTCTACCAGAACTTATCCTTAAAATGTCTGAACTTGGTATACAATTTTATGTAGGCGGTGACTGGGGCTTTAGGCATAACTTTGCCCTAATAGTTGGGGCTATACTTCCTAGTGGGGACTTTTGGATTGTAGAGTGTTTTGTTATGGCTGGTTTAGAGTTCCCGGAAATGATGAAATATTCCGAATATATACGTGACAAATATATGCCAAGAAAATGGTTTATGGACACTGCCCAGCCTATGTTCATTAAATCATTTAAAAAAGCTGGAATGCCATGCAAAGAGTTTAAAAAAGATGTATCTGGTGGCATATCTTCAATTAGGGGACAAATAATTGATGCTTCCGGTCGTCGTAGGTTAAAGGTTCTTCTTACTGAAGAAAACAGGCACATTATTAAAGGTTTCCATAGCCATCACTTTAGAACCGATGCAGCAGGCAATATAACTGCCGAACCGGATGATGAAAATCATGCCGATGCCCTCGATAGTTTGCGTTATATGGGTCAGAACCTTTTTGCCACTAAAGGTGGCTTAGTTGCCCCAGATCTACGCGAAAGAGAACAAGACATCCTGAAAACCAGATCATCTTTACCTCAGTTTCAGCCCGGTCCTGGCCAAAGGAACTATTTTAATGAGATCTTCGAGATAGCATCTAATGAAGTAGACTCAAAAGGTAAAGGAAAGTCCGCAACTGGTTCAGTTTTTTGGGACTTTTCAAACGACTAAGTCCGTCCCCTAATCTTTTATGAGCCTAATGGAGAAAAAAGTCAATGACTTCAATACTTAACATTACAAATCAGCTTTTAGCCTATTCAGATCCTTCTGGAAATACAGACAATCCTCAATACAAGGACTATGACTGGACCAGGCGTTTATCGGCTTTAGCTATTGAAAATCCAGCCCACAACACCATAACCATAGCTCCAGGACAACAATACTCCATAGTTAACTCTTTGATTTCCACAGGGTTAACCGGATCTTCGGTGTTGTCTAATAGTCAAGTAAAAACATCTACTTATGCTTTGTCTATTACTTCTGGACCAGGTAGCTTTAAAACTGCCCATGTAGCCACTGGAATATCCTCGGCTACTGTTCAAATGAACAACAATGCCATAGCCGTTTTTACATTCCCTGGTGCCGACCTTAGCGCTGTTCAGGTTGGCGATGTGATGAGAATTGCCGGTACTGGTACCTTTGAAACTGGTCCGTTTTCATTTAATGCAATCAATTCAGGTATTTGGATCGTTTTAGCGGTAAATAACACAGCAAAAACGGTTCAAGTTAATCGCGGACAAGGTAATCCTTGTAATGGCGTGTCAGAAACGATAGTTGGACCTATCCCTAGTGGCCAGGTTCAGTTTTACGTACAAGACGGCGTCCAGGCTGGCAATACTATAGCTATTTATGGCACACTAAGTGCCGCCTCTATTGGTTCGTATAACATAGTAGATAGTACACCGTATACTGTATACTATATATCTACTGCTCCTATCCCTACTGAAACTGGGTTGACTTATGTTTTAGATACCATTATGATCTATAGTGGTGCTAAGAATTTCATTTACCTGGAGTCAAATCAGATGGTTGCTGTTAAGTTAAACGGCGAAACCAGCAACAGAAACACGGTTGACCCAATTGCATCAGGAAAACCAGATTTAATTGGTTTTATGTCAAAAGTTGGCTTGGTTTATTCACTAGTTATAGTAAATTTGTCAGTTAGCGTAGCGACAATCAAATATTTTGTAGCAGAGTAAAATATGGATAGCTCGGACTTCCTGAATAAATCTAAAAAAGCTAAGGAAGATCAAACCCAGGTGTTTGCCTTGGATGCTAATAGCTACAAAATAGCTAAAGCTATGGAAGCTGACGAAAAAGAACCTCAAGACGACAAAGGTGGAAGCCTTAAGTTGATTCTAGATTCTTTGCGTAAGAGTGAAAAAGCCAGGGAACATGACATTCGCCTAGCTTTTACTCTTGACCCAAGGGATGCCAACCTTGGAACTGTATCTACTTACCGCCAAAAAACCAACCTAACCCCAGATCCTATCCTTAAGCGTATTGCTGGTCCTCAAGGTGATGACCTGGTTAACCAAATTTTGCAAGCTAGATCTAATACTCTGGCGTCTTTTGGTCGTCCTAGAACTAGCCGCTTTAGCGTTGGCTTTGAATTCCAGCAAATGCATCCAGAACCACATGAAACTCCAGACCAGCAAAAAGAAATTCAAAAACGCATCGAAAAAATCAAAGAAGTGATGTGGAACTGTGGGTCAAACAGAGTCATAGAAGACTGGCATCCAAACTTGTCTCAGTTCCTTAAGATGACCACCAGGGATGCCCTCCTTTTTGGTCGGTCAGCTACCGAATTTATTTACGCTAATGACACCGACCGTGGTGAAAACGTTTGCGTGGCATTTAGGGCAGTAGATGCTGGTACTATCTACCGTATTATCCCAAGCGCTAGCCATGACCAAGAACAGCGTATTGCTGCTATGCGTATGTTGGAAAAACTTGATGACAAAAAGTTCGATATTTCCAAATATGAAAAAGATGAATACAAATGGGTCCAGGTTATCAATGGTACCCCAGTTCAAGTGTTCACCGAAAAAGAATTGGTTGTGTACAACATATTTCCAACAACCAATATTGAATACAACGGCTACCCTTTAACCCCTATCGACCAGGCCCTTAACGCCGTTATTACCCATATCAGCATTTCCCTCCAGAATAAACTGTTCTTTGAAAACGGTCGAGCTGCTAGGGGTATGTTGGTCTTTAAGTCTGATGACATAGACGAAGGCACGATCCAAAAGATCCGTAACCAGTTCCATGCCAGTATTAACTCGGTCAAAAACAGTTACCGTATGCCAGTTTTTGGTATCGGCAGCGAAGACGACATTATTTTCCAGACCACAGATTCTGCTGGTAGAGACAAAGAGTTCCAGTTTTTGTCTGACGACACGGCTCGAATAGTTCTTGGTGCATTCCAAATGTCACCAGAAGAATTGCCAGGTTATGCCCACCTTAGCCGTGGCTCTAACTCTCAGACTTTGTCAGAAACCAGCAATGAATACAAACTTATCGCCGCTCGTGACGTAGGTTTACGTCCTTTGATGTATGATATCCAGGACTTACTAAACACACACATTTTGCCTAAGTTTGATGAAGAGTTCAGTAAAGAGTTCCAGCTTATTTTAGCTGGTTTGGAACAAGACGATCCAGAAAAAGAATCTACTCGTCTTAGCCAGGATATGAACGTCCATATGACCATGGATGATATCCTTAAGACTGTAGAAAAGCCAGTTCTCGGTAAAGAGCTTGGCGGTCAATTTATCATGAACCAGCAATGGCAAACCAGTGTTGCTCCATACCTTACAGTCGGTTTTATGATGGAAGCATTTTTTGGCATTGAAGGGGCAGCCCAAGATCCAAGATACGACTACATCAGAGATCCTTTCTATTTCCAACAGATGCAATTAGCTATCCAGAAATCCCAAATGGCCATGCAAAACCAACAAATGGCTATGCAGATGCAACAGCCTCAGCAACAGCCGCAACCTGGCCAAGATGGACAGGATAGTGGTCAGGAAGCCTCTGGTGACCAGGATACTGGTCAACCAGCTCAAAAAAGCGAACTGGCCGCTACCTTTTTTGAACTTAACAAGTCTGTGGAAACCAACCATACAGCTATCAGCAAAATGCTTCTAGCTAGACACAATCAAATTGTGGACAAAAATCTTCTAGCGTGGCGTAAAGATTCGGAAAAAGCTGTACGAAAGATTGTAGCAGATATCCAAAACGGCACCTTAGCTAAAAACGAAGACCACGAAGATTGTGACCACGACCATGATGTTGACGGATAATCAAAAAAAGGCAATCGAAGCCCACGTAAACGACCTTTTTAACAGACTCAAGGCGAGACTGTTAGGAAGGTTTTTCCGTGGCCCAGCGATCTATTTTGAAATAATCCGTGATCAAGACCCGATTGATTCTATGGAAGGAATTTATCGCTATACTATCGGCATGATGTACGGTCCAGATGCCAAAGTAGACGTAAAGCGCATCAAAAGCATGGCAAAAATCACCGCCAACTACCTGGACGCAGAGCGCCTGAAGACCATCAACAATCTGACTATGGCTGCAGAACAAGGCATAGAATTAGACCAGGTTGAAGGCTTAGTCAGAGACGGTATGGACAAAGCTTCTAAGTATGTCAGCACCGTCCTTAACACAGAAATAAAGAACGTCCAAGCTTACGCCGAAAGAGCCGGTATTGAACAGCTTGGAGCTTCTATTGGGGAAGATGACCCAACCGTAATGAAACTTGGTGTAGTAGACGCTAAGTTGTGCGTAAATTGCAAAAAGCTGTGGCACACCGATGACCTTTATGTGCCAAAAGTATATAAACTGTCGGAACTTAAAGATGGCTACAACAAAGACTGGCGTAATCCGGTAGCCACTGTTGGCTGCACTCACCCTCACTGTAGACACGTTTTGTCAATGTTGCCGCCAGGCTATGGATTTAATGCTCGCGGTACTATAACTTTCAAGGGTTTTGGGTATGATGAATACTCCGAACAAAGAGGTTAATTTTGGGATTAAAAATCGATGGAATTGCTGCATCGCAACATATTGATTCTTCAGGAGAAATGCTCCATATTGAAGGGCATGACATCTCTGACTTAGTTGAAGGTCGTGGTTTGGTGAACTGGGAGCACCAAAATGACTCACCAGAAGATATAGTTGGCAAGATTATTTTTGCAAAAAAGATAATGAAAAAGTCTGACTGTGATAACAAGCGCCAGGAAATGTTTTGGGACAAGGTCAAAACTCCTTTTGTGTATGTAATATCGGAACTATTTGATGATGAAAAACATCCAGGTGCGGTTGCCTGTGCGGCAATGTTTAGATATTGCCAAAAAAGAAAAACTCCAATGGTTGTTGGGTTTTCTATTGAAGGTTCCACATTAGAAAGACAAGGATATGAGTTAAAGAGATCTGTTGGTAGAAGACTTGCACTAACCGCTCGTCCGTGCAATAAGTCAGCAATATCAGATATTTACGAAGGCGACGACATAGAAAAAACTATGGGATGGGACACCGAACCTTCCTATAGAACTATTGAAGTCGAAGATGCTATCTTTGAAGACATAGCTAAAACCGTTACCCCACTAGAAACAATCAAAGAAGCGGTGTTGGCCCTTAAGAAAACTCTTACGGCTGGCAGCTACAATGCAGCTCCATCTACCTTGACTCAAGGCTCAGCCTTGCAAAGAGAAAGTCTTGCCGGGTTGTCACCCGAAAGACGCAAAAAACTTGCTAAGATAGTAGCCAGTTGGGATGGAAAATCACCTCTTCGACCAATCCTCAAAGCAGCTTTACCTGAAGTAAGTGATGACTACTTGGATCACTTTGAAGGCGTCACCCAAGAACTCCACCTAAAGAAAACTGAACCTAGTTTGTCGGCTTTGTCTAATGGCAATGCATCATTTAGCCAGGACAGTCTGGCTCATGCAGCCCTGCAGGCTGTACCTATGATAGACATGAAAAAGGACGTACCTGGAAAACTGAAAAGACTGCAAAGCAAAAATAGCAAGTTTTTGTATAATAGCCCTACTCATGGCACAATGTTGATCAAACTGTCGGTCAACCCAAAGGCGGCAGACAAATTCAAAGACGCCACTAAGTACCATGAAATTGCTAAGAATTTCTTTAAGTTACCAGATATTACTCCAAATACGGCATGGTGTGACCACCCAAGTCTATACAACACGGTTTTGGGCATCAATTCTTGTAACGACTATGAGCCAATGGGCACCGAAGGCTACCAAAATGCCTTGCAACAAGCTAGGCAAACTGGCCGACTTCAACAAATGGCTATAGTTGATTTGTGTCTAGGTCATCCATCTAGGACCTGGGGAGACACGGCTGCAAATGGTGGCCAAATTACCCACGTCAATAACGGGCCTTTGTACAAGTTTTCTAACGGAAATCCTTCAGACTATTATGACGACCAGGAAAATTCCGGTTTAGGGGAAGATATGCTAGTACCCCAGACCCAAGAATGGCTAGACCAGCTTGACCCTTCCCAGCTTTACGTGTATCTTATTAATAATACTGGCGCATCGCCAGCTAACGCCGCTAAAGCTCAGAGAAATTTGGACCATATCAAACAAAAGTCTCACGGCAGGACTTTCAACCAGCTTTTTGAAGAGTTAAACAATGCAGGCTCTGATAATCAAATCTCCTCATACGAATGAAGCTTTGGCCGAAATTCGCACTGATGGTAAAACTTTACTTTTTACTTACGACAAAACTGGCGGTAAGATCCAAAAGATGTTTGCCAAAGGTGTAATGGCAGGCATCAACGCTATTGACGAAAGTGACAGCTTAGAGATCATTAGCAACCCTAATGTAAAATCTCATACCTATAGTTTAACTAATGGCGACACAATTGAAATTACCTCCGATGGACTAACCGCTGCCCTTAATAATCGAATGCTTAGTCAAGATGAGTTCAAGCGCGTCCATGAGTTGTTGGCTACCGGCAAGCTTAAGGTGGCATCCAAAGCTAACCTTGACATGCCAAATGAGCTTCAGGGTATACCAAGACCAGTTGAAGACCATGTAGGAAACGCCAGACAGCAGCAGTTTAATGACTATTCTTTGGCTAGTCAAAAAATGTCTAAGACCGAACTTGGCAGCTATTCCCATGGACATGACCCACATATCGAAAAAGCTTACTTTAGCGAACTGGACCAGAACAATCAAAAGCTAATGCGCAAACTCCTTAACGACATGGTTTACGGGGCAAAAAATGACTGATACACCAGAAAAAAGCGAAAAGATTCACGACATTATTGACAAATATATTCAAACAAAAAATAGCTCACATTTAATAGCCGTTTCTGGTTCCGACAATTGGGACAAAAGCCACACCCAAAAACTATATACTGCCGCCTGGAAGCCTGAAAATAAAGAAATTCAACCTTCTTTACTTTTTCACGCTTTTAATAGTGGCTTGCATGATGCTGACCATTCTAACCATTTTATGGATCAGTATAATAGCGGTGCAATAGAACCTAAAGATGTTGTAACAAGAACCGTTAAAAGAGTTGCGGATACCCCTGGCTTGGATCATGACAAGCTTATAGCTTTTATGAAAAAAAACCAAGAATCTGAAGACAATAACACACAAATTGATACCCTACATATGCCACTACCAGAGCTACGCACCTTTACCCAAAGGTTAGCTGCTGGCGAAGCTGGACCTGCATATTCTTACCCTGAACACATCTCAACCATAATAGATGAAAGCCTTGGACCAAAAATTCAACACACGGCCCAAGAGCTAGCAGATCACAAAGATTTCGTAGAACAGCACCACTATAGCCCCATGAGATTTTTCGGTGAACAGCAAAACTCGCCGCCAGAGATTTTAACTAGCGTAGCCGACAAAGCTATTGACAAAGGTGAAACAAGGGGATTCAATTCGTTAATTGCGCACCCAAACTTGCCAGCAAACTATGTAGCCAAATCACTTAAAAGTGACAGACAAGACATTTCTTCAGCAGCCCAGGCTCACGCCAGAATACCTGACGAAATGTTTAAGGGTTTTTTACGCAACGGCGACGAAAAAGCCATTAGAAACTTCCAGGAAAACGAAAATCTAACAAAAGACCAAGAGGCGGAGCTTTATCGGCACGGTTATAATAGCGTCACCGAACACCCTAAGCTATCTGACCAAGACAAAGAGCAGCTTTTCCAGACGTTACCTAGAGAAATCCAGGACAAGCATGCATTCAAAAAATATTATAAAGAATCACCTTCTTATATTGTTGACCACGCCTTTAACCATGGCGACAAAGAAACTAGATCTAGGATAATTAGAACTACAGACAACCAAGATCATCTTAGAAAAGCTTTAGATGGAGATGACCAAGAAATAGCCCTACAAGCTTTTCACAGCAAACATTTGCCAGATAGTGTAGCAGCCGATCATATTAAAACCGGCAAACCTGATCTATATGATATAAGTGAAAGAATAGCAGAAAATCCTGACCACAAAGAAACTGTTATAGCTGGAGTAGACAAAGCTCTGTCTATGCCTCATGGCACCTCAAATGACAAATATAACATTTTGAATCACGCCATTAAAAGCGGCCTTTTATCTGGTGACAAGCTACACAAAAGCTTGGAAACTATTAAAAAAGACGGAAACTTATCAGATTTAGAAATGATCAACTCTTATCCAGGAGTCCAAGAAGTAGTTGACAAGGGCATCAAGGACAATATGTCTGATATTGTTACTAAATTTGGTGAACATGACTATGATTTAAGCCATAAAGTAATAAGATTTGGTAATTATTCACCAAAAGTAGCCAACGACCTAACAGACGCGGCGTTGCAAAAAGACGACTATTCTGTATTGCCTAGACTGTTACACACAATGATGGAAAACAATAATCTTCCTCCAAGCGTTAGGGCTGAAATAGCTAAAAAAGTTGACGCACAAAAGGGTGAAGGTTTTATGAGACAAACCTTAGCTAGTCCTACCGTTCATAGATCATTTGTTAGTCATATGGACAACATGGACCGTGGCCAAAAAAGAGACGATCTCATACATGACGCCATAGACACAACAATTAAGCATGGCCCAAGATATGGGTTGCCCATGTCTGCTATTGCCAATATTGACTACCTAAACGAAGATCATCACCAAAAAATTCGCCAAAATTCTGACGCATGGATAGACCAATACCATGAAAATGAATACCCACACAAACTTAACGACCAAGAGATTACCAAGGTTTTGAGCAACACCGAAGGTCACAACCTTAACGAATACTACCTTATTAAAAACCTTGAACAGTCTGGCATGATCCAGGACAACAAGCCAACTCCTCAACTGATGCACCATATTAACTCAGTTATGGCCCAAGAAATCCAAAACGGTGACACCCAAAGTGCATCTCGTCTTGCTAGTAAGATGACTGAAATTCCAGGCGTATTGGAAGACCCGCAATACCGGGAACATTTAAAGTCGCTTAGCCAAAAGGCTGGTGCCGACAAAGACGAATTTATGCCAGGAACTCAACAGCTTAGCGCATATACTAGAAATTTGATTCCAAATTTGCATGAAAGTAACTTGCCTGATCAAGAAAAAAAGCAGTTTTTACATGACTTTTTGGACAGTTCTGGTCAAAATCGGCATGATGCTTATTCAGCTGTTTTTAATAGATATGATCCGAAACCAGAACATCAAAACTTGTTGTCAGATCTTATAGACACAGCACCAGAAGGTCATCCGATTATACAGCAAATGCACAAGTATGGCATTTTAAATGACCAACAAACAGCCAAGCATGTTCATCAAAACGAAGACATGCTTGCAACAGAACTCCGTAGATCTTTTAAATCCGATAAACCTTTTGGTCACATAAAGCCGTATTTAGACTCTTTGATGAAGTTCCACAAACAAGACACCGGAACAGAATATCTTGACGATATTTTACGCAATAACGATGTCTTTAAGGGAGCCAGTGACCAAGAAATTTCCCAAACAATAGGTCAACTTATTGGTGCCGGTAAAACTGAACTAGATGCCTCTAAACTGGTAGCCAAATCCTTAAGCAACAAAGAGGCTTTTACTGATGTAGAAGGAAACTATTCAGAACAAAAGCACCATGCTGTTGCTATGGATGCTATTAACCAATTTATAGCAAAACACCCTAAGAAAATCAGCTTAGTGGCTAATATAGTAGACAAATTGCCAGAAGCATCCAAAGGACCGGTTTTTAGTCATATGACCGACAAAGCACTAGAACTAGGAGACTATGGCACAGCAGCCAAAATGGCTAGCCACACTCCAGATGGAACTGCCTCGCCAGAAGCTCAAGCAAAATTTGTCAAAGATATCCCTAAGATACTTGAAACAAAGAAAAAATCAAACTCGGTTCAGCTTAAGTCATTTCTTAATGTAATGTCTGATGATGACCAGTGGTCTAAAGCTTTGTCTATGCTTCATACTAGCGGCAAAATGAACCCAGAAGACACCGCCGAAGCTATTATGAACAAGCCTGGGGAAATTACCGGTAAGTCTTATTCTACTTCCCTGGATGTAACCAGTCGCCTTTTAGGTTCTTCGGAAGGTACAGGTTTGCCCAATAAGAGTGAATTGGAGTCTTTTGCTGCATCTAAGTTGCTAGGTTCAAGCCAAGCTGCCAATGCTAACGAAAAACAATTTGGCCAACTTAATGATATTTTTCAGGAAATTAATAACAACAGCCCTATAGCTAAAAACATTAACCCTTCTTTGGCCATTAAGTTGATACCTCATATAAACAACGCTAATCAGGCTCTTAGTGTAATCCACTCTGGCTATTCTAAACTAAGTAAAGACGGTTTTGCCCAATTAGTAGACAAAACCATAGACATTTTGCCTGCAGACCTAATGCAGTGGGACGATATTCATCCATTGCTTAAACAAAATGCTGACAAAATGGGTCCAGAGTATTCTACCAAACTAGCTAGTCATCTTAACTCCAAACTTGACGCAGGAAGTTTAACCAGACTTATCAATAGCGCCTCAGATGAAAAAGCTAATCAGGGAACAGTTATGGACCATGTTGTTTCCCAAATGGTAAACGACAAAGATAAAAGACAAAGACTTTTGTATGACCAAAGCATGGACTACCTTTTCCAGTATCTGCAAAAGTCTGGTAATGGTAAACAAAGCCAAACAAACGCTCAGACATCTAACGATCTTCTGGGTCATATTGCCGATCATATCCGAAATGACGGCATATCGGATGAAATTTACGAAAACATTTTTGACAGAGAACTAGAACTCAATGATGTGAAATTGACAGGTCCTAATACCGATAAACTTCTAGAAGCTACAAAAAATCACTATGATCCCGATTTTAATATAAAATTTGCATCAAATGCAGAGTTTAGTCCGTCTGTCCATCGTAAGATGGCTAGTGAACCAAACGGTATGTTTTTGCTAAGACACCAAAAGATTCATCCAGACAACATGCCCATACCTGATGTTATTAGTGGCATAGACATGAGTGCATCAGAAGCTAATGAAATGATGTCACATGTTTCCGATGTAGTCAGAAAAATGGACCCAAGTCATATCTCGGAAGCTATAGACAAATGGGTTCAATGGGCTAAAACTCTAAGAAGTAAAACGGTAGGACATCTTTATACTGGATCTTTGAAGGGAATAGCCCCTCACTTAACAGATAAACAAATCGATCAGCTTCCGGAAGCTATTGATGATATAGTTCAGGCTGGTGGCGGTAGCCCACAGTTTCAAGCAGAGCATCTAAGCGATCTTGACCCGTCAACTTATAAATTTGTAAAAGATTCACCAGAATCGGAAGCTTTTTTCCATAAGAACCTTTACGATATCCCTGATGTAAATTTAAAAGATTTAGTAATATCCGATAAGCTGTCCAAACAATCTATAGCTGACCTTTTTGACCGTAGCTATGACACCCATACACTTATCCAAAACCCTAAATTGACAAAAACAGAATTTGACTATTTAAGGACCAGACTGAGAAACAATCCAACCTATGACCATGTTTTTGAAGTTGGAAAAGAGTGGAGCCCAGTTTTTAATGTTGTTCCTCATGGCCTCAACATGTTTAACGACCTTACTCCAAGGATACCTGACACAAAAAATCTAAACATCAAAGGGCAACCAACTGTTTCGTCGGTAAATGCATCTAAGACGGGGCACCTGTTCCAGGAGCTTAGTTCCATCATTCCACCTGAAGGTATGGATTGGGGCACTTTTAAACGGACTGCTCCTAAGTTAGCCAACAACAAAAAGATACAAGACGCTTTTTTGGCATCACCAAAGCACACAATGACTCCAGAGCTAGTCAACAAAGCTATAGTTAATAACCAGGACAATTACAAAGTTACTTACACTAAATGGGATGGAGCCCAAAGACACTCTGACCAAAACAATTTAGTAGTTCAGGTTAATGCTAACGAAAAACTCCAAAAAGCTATTATTGAAGACAAAGACCTAAAGAACGTTTACGACTACATAAATGAATCTGGCAGATACAGCGATCACCCTAATGGTCCTTATACAGTAGGTTGGGCTAGGGTGGATACATCAGATCCAGAAAACTGGCTAATTGAAGAGACTCAATCAGACTTTTCGGCTGGTCTAAGAAAAGAGCTGGATGATATAGCCAAAAAAGGCCATAAATCTATTGTAATAAACGGTAAAAGTTACTCAATAGAAGAGTTTGGCAAATATGCTAAAAAAATCCAAGACTTAACTTCTGGGTGGTTAGATGCCGCGCACCAAGCCGTTAATGACACAGCCAAAAAGGCCGGTGTCAAAGGTTTGTATATGCATGGACACGATGTTAGAGCTTATATGTCTGGTATGAATGACCCTAAGCCTTACCCGCAATGGCTGCAGCATATGTACATCCACTATCCACCAGAAAATGGCTGGACTAAGACCGACTACCATAAGCTAAAGAATTTTGACAGCGGTACGGCCAAAAAAGTTAGTAAAAGACCGTTTGGTAAGAACAGTCTTATGATGTGGAAAAAGCCAGTTACTTAATCTTACCCTTAAGAGGTGCTTAATGGATATAGATAGCTTGAGTATGGAACTAGTTAAAGCTTGGACAGGTAAAGCAGGATCAAAAGGTCACGCTGGAGTAACCAACCTCCCCCCAAAGCTTAAATCAAAGTTTCATGCCTGGATGAAACATTTAATGTCAACTAAAATCAATACTTTAGAACCAGCAAAAAAACATGAAATATATCAAGAATTTAGAGATCTTTTAGTAAAAAGACTTACAGAAAACGCACCTTTAGCTAAAAATGAGATGGGAGTAACTACCCATAAAAATGGCGTAGTTAAAATGGAATTTGGAGCAGATGTACCTGAAGACGTAAAAAAGGCGGCTTTGTCATGGGCCAAGAGACGTGGCCTCAGTCCTGTAGATATGAAAATAGCTAAAAGCCAAAATAACCCAGCTAGTCATGTGTTTGCAGCCGGATTAAGTACATCACCTGACTTAGTAATTGATCAATATAGATGGTCTTTTTAACAGTAAAATCATAGTCTTATATAGCTTTTTCATCAAAATAAAAAAAATAACCTAAGCTTTCTATTGGCGTTATGCCGTATGGAAAGCTTTTATTCGTTTTTCTATATAACCATTTTACGGAGTAAAAAAATGGCACTTGAAACTTACGTAGTAGACAAAGCCAAAGCGATGTCTCGTGACTTGGCTGTTCGTCTTAAATTGACCGGCGTTCCTGTTGCTAGCGCTACCTTGGATGCTAAAGGCTTCCCGGTTCTTCAGCTTGGCACGACTGGCGCTTTTGAGTGGCTGTTGATCGAAACAGACTTTGCTCAAAGTGAAGCTCAAGGCACTGTCAATTCTTTAGGCATGCCACAAACTGTGTACACCCCACACGTTTGCAAATTCTACCAAGAAGCCTTTGCTACTTCTAGCGCTGCTCAAGCTGCTTTGGCTGGCCAAGTTTTGGCTGCTATCGGCCAACTTGGAACAAAAATTCAAATGTATTCGGCTACAGGCGTTGAGTCTGCTGCTGATTTTGCTGCTGTGTTGGCCTTGACACCTACACTTGATGCTACTATCCCAAGCGATTATATCAACCCACTTACACAACAAATGTAAGTTTAAGGAGCGCGTAGCATGAAAAACGTACAGGTGAGCCTGGACGATCTTCTTGCAGACCTTGACTCAGCTTTTGCTGAAGCCATGAAAAAGTCTGAAGATCTGTCTAAGGGTTTTGGCGACGACCAGGAAGCTCCAGCCGACCAAGCTGCTGCTGCCCCGGCCCCAGCTGCACCTGCCGCCCCCGCCGCTGATGCTGGAGCCCAAGCTCCAGCCGCTGCTGGTGCTGAAGATCAAGCTTCAGTACAAGAAGCGCCAGAAGCTGGTGAAGGAATGGCAGAAGGAGCTGAAGGTCAAGAAGGACAAGAACAGCCAGGTCAAGAACAACAGGAACCAGGTCAAGAAGGCCAAGATCCTGCTCAAGACCAGAATTTGTCTGATGAAGAACTTCAGCAAGTGTATAGCTCTATGGCTCCAGAAGAGCTAGAGCGCCACTATATGGTTATCCGTGGATTGCTCCAGCAGCAATACTCCAAAGCCGAAAAAGCTCCTGAAGCAAACGGCGGCCAAATTAAGGCTGGGATAGCTAAAGAAGAAATGGACAAATGCGGTGAAATGAGTTCACCAGCTATGAAAAAATCAGAAACCAATGGTTTGGCCAAGGAAGTTGCAGACTTAAAGAAAAGCAATGACGAACTCAAAGCTGGCCTTGATAAAGCTCTGCAAGCGGTTAAAATTCTTGCCCAACCAGTAAGAAAAGCAATCACTTCTGAAATCCAGTACATCTCAAAAAGCGAAGCTCCTGCCGCGCAAGCTGCAGCTCAGCCAAACTTTGCTGAAATGTCGGATGAAGCTTTGAAAGCTAGTCTGAATGACGTGTGCCGATCGGGTACACTGAACAAATCAGAACGTGATCTCGTTAATAACTACATTTTGAATTATGCAGGCAAAGACAAAGTAATCGAAATACTTAGGAGTAAAAAATAATGTTTGACAATCTCAATCAACAACTAGAATCACTCGTCAAGACCTTGACGGCTGGTCAGTACAATGCTGCTCCTAGTACGCTTGTACAAGGCTCGGCCCTTCAAATCGAAGATCTGTCTTCGGTTATGTACAACGTGACTTTCGATGACAGTCACATTAAATTGCAAAAAATGTTTGGCTCTAAAAAAGTCAAAACACTTTTGATGCAATTTAACCGTCAGCTAAGCTACGGTCATTTCGGTGGAACGGCTATGCGCGAAGGCGCTATTGGTGATGTTGACACGGGTGATTACATCCGAGCAACTGTGCCAATGTGCTTTTACTCGACCGTTCGTCGGGTAACTGTTGCAGCTAACATGGTTGACACGTTTGACGGCAAAGGCGGTTCCGACCGTGAAGCTGAAAACGCAGCTATGAAACTGGCTGGCGACATCGAATTCGATCTTTTCCGTGGAAAAGCCGACTTCAGCAATGCTGGTGTGTTTGACTGTAACCCACTTGCTATGCCAGAATTGCCAAACATCCTTGGCGTTGAGTGCCAAGTTACGCAATCTGACTACTTGCTCAACACTCAAGACTTAATGTTTGATTCCTACGGCTCGAACCAGTCGGTTGTCCTCAACCAAAACGGTTCCCTCAGCCAAGGCATCATTGAAGATTCCGCTGTTCGTAGCCGTATGAACATGGGTAAAGCAGAATTGCTGCTTGTTGACCCAATCGTTCTTGCTGGTTATAACAAAGCTGTTGCTTTGAACGGTGGCTCTAATGCCGGTGCTTCTATCCAGCGTATTCACTTGGCCGGTTCGGCTCAAGACGCTTCCGGTGCTGACCTTCGTCGTCAGTGGGTTTCTAATGGTACGATCGCTCTGGAAGACAGCCGATTCTTGTCGGGTAAAACTGCTCCACTGCGTCCATCCATCGGTTCCCCTAATGCTCCTGTTGTTCCAACGGCTGCTGCTGCTGCTGGCGGATCTTTGGCTGCTGCTACCTACGTTTACTTCGTTACCGCTTCTAACGAGCGCGGCGAATCCCCACGTAGCTCTACTGTAACCCAAGCTGCTACTGCTGGTCAAAAAATCACCCTTACTATCGCTTCCCCAGGCGCTGGCACTTTGTTCTTCAGCGTATACCGTGGTTTCAAAACCGATGGTTCTGACGCTAAGTATATCGGTCGCGTCAAAATCGACACACCAGCTTCGACTGCGTTTGTTGACTTGGGCAACCGCATCCCAGGCTTCGTTACTGGTCACCTTGTCCAGAAAGACACCTGGGGTATGGGTGAACTTGCACCATATAGCCGCTTGAAACTGGCTGTAGCTGACTTGAGCGTCCCAGAAGCTCACTTCCGCTTCTTGACACTTGCTGGCTATGAGCCACGTAAAAACGTCTTGATCCAAAACTTGAGCTAATCTGCCCAGCAGATAAGCTAAAGGCCGAGTTAAAACCCCGGCCTTTTTTATTGTCAAAAGTCTAATCTTTATTAGGGGTTTAACCCCTTGGTGTATCAACGCTCCTTTTATGGCGGCTACCTTCGTGGTAGCCGTTTCTTTTTACTTAAGGCGATAAGAGCGGATCACACCTTTGTTGGCTTTTTCACGATCTTTTTTCATTCTTTCAGCGTTTTCTTTGTTTCTTTTGACTACTTCCTCAAAAGACAGCTCTTCGGTAGGCTTAACTTCCACAGCTTTTTCTTCTTTTTTCTTTTTCAGTTCAATTACTTCACTCATTTGCGTCCCCCATTTTTATCACTTCTATTCCAACTTGCTTAAAGAGATCTAAGCTAGTTTTGTCTCTGTAGTCTTCCCAATAAAACACGGTTTTGATATTGCCCAGGTTAATCAACGTCTTAGCACACATCTTACATGGCAAAAGAGTTACGTAAACGTATTTTTCAGTCCCTCTTGGGGCATCACAGTTAATAACGCTGTTGTTTTCCGCATGTAGGCATCCGCAGCTACCGGACTTTTCGGGATCATCGCATCCATTGGCCAAACCTGTTGCATTTCCATTATAGCCAACAGCTAGCACCTTACGGTGATCGGTTGTTGTGATAACCGAACCTACTTGTTTACGGCAGCAAGTAGATCTTTTAGCTATAGACTTAGCCAGGTCCATATAAATACTGTGGAAATCAGGTCTCATATAGCTTCCCACCACAAATCAAGGGTAATAGCCCAGTCATATATAAGATTTGGCTTTGTGGCCAAATTTGCCGCTTCTTTGACCAGATCCTCAGGGCTAGCTCCCATATCTTCAAAAGCTTTTAAAATTCTAGCTAAAAGGTAAAGATCATTTTTGCTTAGGTGTTGCATGGTGTACCTCGCTGTGTTAAGATCCTTATCGGCACTTTGGCAAAAAACTTTAGGTGTAAAATGGACGTAGCTACCTTTTTCTTTGATGTAGATCTACCATCGGCTTATGCCGACTCGAATACACTATACCCACTAAAGGAATGTCAGTCAAACAAGATTATAGGTGTATGTTCGGTGTTTGACCAAAACCTTAAGTGTTGGATATCTAAGGATGTTTCTTTTAAGCTTGAAATAGACACAGACCAGCCGGTATACTTTACCTATTATAATCAATCGCTTAAGTCTATTACGAACAAAGATTCTTGCCTAACTGGAATGAATCGGATAGAATGTTTTAGTTACGGGTTGCTTAGTCCATACAAGCTAGATGAAACATCCGTTAAGGTAAAGGTTTATTCTAATGGCGACACAGAAAGAAAAGACAGCAATAGATGACTTTCTAGTCTATGGAATAGACACTAAAAATCGTATTATTCATTTTGGTATTTCCCCTGACAATATTGACGAAGACGACTTTACTTCATTTAATTCCAAAACTGTGGAAACAGCTATACGTGGCATGAACAGGATGATCCATGATAGCCCCAAAGCCCCAATTTCTTTGTACATGAACTCTAGCGGTGGAAGTACCGCCGATGCCTTTTATCTTATTGACTTTATCTTGGCCTCTAGTTGTCAAATCAAGTTCTATGGCGGCGGCTGGATATGTTCTGCTGCCAGTCTTTTGATGGTTGCGTGTGATGAAAGGTATTTGTATCCAAACACCAGAATAATGCTGCATGAACACAGCTCGTTTATGCAAGACAAATATACCAACAATAAGATTGATATGATTGAAGGCGACCTGTTACACGACAAGATGTGTAAGTTTTATGCTGACAATTCTATCATGGATGAAAAATTCTATAAACAACTCCTTAGTTCAGGTAGAGACGCCTGGATGTCAGCCCAAGATGCAGTGAATCTAGGTTTAGCTGATGACTTAGTTCCAGCCGTAAAGCGCGGCAATTTAAGGAAAAAACGTCAAGAGCACCTTAAGCAATCCCCTTCTGAGGCTAAGCTAAAGAAAACTGTAGAAGGTCTCTTAAAAAGAACTCTTAAAGAGCACCAACATACCGAAATTATTGTTAAAATCCCACAAAAAGACGAATCAGACCCTAATATTACCATAGGTGAACCAGTATCACTGGACTAGGAGTTTTTATGACATCCCCAGACGTTCTGCCTTATATTTGGGTAAATGAATTTGAAGATGAGGATGTAGAAAAGTTTTACCAGCATTTTTATGCTTTAGAGTTCTTTTCAGACTCTAATGAAATCACTATATTTATAAATAGTTACGGCGGACAATATCATAATTGCCAAGCAATGAGATCTCTTATTAAAAGAGCCTCTAAACCTGTAGCAACTGTTGTAGTAGGTAAAGCAATGTCTTGCGGTGCTCTTTTAGCCTCTTCCGGTTCTGCTGGATATCGTTTTGCTACCCATGAATCAGATTTTATGGTTCATGAAGTTTCCCTAAGTGAAATAGGGGGTAAAAACGCTGAATTTCAAAATTCAGCTAAAATGCTAGATAACCTTAATAAAAAGATGATTAAACAGCTAGGTGAAGATACCAAACTTAGTGCAGATGAATGGAAAGAATTAATAAAAGGTCAAGGCAACGTAGATCTTTTTATGACTCCTATGCAAGCTAAAAAATACGGTCTAGTAGACCATATTGGTATGCCAGAGTTTTGTTTTTTACCTTCCACAACTGTTTTAGGGTTTAATCGTCCTATGCAAAAAGGGCCAAAGTAATGATGTATTATTTCAAGTTCCTAAGCAACGTTTGTGGTCCTAATGAATATTGCGTAGAAGACGAACTTCATTTCCAAAAGACCAACACCCAGGATCTATATTTTCAACTCTACAAAACAAACTGTAGTGGTGAGCTTATTCGTTATATACCCCAGGGCGATATCAGCAACACAGTTACTGTTCTTTTTGCTAGTTTAGATGAAGCCGATGCTTTTGAGCGTGTTGGTGTACAAGCTTTTGCTGGTGACCAGTCTATCTATAAAGTAACTGTTGGCCCATCTGACTGCATTTCCTTTGGCGGATTTGAGGTGCAGCTAGATGAAATTAGCATGGTTACCCCACCTAACCTAACCCCTACTCAAACTAAAATGACTTTCTTTAAAACAGCTACAGACCTGGCTATACATCTTAGCGGTCAAAAATCTTATAGGGTGTAATTATGGCCAAGATCAAAGGGACTAATGACTATGGTGCTCCGAACTCTAAAAAGGGTATTAGTTCCGTATATCCAGAAAAAGTCTTGGAGGGTGCTAGTGGCTTAACCCGAGTTGAGCCATTCATTACCCCAGATGTACTTATGGATCGTTTTTTGTGGGGTATTCCACTTACTTCACCTGTAACTAAGCAAAAAATAACTAATGCCATGCTTAAGGACTTTATCCAGAGAGCTGCCAATGACTTTGAATTGATGTGTCAGGTAGAAATATTCCAGGTTGTGCGCCGGTACCGTTTGCCTTTTGACCCTAACTTATACTTCTCTTTTATGACACTGGAAGTACCAAATAAACCCATCCAGACCGTTATTGATTTGTCTATTAGGGCTGCTGCATATAATAGCAATCCAGACCAAGAAACATCCCAGTACCCTGCTACCAATTTGATCTATAAGATACCTAATCAATGGATTGATATGGCTAATGCTTCTAGAGGTACCCTTATTGTTAATCCCCTGAACCCTGCCTTTTCGGCTATTGGAGCTGACGTATCGGCTCCGGCTGGTGGGGCAACCATTATGCAGTTCATCGGCCAGTCCGGCTGGGTTCCATCTTATTGGAACACTGAAGTTGTGTGCGGTTTTGGTACTGCCGAAGGCCAAGTGCCGGTTATTATCAATGAAGCTGTTGGGTGCATGGCTACCATGCTTGTCTTGGATAATCTTATACCGCAGTTCCGGTACGCTACTCAGTCCTTAGGCATCGATGGTCTTAGCCAATCAGTTAACGACAACATGTTTTCTTTGCTCCAAGAAAAGCGCAAAAATGCAGACGAACAAGCTCAAAAATATATCAAAAGAATCAAGCAGATAACTTCCAGCAAATTCTTTAGCGGACATGTATGATAAAGGCGTGGTATACACTAAGGACTCAACCTGAGTACTTACCTACTGAACAGTTGCTGGCTAAAAAGCTAGACCAGCCCTCATTGACTGATTTTGCTAGTAAGGCCCACAATGAAGAATCTGCGTCATATCTGAAACCTACCCAATCTGCTGGCGGTCATGCGGACTTTGATCAAGCCGTGTCTTCTAGCGAACACCACAAGCCTAAAAATATGGCTGAAGGGTATGAAGACAAGCTGGTATACAAAACGCCAAACAGTACGTTTATGGTTAAGCCTTATAACTCTAAAGTAAACAACGGTTTAGGTGGATTTGCTACCTCAGCCACAAAAAGAATGTACGAAGCGGCTGGCCTACACCACAACATCGAAGATGTAAAACACCACACTCTAAGCACTTCTATTGGTGAAATGCCGGTAATGGTCCACAAGTTTGCTGATAATACTGAAGAATATAACCATCAAAAACATCAAATAGATCCACTTGTTGCTAATAAAATTAATGTAATGGACTACCTTACAGGTAATATTGACAGACATTCTGGCAATATAATGGCCAATAATCTTCCAGACCAAAAAGGGTATCACAGTCCACTAGCTATTGATCACTCTTTCGCTTTTGGTTATGATCGTGGTACTAACTCAATGGAAGACTTAACGCGTAACAGTGCTTTATATCGTTTTACTCCAGAGGCCGATAGAGACCACCAACATGCTAAAAATTTAGCATCTTGGTGGTTAAATAGTGCTCCAAAAGTTAAAGGCTCTTTGATTGATGAAGCTAACGGCATTAAACATGATGACTGGAAAAATCACATAGTATCTTCTTATAAATCCAGACACGATGCCATGACTAAATGGGCAAATGACACTTTAGCTGGGCATGAACCATTCTTTTCGGATATTTCCGCAGATCAACCAAAAAACAAAAGTAATGTTCTATATCTTGATGGTACCCCAGACAAAGCTTTAAATCACGTAGCTAAATCTTTGCATGGAAAAACTCATAATCCATGGGATATATCTGAAGCTGTTGGCTCAGCTACAGGCAAAGAGCAGTTTAATGATATACCTAAAGATAAATTGTTAGAAATATTAGGTAATTTTCCACATAACGACAATGGAATCCAAGCCAAACTTCATATAACTAAAGCTCTTATGCAAGACAACGGCAAAAAAACTGACTACCATAAACACCTAGACAAACTTAAACTCCGTGATATACTTGCCCATGACGACAAGATGCCAAATGGGGCCAAACATTTAACTCCGTTTATGTCACACAAGGTAAGGAAATTCTTAGGTGATATTAATAGTTAAAAACACCATGAGCAATGAAGAAAAACAGTTTAAAGTTAACAACTGGTCTGACATGGAACCAATTGTTGAAAGTTACCCATCCATAAGCCTTATGCTAGACAAAGCAAAAGATCTTGATGAAGCAAAAGTTTTCTTATTGAGGTATTTTAACAGTACTTCTTATTTGGCGGCCCATTTTAATAAAGAAAAACCATTAATTAAAACTCAATTGCAGCTACCTAAAAGCATTGATTTTTCTTTTGATTTTTATAAGTGGTTAGAGTATCGGGCCAGAGAAGATCAAAAAGAGCATATTATTAGAGACAATGCCTTTGAAGACAAGGAAATCGAACCAGAACACAACAAGCCGACTTTCCTTGATAGAATCAAAAGGATGTTTACTTTATGAAAATTGATCTAGATCAAGTGTCAGAAAAAAAGATCGTAGGGGCTACTTTCGACAAAGACCCTATTATGTACATTTTGACTCATGGCGGTTTGCATTGCTTTTTTCAAAAGTCTAAGTCTGAGGTTAAAACCCTGTCGATGGCTCCCCACAAAGCCGTAGCTAAGTGGATGGCTGAAAAAGCTGAGCCAAAGATCAAGTGGAATGAAGACATGGTTAAAAGCGAAGATCTAATGAAATCTGACATAGATCTTTATTCTAAGCTATTGGCATATTTTGCTACCCCTATTCAAACAGATTTCCCAGACTCGCCCTTGTACGTCACTTTCAACACGGAAACAGATGACATTGGTTTGTCTAAAAAAGAAGACTTGCAAAAACTGTCATATACCGACAAAAGTAAAATGGTTGTACGTAATATTTCCCTTAACTCTCTACCTGACGTATTGCTTAGTCACAAGGACTTCAGATGAAGCCACCTAAGCCACCTAAAGGTCGTACCGACCATACAGACAATGGTCCAAGACCAAGAGTAGATAGGCCTCTTGAAGGTCCTCAAAGCATTATTGACCTAACTAAATCTCAGGTCAGTTTTGATGCAGACAAATTCGATTTTTTGATCAAAACTCACGGAGTAAGGCTTGTTCATCAAAGAGCTTTGCCAGACCCAAGAGGTATGGCCAGCCGTGGTGACAATAGAGATGTAATGAATCTTAGACCGCGCAACTCTGATGGATATATTTACAAAAATTCCGGACATGTGTATGCTTGGTTCCATAATAATACTAAAGACACAAAAGCTGAAGATATGGGAAACCTGTCTTTTGCTTCAGTTTATTTAACAGTTACAAGGTATTACGAAGATAGTTTAGAGCCAGTAATTTTGCAAGCTTGGGATAGATTCTATTTAGCTGACATAGAAATGTATGTATCTTGTATGCAATACATGGAAGCCAGTTCAACTGGAATAGATCGTTTGCAATTCCCTGCTCTAAAGGTTGTGGACCTTGTAGATGCTAATGGCGAAGAATATACCCAAGACAAAGATTTTGTCATTACTTCTGAGGGCTGGCTTAAATGGACCACCCAAAGAAGACCTGGGTATAATCCAACAATAGGAAGAGAAACTGTTTATGCGGTACGTTATTTGTATACTCCTTTTTTCATAGTTGATAAGATCTTACATGAAATCAGAGTTACAAATGTTACCGATCCCTTAACCTATGAAAGAAAGCTTGAAAGAATGCCTTTTGAGGTTTTGGCACTAAGGGAAAATATCTTTATGGATAAAAACCGCAATGATCCAGCTAGACCTCTTCAGGGGGATGACCCAAGAAGCGATTTGGCTCCTCGTCAATATAGCGGTATTTACCCGGAAGCTACTAATAATACTGTAGGAAATTTCGGCGCTCCACCCACTAAAGGCCCAAAAACGTAATCTTACCCTTATAGGGAGTTTATCTAAATGTCGTATACTACTGATTTAAAAAGAAAAAAACTAACAGACAAGATTTCTGGTGGTTATAGCAACACTGAAATGCGCTATAACGATGAAGCTGGTGCCTCAAAATCCATTAATTCTGAAGGGTTAATGATTCCTGTTGGGCTAGCTTCAACTAGTTTTACCACTTTAACTGCAGTTCCAGGTCAAATGGTTTGCTTTTTCAATTCATTGGCTACCGCTCTTTATGTGGCTTTTGATGATGGAACAAGTACGGCTGTGGCCGCTCTTGGAACAGGCTACCCTTTGCGTCCCTTAGACTATACTTATTTGATAGTTCCTCCTGGAATTTATGCTTACAAGGTATCTGGTTCTGGTGCCGCTATTTTTGACGTGGCAGACTCTTCTTACCTTGGGTAATAAATGCACACTAAGGCAGAAAAACTACTAAAAAGCTTGCTTGGCGATGACGGCTTTGAAACGCTAAGTAAGACTATGTATCGTAGGGACAGCAAATCTCTTTTGTCTCCTATTGATATGTATCTGCCTATTTTAGCTGTCCCTAGAACCATATTGTCCTGGCTAGTATCTTCCATTAAGCCTATGCACCCAGGTGACGAAAAGGTTTTATCTTATCCTGGCCTAGACGACCTAAAGATCCAAGTCAATAAAACTGGCCTAGATGCCTATACTGCCCAATTCATAAAAGGTGGACATATTGTCCATTCCTTTGAAAACCAAACTTTGCCAGCCTTTGGCGGACATTTGATGTCCATGACTGAAGACTATGACGGCAAAAAAGCTGGTTCTAGTGAATTGCCAGCGGCCTTGATGTCTGCCTCAGATATTCATATGCCAGTTATGCCACAGTCCGACACTGCCATTAATGCAATGGTGGAAGTTACTAAAATTCTTGGTAAAGTTATTGATCGAATAATGGACGAAAAGTTTACCGCTAAAGCGGTGGAAGACTCTAAAGAAAAGATTGAAAAAGCTGGAATGCACGAAACTGGTGCCCCAAGTGGCCACGCTGCCCCAAACGGACCGGTAGCTCCACTTAAAGCAACAGCTCCATCTAGAGACCCTAAAGCGGCAATGACCAAACAAGTTACCCAGCAAACCAAAGGGCAAACAAAAGCCGATACCGCACAAAATCCGGCCATGATCCAACACAAACTCAACATCGCAGCCACTAAACCTGCCAAACCTACATCTACACCAGCCACTTATTTCAGGAACTATCTTACTAAAGCTCAACTAGAGAAAAAAGAGCCGGAAATCACAATAAGCGAATCAGATTTATACGCTCCTTGCCCTCATTGCAAAACTCCTGAGTTTACTAAGTCCGAGTCTGGCCCAAAATATTCCCCTTGTGCTTGTTTTTATGTAACTTCCCAAGAAAACAAAAATAAAGCGTTTTTAAGGTTGAGTAAAACATCTGGTGGATATAAAATAAGTTTTAGTTCAAAAGCAGATCCAGAAATCATTGAAGCTTTTGTCGAAACCTTAAAAAACAAGCTGAATACAAAATACAGGTGAGCGTATGAGTAAGGTATGGGCAGTTATATTTGCGGATGCAGTAAGAGACAAACTAATTAATTCGGCCAAAGAGGGCCGATTTAGCGTAGCCAACCATTATCAGTTTGAATTACAGGGACTTATAGACAAAATGAAATCTACTGTGGAATCCCACGGTGGATCTATGCCATTTTGTAATCCAGACTTTATAGCTATGGAAATACCTATTGATGTAGCGGCAGAACTACCTAATTTAATTGAAAACTTTACCGAAACTGCTGGAGATGGACTGGCTATTGGTGTTGGATTAGATTTCCAAGAAGCGGCAATGGCTGCCAAGAAATCTTATAAAACTGGTAAAGTTGAACTTTTTAATCCGGCAGATACTTACCAAGAAAAAATTACAAAAACTTCCAATTCAAGAACAAACATAAATCAAAACGTCAGTTTGCCTACCAACCTATTTGACCCAGAACAGCCAGATGACAAGCCTTACCAAAAAGTTATAGACCAAAAATCTAATCCAGTGCCCAAGCGTATGTCTCTAAAAGAAAGTTTTAGCGCTGAAGCCCAGTTTATTCAAGCCATAAATGAAATGCTTGGTGCCGGGGAAATCGAACAAGCCGCTCAACAACAACAGCAAATGATGCAACAACAACAAGCCCAGCAACAACAACAGCCGCAAGGCCAGGAAGACCCAGATGCCCATGCTAATACCAATACTACTGATTTGCTTGGTCAACTTAGTGGTCAGCCTCAACAACAACAGGCACCTGGACAACAACAGGGCGAAGGTGACGGACAGGAACAAGAACAGGCAGCACAAGAAGTAGCTCAAGAAGTCGATGATGCTACCAAAGAAGCTACCGCCGACCACAACCAAGAATTAATGGACAAACTTAAAGACGTTAAGGCGCAAATACCTCAGATTATGGCTATGGCCAGCAAGGACCCTAAAGCTTTCCAGCAAACTATGTCTATGATCCAGAAATTGATCACCAGCGCCAAGCAAGTTCAAAAATCTGAACAAGACCTAGAAAAAAAGGGCGTCAGTTCTTCTGGTCCTCAGGCTATGTCTGGTATCCGTTTCCCTGTTGGAACCCGCAAGGGCAACTACAAAAAAGTTCTGGTAAACGGTAAAGAAGTATGGCGCTCAATGGCCTCAGGCCAAGTTCAGGCTACCGATGGTACTGATATATCGGTAAAAGCCAACAATCAACAACAAAAGGCTAAGCAGCAGTGACCGACTTTACCATAAGGGCTAACTACAAAGAAATAGCTGATAAGCTAGGTGTTGTAGAAAAAGAGGTAGCAAAGAAATTGAATGGGGCTGTAGAGGCCCTTTCTATTTCCACCCACGCTTTTATTATCAAGTATGCTCAGGACCACTTAAAAGGTTACCCACTAGAAGCATTTTTAGGTGAAGATGGTAGCAATATCAGATGGATACAAGTTTCTAAGAATATGTGGGTAGTAGAAATCGATGAATCAGCTAAGTGGGTCGAGAGCGGTAGGCCAGCCGTGAGTATGGCAACAGAAGACTGGCTGCTTAAACCAGGTCCGGGACTTAAGACTGCCAAAGATGGCAGTAAATTCAAGGTCATACCTTTTAGCCATGACAAAAACGCTCTGACCACTCCTTCTGGTATGAGAGAAGCTATAGATGCCTCCCTTAAGGCAAATGGCGTCAGTATGCGTAAAATCGAAAAAGGCCCCGATGGAATGCCAATGATTGGCATAGTTAACAGGCTAAAAGACATCCCTCAGTTAAATGACCCGGCTAGCGACAACATATACCAATACCGGTCTAAAGGGCGTACAGCTGATGAAGCTGAAGCTCTAGGGCTACCAAACTACGAAGGTGCTCACTATCTGTCAGGTGGAGTTGTGGTCCAAAGACCATCTAAAAGAGGTAAGGTCAAAAAAGAAGTAGTTACATTTAGGGTTGTAAGTAGCAAGCATGAGGCAGAGGGAAGGTGGATGTACCCCGAAGTTAAACCTCTTCACAGTATTCCTGCCGCATACGATTATGCTACTAAAGAATGGGACAAAATAGTAAAGTCTTTAGAAGACTATTTCAGGGGCGCATAATGGGTGTTTTATCTAGTGATATTTTGATAAAAACGATGCTTGAAGCGTCTATTGCGGATTTGCGTAAAAACAAGTGGATAGTTGAAGACATATTTAGCACCTTAGCTCAAGATTATCTTGCTTCTAAGGACTATGGATACAAAGAAGTAGAAGCTGCTTCTAACTGGTTTTTAAATAATGAAATCCCTGTTTTATTGGCTTACCGTATAGCCGACACGGTTCCGGTGCCATGTATTATTGTTTCGTATAATGACAACAGTGAAGCTATGGACCGCACCTCTTTGGGCGACCAAAGGCTTATAGATCCATTTGACCCAACTGGTATTGTCACAAATGCCAGAAACCTTACCCCTACATTTAGCGTAGAGTCTTATGACACTGTAACTGGTATAGTTATTGTGCCTAGCACGGTTAGCATGGCTAATATCAGAGAAGGCCAATTTCTGGTAGCCAACAAAACCAATAAAGCTTATGTAATATACGAAGTTACCGGAAACAATTCATTTAGAATAGCTCCTGATCTAAGGGAGAACTTTTCCAGGTCTCACATCAGAACCAAATTTGGTGTATGGAATCTAGACCAAGAAATCTCTTTTATTAATGAAAGCTACACCATAGCTTGTCATGCTAATGGCGATGCTGGATGTTGTATATGGATGTGGCAGGTTGTGATGTATTGCCTGATGCGATATAAAGAGTCTTACCTAGAAGGTCGCCTTTTTGAGCTGTCCAAAGTTTCATCTAGCGCACTTCAAAGAAATAATTCTTTCCAGGCCGACACTGTTTTTTCTAGGTATATAACCTTGACTGGTGTAGTACCAATCACCTGGATTAAACATGCTGCCCCTAAACTGGAAGTAATTACAGGACAAGTTCTTATAGAAGATGGGCCTAATGGACCCAATAACAAAGGTAGATGGGCTGGGTATAAGCCACGCACTAGTTTGACTGACCCTATCGAGCCAAACAATCCATCTTGGCAAGTTACTAGTGATTTCCCTACTTTAGGTGACGGCCCAATAGAAGACCCTTATCATGTTATTATAGGGGATGATAACGATGACTAAACACCCAAGTGCATTGTCTTCTAGTACCAGCCAAGACAAGCAAATTGGGCTACAGGTCCATTCTAGTTTGCCTATTAGCGCACCTACGCCGCACTTTAAGCCAAATGCTACACTAAATGAGATGTATTCTAGCTATAAGCATTCTCCCCATTCACCTTCATCTCTTTTGCTAAAGTACGCTATCCACAGATCTGAAAATGCTGACGCTTATTCGGCATCTAAGCCAGACCAACAAAAAATGATGGACCAGGCGTTTTTGAGTCATCACCAACAAGGCAATGCCGCGAAAAAGATTGGTCACATAACTACAGATAGCCTTAGCGCCGGTCTAGCCCAAAACCCTCATATTGTTCCGCAGCTACTAGCTCACCAGCGTAGCTTGCATGACACTATTACCCAAAATGCCCCTAAGGCCGTAGACCAACTTAATGGTACCCCCCATTTGCGTCTGGCTAGGAACATGAACATAACCCCAAGCCAAAGGGGAGATGACCATGCTTTGTATTCCATAGCCGACAAAACTCAAGGACAATTTGGTCAACATGAACATCACCAGCACGTTCCTTTAAAGAACGTTTGGTTCAGCTATGAGTTAGGTCACCCTGACACAGATCCAGCCGGTCACGGACACGAAGACGAATTTATTGTAAGCCCCCACAAAAATGTGCCTAGAGACAACACCAAGTTCCCAACTACCGACATAGTTAACAGTGACTTTGGTGCCCCTCATACTCATGGTGCTGCAGCAGCCCCTTATATGGCTAAACATAAAAACTATAAACCTGCTGAACTTAACTTTATGATGAACCATCCTAAGTGGGGAATAAAAAAGCTTTTATTGTCTCATCCTGGTGCAGATGAAACCACGGTTCAGATGGGCCTTAGAGATCCAGACAGAAACGTCAGCAAATGGGCTGGAGAAATGGCTAAGCGTAAAGGTATTGTTAACAAATCCGAAGACCTAGAAAAAGGTCAAAATGGTGATTGGCAAAAAGAAGGCTATAAACTTACCCCTAAAGTTAATAAATATGGCGTAATTATTCATGCCTATCATCCAAGCGGTAAGTTGGCAGGGCTTTATATTTTCGAACACGATCATACTGGAAAACATCTGGGTATTGTTAATAGTGATACCGAAGATACACATCAACGTAAAGGGTTAGCAACATCGGCATATGTAATGGCAGAAAAGTTAACTGGTAAGAAGATTAGAGGTACTGATGGTCAACAATCAGAGGATGCTTATGCTTTATGGGGTCAAAAAAATCGTCCTTTTGGTAAATCCGAACAAAGGCAAATAGCCATAGAAACTATGGTAAACCTTGGCTGGCCTAAGCCAAGCGAAGAGCTTTTTAAGTCCCTAGAAAAAAGTCACCCAAAAGACAAAAAATACAAACCGGTTACCGTGTGTTTGTCTTTCCAGGACATATATGATTTCATAGTTGACTCCCTGGAATCTAACAGCACAAAAGAGCTAACCGACAAAATCAAAAAGCTGCAACACATCAAAATAGACATAGAGTCTTTTATAGAAGAGCACGCAGGAGATTTCCTGGGGTTTGCTGGTAGCGATTTTATATTTACACTGCCGCCTACCGAAAAATCTGAACTTTACGACTTTATGACCAAATTGGAAACAAAGTATTCTATTAACCTTACGGCAGGTATGGGCCAAAACCTGACTGAAGCTGTTTTGGCTGTGATGTCAAACACAAAACACAATCGCAAGGTGTCTGAAGCTATATCTAAAGCTGAAGACTTAGAAAAAGGCCAAAATGGTGATTGGCGAAAAGAAGGTTATCATGTTTTTCATGAATGGAAGGCAAATCAAGATGAAGATTTGTCTGACAAGGAAGAGCACGATGAACTTCACGTTTATGCAAAAAGTCCACAAGGTCAGATAGTTGGCCATACCATAATTGTTCCTCACGAACTCCATGAAAATAAACTTATGCCTGGTATGACTAATGTTTTCCCTGAACATCAAAGAAAAGGGCTGGCAACTGCAATGTATCAACATGCCCAAAAAGTTTCCGGTAAAGAGGTTTTAGGTTCCTCGCTTCAAACCCCCGCAGCAATGGGTGTTTGGGACAAAATATCCAAAGCTGAAGATAATTTTAAGGTGCTAGATCTAGTCCATTTTAGTAGGCATCCAGACCTTCAGTCCCTAGACCCATCTTTCCAGTTTACCGGTCAGGCAGGCAAAGAAAAGGCCCGTATCCAGCAAAGCCGGGAATACCTTAACCATAATATGCCAGGTTTTAAACCTGCAAACTATTTGCATACTTACGGATCTAATGGAGAAGACGCTGAACAAATGTTCAACAACTTGTCCAGGTACCATATACAAGTCAAAGACAAAGACATCTACGATTTGTCCAAAGACCCAGACAAAGTGTTTGCCAAGGTAAAAGACAAGCACAAAGAGCACTACGGACCAAGCGAACACGCGCTTAGTCACCCAGACCTGGTCCACAATGAACTGAAGTCTATGGGGTATAAAGGCTGGAAAGCTAGCGGACATGAGTCCCCTACTTTCGCTAACTCAGTTATGCTATACGACAAAATACCCGTTAAAAATCAACATACTAGCGATTTATCGGCGGTCAAAATGCTTCCGTCTGGTAAGTCCACAAAGATCTAAGTTTTAACTTAATCTTATCCATGGTTTTCTATCTCTAGGAGTTTTACGTGAAACCCGCAGAACCAAGTATGCCTAAAGCGACAGCTCCAGCGGCACCGTCTGCCCCAGCTGCCCCTAAAATGTCGGCTCCAAAGCCTGCAGCAGCTCCAGCAATAAAAGCTCCGGCTGCCCCAAAAGCTCCGGCAGCTATGGCTACCCCTAAGCCTACTATGGCTAAAGCTAGTCTTAATCCAGCCGCTCAAAGTGCTATGGATGCACTTACCCATAAAGCTAAGCCTGCCGTAGCCAGTCCAGCCGGTCAAGCCGCAGTAGCAACCATGGCTACCAATAAACCACAGTCTGACTTGTCTTTACTTAATCCAGCTCCTAAAAAACCGGAACCTACTGGAAATACTCTGAATTATCAGCAAATGAACGCCAAACCTGCTTCAAATGAAGCCAATGCGCCTGTTTTGAACTATAAAGACATGAATCATCCTATCGCTCAAGCTGCCAACACTAAAGCCCTTAAGGCTAAACTGTATGGTAAAGGAGCTGCTCCAGCTCCAGCACCAACCGCCCCTAAAGGTCCAACTACTGCCCTAGATACTATTCAGTCTCGGCAGCAAGCCTCTAAAAAAGCTATTGTAAAAGCAGATGCTTCTATGATACCTTCTAATGAGTCTTCAGTTGAGGGAATGATGAACAAGGGTAGCGTTAATGAATCGGATGCAGATTTAACAGAGGAAAAAAATCAGTCAAAAGACCGTGCTAAAAGCCGTGGAGGTGAAGTAAAGGGGAGACCTTGGGATCTGCGAACTGCAAGAATAAAAGCACATTCTCAAGACATGCATGCAATAAAGATTGATAAAGATCTTACTGCGGCAAAAGATCGTCAAATTATTAAAAAAGAAATTTTTAGCCCGTTTATCCCTAAGTTTGCTAAATGGGACCAATTTGCTGTCAGTTTCCCAGAGTTCATGAAAAATGAACTGCTCCTTTTAAGCAAGGCAGCTGGTGAAATGGGTACCGGATATGCAGAAAGTCTGCAAAAGACTTTGCAAATCATGGCAATGCCATTAAAAGACAAAAAGAACAAAGACTTAAAGCTTATTTCTAATCCTTCTAAGCTTTTGTTAATCAAGTTAGCTAAAAACTTGACAAATTGCCCACCTAAAACTGTAGAAGCTCCAAAAGATTGCCAAAACGGTTCAGGTGGACAACAGGAAAACTCTAAGGGTACTTTCTGGTCTAAGGATATGGTTAAATCATTAGTTAAAGAAGAGTGGGAACCTAAATATTACAAAAAAAAGGGTTCGGATAATTCTTGGGCTAACCCTGTGAATCCAGATAAATCTGTTTCAAGCGAACAAGAAGATTCTAAAGAGTTTGCTGAAGACGACAAACATAACTTCGTAAGAGCTAAAGAAAAGAAAGCTGCTTTAGATGCTAAGGCATCTAAAGCAAAGAAGAAATAAGACTGAGCCTAATTTTTTTAAGGAGCTGGAAATGGCTAAAAAGAAAAAACCAGACATCGAATATATGCCAAGTCAACTGCCTAGCCCCATTATGGCTGCTATGAGTTTTGATACCTGGTGGGCAATGTCTCAGCGTAAGTATAAATTTGAACCGTACATGAAAGAAGTTCTATATAAGCACTTTACAGCCAGAGGATTTATCGAATCTGGCTCTTTTGATGACGGTTTGAGTGATTTTGGAATAAAAAGCTAAGCACGGGAGATTATTAATAAAATGGCGCAACAAACAATCACCGCAGACGGACTTGTACTAACAGTACCAGGAACGTATGTGACCCAAAAGGTCATTTCTGGCCAAACCGGTATTCCAACCTCTGGCGTTGTCGCTCTTGTCGGCGAAGCAGCCGAAGGTCCTGGCTTTAGTCAGGAAACTGACCTAAATGCCAATATCTTTGGACCAGACCAATTTGACGCAGTTTTGCAAAAGTACGGTTCAGGCCGTATTGTCGATGCTTACCGGTCTATTGTGGCTCCTTCGTCGGACCCACAAGTAGCCGGAGCACCAGCTTCTATCCGTATTATCAAAACCAATGCATCTACTAAAGCTTCCGCAATCCTGACTAGATCTGGTATTGCCGACTATGCTCTTTTGGCAGCAGTACGTGGTGGAGATTCCGGTAACCTTGTTCGTTATAAGTCCGAAGTCGCTCAATCTGAAATTGTTCCAACTATTCTACTTAAAGCTTATACACCTTTGTATACCGGTAGCACAACTGGATGCTCTATCAACATCAACGGTTCATCTAACCATGCATTTACCTTGTCTGCTGGCGATGACGTAGCAGCTTTTGCTGCTGCCGTTGGTAGCGTTTCTAATGGAATTATGGTTTCCGGTGGAGCAGCTATAGCTTCTTTGTCTGGTAAGGCAGGTATCGCTCTTACCGCTAGTGTCCAATCCACTAACCTGAAAATTACCTTGGCTACTGGCCAAACATTTGCCGCTGTACCTGCTCTTGGGTCTACAGTAATTATCCCTGCTGCCGGTTCTTTTGGCGCGGTTGTTTCTTCTTGCGTTAAAGGTGCAAGTAACGGTAATATTGGTAGCTATGTTGTTCTTAGCGTAACCAATACAGCCTCTAACGCCTCTATGACCCTTAAACCAATTAACGTTGCTGGACCAATCGAAGCCGGTAGCGGTGTAATTGACTCTGGCGAAAAAGACTTGGTTTTGTGGGAACAGGTCAGTATCTATAATATAACCGGCCAAGCTCGCACTGTGTCTACTGGAACTGCTAACTGGACTGTTATTAATGACGGTACTAATGTATCTATTACGTCTAGCGTTGCTTTTGTTGGCAAACCTAGTGTTGGCGACATCCTTAAAGTTACTGCAGCTTTTGCTGGTATTCAGCCTGGTTTCTATAGCGTAACTGGTTCTACCTCTACTTCTATCACCTGTTTCCGCATGAGCTACGGCAGTGCTGGTACCAGTGGTTCGGCTAGTGCCGTGGTTGCTGGCTTTACGGTCCTGAAATCGACTATCGATGGTACCGGTAAGTCCATGGAAACCTTTGGTGACTATGACGCCTTTTTGAGAACTTCGGCTGGTGCAGCTAGCGATGCTGGTGATACTTTCTACACTTCTAGTGCAGAATATATCAACCGCATGACCTTAACCCAAGGTTCCAATACAAACACCATTGAAGCTGGTGGAGATATTATTGTTCGTATTGGTAGTACAAGTGCTACAGCTACAGTTCAAGTTTCTTCATCTGCCATGACTCTTACTGACACAAACGGTGTTTTGACTTTCAGTTTTGACACAATCTTGACACTAGCTGATTTGGTTGCTTCAATTAATGCTCAAAATGGTTGGTCGGCTAGCATTGGTTCTAGCAAATTCAACTTTGTATCACCCAGGTCTTTGGACAAAGCTACCTTTGGTGCTTCTAGTATCACTGGATACGAAGCAGCTCGCATCAAGTATGATGCTTTTGACTGGGCAGCTGAAATGGCTTCGTCTACTTTGGTGTCTACTGTTATGGCAGCAACAGCTGGTTTGCCAGAAGTTTTGGTACCTTTTAACTTCCTTAGCGGCGGACTTCGGGGTGGCACAACTGGCGCTGACGTAATCTCAGCAGTTGAGGCAACCAAAGACCTTACTTTGAACTTCCTGGTTCCTTTGTTCTCGGCTGATGCTACGACCGATATCGCTACTGGCGAAACTTCGTCTAGCTCTACTTATACAATCGATGCCATTAATGCAGCCTGTAAGTCTAACGTAATTTCTAGCAGCGCTGTTAAGTCTAGAGCTAATCGCCAAGCATTTTTGTCACGAGTTGGCACCTTTACTGAACAACAAGAAGCTGCAGGTGATTTAACTTCTTTCCGTTGTTCTTTGTCTTTCCAAGACGTTAGAAACCTCAGCGCTAGCGGTCTGATCGTGTCTTACCAGCCTTGGATGGCTGCCGTAATCGCATCAGGTATGCAAGCAGCTGCTGGTTACCGTGGTATTGTCAAAAAATTCGCTAATATCGCTGGTTTGTTCCATGCTGATGGAAGTTACAATGCTCGCAGCTATAGCCAAAAGGAAACCGCCCTTAAGGCCGGTCTCCTTCCTTTGGAATCTGTGAACACTGGCGGGTTCCGGTTCGTTAGCGACCAAACTACCTACACGCTTGACTCTAACTTTGTGTTCAACAGCATTCAGGCCGTCTACTTGGCTGACTTGATGACCCTCAGCTTGATCGATGCTTTTGACAAAGTTGTGGTTGGTCAATCAGTTGCTGAAGTTTCGGCTGCAGCTGCCTTGTCCTTCCTTCAAGGTCAAATGTATAACTTTTACCGACTCAAGTGGATCGCTACTTCTAATGATGCACCTCTTGGATACAAGAATGCTTCTGTTAGATTGGTTGGCGGTGTAATGACTGTAACGGTTGAAGCTAAGTTAGCAGGATTGATCTACTTTGTGCCAATCACATTGTCGATCAGCGAAGTAACCCAAGAAGCAGTACAATAAGGGATAAAATATGGCTCAGTCTAAAATTTTTACAGGTGCCAGAGCTAAAGTTACCATTAACGGTAAGGTTGTGGGCCTTTTTTCTAACGCTAGCTGGTCTATCCGTCAAGAAAAAGTGCCACAGTTTATCCTTGGTCGCTATAACCCAGCAGAAATCACACCTACCACTCAAGAAGCTGTTCAGCTTACCTTGACTGGATACCGAGTTATCGATGCAGGTCCATACGCTGTTGCAGGTGCTAGCCACTTGTACCAGCTGTTGACCGAAGAGGATTTTTCGGTGTCTATCGAAGATCGTCAACTTAAGAAGTCCATCTTCCAAGCAAACGGTTGCCGAGTCACTGGTTGGTCGTCTGGAGCTGCTTCACGCGGCGTTAGCGACATCCGGGTTGACATCATCGGTACTATCGCTTGGGATGAATCTGTGAAGTCTGACGAAGACACCGGAGCAGTCAATCTGACTGACGGTTCTACCCCAGGCTAAATAATTTATCACATTGACCCCACAAACTTACTTGGCTACAATCAGTAAGCTTGTGGTTTTTTTATCCCAAAAAATCACTAAAGGAGTATATATGTCTAATTTTGCACCGTTTTCTTCTTCTTTTGCTAGCAATATCTACCTTCAAAAATACTCAATGAACGGCCAGGAGACATGGAAAGATACCTGTCAACGGGTTGTTGATTCAGTTACCAATCAACTTTTGCCACAAGAACTTAAACAAGAAATCCTTCAAGCTATGCTAGATCGCAAGTTTATCCCTGGTGGAAGGTACTTGTACGCATCAGGGAGAGAGTTTCATCAGGTCAATAACTGCTTTCTTTTTAGAGCTGAAGATAGCCGTGAAGGATGGGCAGATGCAATGTATAAAACCACCTCAGCTTTAATGTCAGGTGGAGGTATAGGTTTTGACTATTCTTTGCTGCGTCCAGAGGGGGCTATTATTAGAAAAACCGGTGGAACTTCTACCGGTCCCCTAGCTTTAATGCACATGGTAAATGAAGCTGGTAGATATATAATGCAGGGTGGGCAAAGAAGATCGGCTATTTGGGCAGGACTGCAGTGGGACCATGCCGATATTCATAAGTTTATTCATCTTAAGGATTGGCCACAAAACTTGAGAGAACTTAAAGATAAAGATTTCAATTTTGCTATGTCAATGGAAGGAACAAACATATCAGTAATTTATGATACCTCTTTCTTTGTTGCAATTGAAAATCCGCTACATCCAGATCACACTAAAGCTAAAAAAGTGTGGGACAATAATTGCAAGCAAGCTTTTTCCTCTGCCGAACCTGGCATGAGTTTTAATTTCTGTAAAGACTCGGAATCATTGAGAAACGCTTGCACTGAAGTAACCAGTTCAGATGATTCTGACAAGTGTAATCTAGGTACCGTTTGGATGAACAGGTGTTCATCAAAAGAAGAGTTTGCGCGTATTTGCCATATAGCCACAGCTTTTTTGTTGTGTGGGGGTATCTATTCTCAGGTTCCAACAGATAAAATTAAAGAAGTTGGCAATAAAAACAACAGGATAGGTTTAGGTTTAGGTGGAATGCACGAATGGTTAATGCAAAGGGGTTACAAATATGAAGTAACCCCAGAACTCCATAAATGGCTTAACCTTTATGAACAAGAATCAAATAGCTCGGCTTATATATGGTCTAAGTCTTTAGGTGTGGCTATGCCAAAAGGTATTAGAGCTATTGCCCCAACTGGTACTATTGGTATTATTGCTGAAACTACAACAGGCATAGAGCCTTTGTTTTGCAAAGCTTATAAGCGCCGGTATCTAAAAGACAAGGAGTGGCACTTTGAGTATGTGGTTGATGGAGCGGTTAAGCGTCTTTTGGCTTCTGGTGTCAAGCTAGATCAAATTCAAGATGCTTATGACATATCATTTAAAGATCGCGTTAAATTTCAAGCAGATGTGCAAAATTATGTAGATATGTCTATTAGCTCTACATGTAATTTACCTCAATGGGGAACGGAAGAAAATTCAGAAGAAACGCTGGAAGACTACAGCTCAACTCTTTTGAAGTATGCCAAAAGATTAAGAGGGTTTACTTGTTACCCAGACGCATCGAGAGGTGGACAGCCATTGACTAGAATTCCTCTTGATGTTGCTATGAGTTTTGAGGGTGTTGTTTATGAGGAAAAAGAAATGGAATGTGTAGGTGGTGTCTGCGGTGTTTAAGTTTAATAAGGATTTGGCTATTGGAAAAGAGCTTCAACCATCTGGACATCATGTTTATATTTTCAAGTGCGCCGACTGCGACAATGTCTTAAGAGTAAGACATTTTAAAAGGGTGACCGATAAATGTACTGTTTGTTCTCAAAGAATGGAACCATTTAATAAGTCGTATAAATCATTGGTAAATACCGCCAAAAAGAAAAATTTACCAATAGATATTACTTTTAATGATTTCTTGATGTTTGTTGAGATAAAAAGATGTCACTATTGTTATGATTTAATTGAATGGAAATCTTTTAATTCTGGTAAATACTTTTTAGACAGAAAAGAAAATGATGGAGGTTATACCAATAAGAGTTGCGTAGTTTGCTGCAGTAGATGTAACTACGGTAAATCTAATGCTTTTTTGTATAAAGAATGGTATAAAATGACAGGAACCTTTAGGGCAAAGGTTCTATCAGATTCAAATAATGACTAGATAATCATCCGCCAAACGTCCTAACTCTGACCTGTTCGGCAGCTATAAGCCATTCTTCATAAGCTATAGCTGCCCCTTTGTTTTTAGCGGCAGCCCTAGCCAAAGAATGGGGACTTTCCCATAGTTCAATAATATCTCTTAGATTCAAAAATCTAGGCACACACACAATCCCTCCATGAGGCCCAGACCTAGAAGCTATCCATTTCTTTTTGTTGAGTTTTTTGGTTATTTTGTGTACGTAGTGATACGTTGTACCAACCTCTTTGGCTATTTGCACCATAGGGATTGGCTTTTCTGACAAAATAGCCAAAATGTTAATCGTTAGAATCATGTCTTGGTTTAGAAGCATTTTTTAGCTCATCCATAAGGTCATTAATTCTTTTTAGACTGGCTTTAATTCTTTCCATTCTAGCGCCAAAATCTTGATCTTCATCTTTATGTAAATAAGGACTACCTTTAAGTTTGCCATCAATACGACTAACATGTAGAGGTGTACGTCCATGATCGTTTTTCTTTGGGAACGGTATAATATTAGACATTATTACTCCAATTAGTTAAGGTCGTCGTTTTTCTTTTTTACTACTGCAAGTTTAGCTCCAAACTCTTTTATTGGGGCATTTAATTGACCATCTTTCATTTCCTGTATCATATCTAGCGTGACATCATATAAATCAGCTGCAATTATCTCAGGCAATAAAGATGTAGCTTCAGCTATAACACCAGACGCAACAGCATTAGTATAGCATATTACCTCAAGTAAATCTGCTATTGATGATGAATTAGACATATTGATCAAAGTGTCTGTCTTTGTTTCAATTCCGCCAATTATGCAAATGACACCAAGTCTATCCATTTCATCCATAAACAAATCAACCAAACTGTCAATTTTTTCTCTGTCGCTCATGTTCCCTCCAAGGTTTCTAGTGTTAATTTGCCGTTTGAGTTGCAATCTACTATAATATAAACTTTGTTTAACCCGCATTCTATCAAAAACGAATTGACCCTAGATTGAGCTATTGCTACCATAGTTCCTGGGAATATACCAACTTTGTCTTGTAGTTCGTTTTGAGTCCTTTCTATAATAGTCTGTAAATCTTGAAGTATCGAGTTAGCTACCGTTTTTGTTGACAATTTTTACCTCCTAAGTAATTTAACCGAATCTTAATCTTATATCGGCACAATTGTATGAAAACTTTAGTGCCGGTGGTCAAAAAGGGGCGTAAGTGGACAAGCAAATAGGCTCAGGGTTGACGGCCCAAACTTGGCCCCGTATAACCATCGAGAATATAACAGTAAATGGTAACACCATAGAAGTGTATACTACTACCGGTTTGTTTGTTGGTCAAAAGTTAATTTTGCGTAAAAATGGTCTTTTTAGTACCGAGCTGGTCATAGCTAGGGTCTGGGACGCTAGATTTATAACGGTCAAGCTCGAAAACAATCAAGACCTAAGTTCATTGAATCTAGCTCAGTTTACTGGCGGTATGTTAGATGCTCCAGAACAAGCCAGGGTTTACCCGGTAGGCACAGAACCCGGCAAGATGACCTTAGCAGAAGAGCCTATATTGGCTGTCAGGTCCGCACTGGTTAGCCAACACGGTAATTACCTTACCACCCAAGAAGGCAGCCTAGACACCGACTACCCTGAGGCAAGATTTGTCTATGATTGCCAATATAACCTTAGGGAAATAAGGGAATTTGTTAGAGACCAATCTAAGGGTTATTTGGGTAGTATGCGCTTGTGTGATGTTCCAGCTGGTATAGCCATTTTTACTACCCCTTTGCCGTTTATGGCCTCTAACCCAAGCTCTTTGTATTATTATGAAACTGCGGGAGATGGTAGTCCAGTAAACGAAACTACCTATACGATAACTGGCTTTAATGATTACGAAAACACCTATTTAACTCAATCGGGTGACGTGATCTTTACTACAAATACCATCTACTTTAATGCTCTAGCTCCAGAATACCTTACGGCCAAAAAAGCTAAGTATTTCCAGGCAGCGGGAACCGGTGCAAATGACGGTATCATACACCAGATAGTATCTGGGGACTACGGCACCTTTAACCAGTCTTCGGACCAAGTGGTGATAAATAGCGGCCTTGGTACCATGGTTTTCAAGACGGTACCAGAGTGGCTAAAAGTGATAGGCAGGAAAATTAAAGTAATCAACGGCTTAAATGTTGGGCTTACTTTAACTGTCACTAGCTATAACATCAGCCAGAAAAAGGTTACCTTTACTGGACTAACGGCCAATGAAACTATAGACTTGAAGTTCAGTATTTATAACAGTATAGTAATTGGTGATACTTTTGTTGCTGGTAGCGGTGTTGGTTATTTAGACAGTAGGTTTGCTTTTATTTCTGTTGTGCCTGGACCTGTTGCTACTGTAGATGTAATTGCCAATTTAAACGGATCTCTTGGGGATAAAATTAAAAGCACTAATTTCAGTTACGGCTGTGCTCTAGAGGTAACCAGAGTCTCTACTGCATATAGTGATGTTGACGGGGCAGATATATATACCGGAGATACCAACCCATGCTAGAAACATGGCCACAGTTTATTAAAAAATTAATAGGTTTAAATGTTATTTGGGGTGGTAGATCTAAAAAGCTAACTGGCGTTGATGACTATTGTGAGATATCATCTGGCACTATGGCTTTTAGTGCTGCTAACCAGACTATCACTTTTTCTAGTCCTGCTATGATACCAAATTGGCTTAAAAATGGATGTTACTTTAGGGTGACCTCTGGTGGACCCAATACAGGTAAACTATTTAAGGTATCTAACTATGACAACTTGACCAATACTATAACGGTTGTTCCAGGGGACGTAGGATTTTTAATACAGGACTATGTAGGAACCGCGACCTTAGACGGCAGAATGTTTGTGGTCATAAACGATCCATCTGTTGCTCGCCAAAGCAGCACTGGTGGAAGTATGTTTAACGCCAATATCACTACCCCACCTAGACCAGAACTGGGGGGTATAATATATAACAGGGTGGACCATTTTCACACTCAAGATAACCTAGTAAATTATAATGATATAATTACCCATGAATATACTCCAGCTGGATCTATAAGAGTGCAATATGATCTATATTCCAGTACCTACATTAAAGAAGATCCAGCTATAGTTATTGATAATAATGGTAACGTAGTAGTTATATAAATAGGAGCAATTTCATTGAGTTACCATAGACAGTTAGATTATACAGACTTACATGCTCCAAGTAGTCAACAAGTTGAAAACTCGGAAGCTTTAACTATTACTAAAGGTCAAGTGGTACGTATTGACGGGTTTGGTATACAATTCCCAACAGTTAAATTGGGAAATTCTAATGTTTACGCTAGTTTTGGTATAGCTCAATCAGATATTTTAGCCGGAACCAAAGGTACTGTTACCTGTATTGGATTAATGAGATCGCTAAACACCTCTTCTTGGATTGTTGGAACCTCTTTGTATTGCAGTTCTTCTGGCAATTTAACTAGTGTTATTGGTGGTCCAATTATTGCTGTTGTTCTTCGGCAAAGCGCTACTGATGGTATTTTATATGTTGTAGCTAGTGTTGATTTGGCTATAGCTGGAGATCCAGCTAATTGGGACGTAAGCGGCAATTACGGAACAACAGCTGGACCTAATTTTTTAGGTACCAATGATTTTCAAGGGCTTGTATTAAAAACAAACTCAATTGAAGCCGCTAGATTTACTACAAATCAAAGATTTGGTTTAGGTACTTCTAGTCCTGGAATGCAATTTGAACAAAAAAGTCACGTTTCGGCTAATGCTACGGGATTACAACAGGATACATTTTATGTTGAAACCAATGCCAATACTTTTCAAACTTGCTATACTATAAATATTCCAGATCCATCTGTTAATAGTGTAGAGTTTGAGGTTATTGCTAGAAAAACTGACGGAACAGATAGGGCGTGTTTTAAAAGGTCTATGGTTGTTTATTGCCAGTCCTCTAGTGCTCAATTACAAGGTTCAGGTTGGCAGTCAGATTTTACGGTTAAATCTAGTAATGGTTTTAATGTGTCGTATACTCTAGGCACAAGCTCTATAACTTTTAATGTTAAGTCCCCAACTTCAGATAATTATCGATGGTCGGGATCTATCAGATTACAATCAATTTTTTAAGAGGTATTAAATGGCTGTTTTAGTTGATCTTTTAACTCTTGGAGAGGTAGCGATACTGTCTCTAGATTCTGATCCTCGTACAGGTGGTGGATTTGCTGCTGTTATAGGTTCTTTTGGTACCATTAATAATTCCGGTACACCAGTTGGACAAATCTACGTTAAGACTGGAGCAGGTAACACGGCTTGGGAACTTGTGTCCACTACGGCTTCATCTGGTACGGTTAGTTCTGGTGTTGCCGGATCTTTAGCTTTGTATCCAGCTTCAGGAAACAACGTTGATGATGTTTATGTTCAAAATACTCAAAACATTAACGTCAGTGTCGCCTCTCAACCAACTCGCTCTGCTGGTATAACTTATAATATTCCTAACCCAGGAGACGCTGTAACCTCTGCCGACTTTATTCTTAGCCAAGGCACTCAAACTATTGGAGGATCTAAAACCTTTAGTTCTGCTGTTAATATGGGTTCCCAAAAAATTACTAGCATGGCAGACCCAACGGCAGCTCAAGATGCAGCAACCAAAGCATATGTTGATGCAGTTGCTCAAGGTTTAGCTTGGAAATTAGCGGCTCGTGTTGCTACTACAGCCAACTTAGCTGTTTTGTCTGGTTTGTTAACCATTGATACGATTACCGTTATTTCTGGTGATCGAGTTTTGGTTAAAAACCAAACAACACAATCGAATAATGGTGTTTATGTTGCTGCGGCTGGTGCATGGACCAGAGCGGTTGACATGGATTTGGCGGCTGAGTTTATTGGGGCTGCAGTTTTTGTTGACGAAGGAGCTGTAAACGGTGACACAGCTTGGGTTCAAACCACACCAGCGCCAATTACTGTTGGTACTTCTAATATTGTTTTTGTTCAATTTGCTGGTGCAGGTACTTATACCGCTGGTAACGGCTTGTCTCTTACTGGTACTCAATTTGCTGTATCTTTGGCCACTAACTCTGGCCTTACTTTTACAGGTAATCAATTGGATCACCTTTTAGCCGGGACTACTCTGTCTAAAGGCGCTTCAGGTCTCCAAGTTGCTACTGGTGGTATTACTAACACTGAAGTTGCAGCTGCTGCCAACATCGCTCGATCAAAGCTTGCTTCTGGATCAGCCAACCACGTTTTAATTAATGATGGTACTGGTGTAATGTCTTCTGAAGCGCAACTAGCCATGACGCGCGGCGGTACAAACGCTTCCTTAACCGCAGCGGCTGGTGCTAATGTTTATTCTACTGCGACCGGTCTTGCTCTGTCAGCAGTTGGTACTGCTGGTCAAGCTTTGTTGTCTGGCGGTACAGGTGCCTCTACTTGGTTTACTGGCACAGGCGTAGTAAAGGCCACTTCTGGTGTTTTATCTACCAGTAACGTCTCGCTGACATCTGAAGTAACAGGTATACTCCCGATTGCAAATGGAGGTACCAATTCTTCTACTGCTCTTAATAACAACCGAGTAATGATTTCAAGTGCTGGTACTATCATAGAAAATGGTGCAATTACAGCAGGTTCCGTTTATTTTGGTGCAGCTACTACTGGCCTACCAGCTCAAGACAACACCAACTTTTTCTGGGACAATACCAATAAGCGCTTAGGTGTTGGCATCAATGCTCCAACAGAAACATTGCATGTTCAGGGTAATGTTTTGCTAGGTACCGGATCTATATACAAACAAGTTGCAGTAACTGGTATTAACTACTTTGAAGCACAAGGTACTGTTAATACAACCGATGCTACCGTAACTTCTGTATATACCTACACAGTTCCAACCGACACAACTCTTGTGGTTGAAGCTCGCGTAATTGGTCGCAGAACTGGCGGTACTGGCGGCACTACTGGTGACGCATCTAGTTATGTTAGAACCGCTCGTGTAAGTAATATTGGAGGTACAGTTAGTCTTTTTAATCTCCAGTCGGACTTTACTTCTGAGGCTAATAATGCAACTAATTGTATTATTGATGTTTCTGGAACAACTTTTAGAATACGAGCCACTGGAGCAGCCTCAAACAACTATTCCTGGTTTGCTCACGTTAAAGTTCTTAATGGTTAATAATTGATACACTAAAGGAAGCTCTACATGGCTTTAATAACTGGGCAAGTTACTCTTAACCAGATACTGCTACTAGAAGTAGATGCAGATCCTGGCGCTGCAGCAGGAACATCTGCCCCTATTGGCTCTAGAGCTTTCTTTAATAGTGGTAGTGTTGGTTTTTCTTATCTTAAGGTTGGAGCAGCCGACACTGCCTGGTCTTTAACTGCAAGTCAATCTAGCGCTTTTACTACTGGCTCTGTGCTTTTTAGTAATTCTACCGGAGCAATAAGCCAAAATAATACCAACCTATTTTGGGACCAAACTAACAGCCGACTTGGTATTGGCACAAACACACCATTAAGGCCATTAAGTGTGGTAGCTAATACTACTGCCGGGGATAATGGCGCTTTTGTAGACGGCTATGGAGCTAATGCTTCAGTTATTACCGTAAGAAAAGCCAACGGTACAGTTGGTTCCCCAACCGCCATTACTTCCGGTCAAGTATTTGCTGAGTTCGATGCAATTGGATATGGAACATCGCAATTTAATGCAAATCAAACTGGTTCAATCGCTTTTATTGCTGCAGAAACCTTTACTAATAGTGCAATGGGAACTCATATTGCACTTTATACGACTCCTATCGGTTCTTTGGCAGAATCGGAAAGATTAAGAATTCACGCCTCTGGCCGTGTTTTAATTGGTACCACAATTGATGATGGTTCAACTAAACTGCAAGTATCTGGACAAATTTCTACCACTGATGCTATTCGTCCTGGTAACTCTACCGACACAACCAATGGAAACATCAGGTTTAATGGTGTTGGTTTTGATTTTTATCGCGGCGGCGCGTGGCGCGACTTAAGCTTTCCTAAATACAATTTCGATGATTTTAATTGGGCAACTATCGGAGCTGGCGGCAACCCTTTTGATTGGGCATCTACAGTCAACGCAGGTGGCGCTACTACCATTAATGCCGCCGCCGCTTCTGGTGATCCGATTGGTATCATAACAGTTGCCACAGGTACAAACAATATCAACACGGGTACTGCAGCAATATCTGCATTTAACAACATAAATAAAATTTCTCTTGGGACTGGCCCCACCACAATAGAGTGGAGAGTCAGAGTTCCGGTATTATCCACTGGCGCTATTACTTACGAAGTTCGGCTTGGTATTCAAGACACCGTAACTATTGGTGATCCTATTAACGGTGTTTATTTTGTTTATTCATCTGGAATCAACGCCGGTCAATGGCAAGGTATTACAAGAAACGCATCAACCTCTACAACCGTTAACTCAACAATAGCTATAGCAATTAACGCTTGGTATAAAGTTAGAGCTGAAGTAAACGCCACAAGAACAAACGTAGATTTTTATGTAGACTCTGGTTCTGGATATGTGCTGATTGGTAGTTCTACGACAAACATCCCATTAGCTGCCGCTGTAATGAGACCGGTTGCTAAGGTGAACAAAATTGGCGGCAACTCAACCACTTCAAGTTTAGTAAACCTAGACTGGTGTATGTGGATACAAGAAAGATAAGGAAATTAATATGTTAGCAGTTCTTCTTTATTCTGAATTATCTCCGTCCCAAAATCCCGATAATATTCCGGGCGTGTGGCCGTGTGAGGTTAAAGCGCTGGCTGATGGCGAAAACGCTGCGTCAGGTTGGCTTACTATGACGCAAGCAGAATATTCTGCGTATGTTGCGACTCATCGCGATACTTATCATGCATGGTATACTGCATATCAAACTGCGCAAACCTCTACTATAATGATCAACACTGTTAAAAATAAAATTATCAATGCCATGAACTTTGGTAGAGATCTTATTGCAGACTACGGTGCTCAAAATACTTTGTCTGGATACAATATTGAACAAATTAAATCTATTGTTGTAGCTACAGCTGGCGTTCAGGCTGCTATTTCGACCGGATCTCTTTATGTAGCTTTAGACGAATTAACAAAAGTTGTTCCGGATGGTACTCTTATCACAGAAGCTAAATTAGCCTTTTTTAGAAACCGAATCCAAGACTATCTTGGAATGCCAAGGACATGAACATGCAACTAAAGGTTGGGTTTAGCAAAAGAAATTTACTTTTTTCAAAACTTTTGCGTTGGGCCGAACAAAGGCCTTATTCTCATTGCTATATTAGTTACATCCACCCTTTAACTGGTCAAGATATTGTTCTGCAGGCCGCTGAATGGAACATCCATACACTAACTAAAGACAACTTTGTCAATATTCATAAAAATATCATAATCAAAGAATATTGTTTTGATGTTTTTGACCATAAAGACATCAAAAATGTTTTAATCTTTATCAATAATGTGTCTGGTAATCCATATGGCTACAAACAGTTGTTGGGTATGGCTTTGGTTAAGTTTGCGGGATTTTTAGGTAAAAACATAAAAAACCCGCTTAGAGATGGACCTGATACTATGGTTTGCAGCGAGTTTTGTGCAAACGTACTTAAGGTAAGTAGATTGTTACCAAATATCGATTTATCTTATGCTGAACAGGGCGGACCTTCATGGGTAGAAAACAATATTCAAAAAGCTGGTTACATAGCCAAAACCTAATTTTTAGTTGGTAGGGGGACTAATCATGGATGAACAAAAGTTTGACACTTTGATGGCGGCTATTAATAAAGTTGACACCAAAATGGAAAAAATAGACGACCGCCTTCGTGGCGTAGAAATAGGTCAAGCTGAGCTAAGTACCAAATTTGACACACAATTCCCCCAAGTACAGCTTCGTTTAGATCAACATGTTCAAGAAGATACAGCATTTTTTCGTTCAATAGACGAAAAACTTAAACCAGTGGCAGAACAATCAAAACGCTGGACCAAAGAGGTTTGGGTTCACAGGGCCACATTAGTTATACTTACCGTAGCTATCGGTACAGTGGCTCCTGGAGCCCTTGGAGCAGCCATTAAATTAGCGGTCTCCCTTTTCAAATAACATCGCCAAAATCCACATCAAAGTTACAATAATAAAGATCCCATAGCCATAAGTAACCACAGCCCACCACAACAATTCTCCTGGACTCAGTTCTTCTTGTTTTTTTACACTACATACATCATTTTTACAATCATTGTTGTCGGTTATGGCCTTGTATTGAGGGTCAAAAAGCTCTTGCACCATACTTGGCCAACATTTTTCCATTATAATGCCAGGAACAGCACTAGATTTCATAATGCTATACCCAATACCGCAAGACCATTTAAATTTGGTATCATTGTGACCTAGACTTAGCGTGCTACAGTGCCCGAGTTCATGATACAAAACCTGTTTTCTCTGATAATCTGAAGCATCATACCACCAGCTAATTTCTACATGTATATAGTTATTGGTGTTGTTATTTTGTCTTTGGCAAATAGCGATAACGTTTATAGGTAATGGATTGTTTGGATCATTACCAACTATTTCACCCTCTACCATTTTGATTAATTTGATATTTTTTATATCTGCTGGTGAGTTTTGCATAGCTGCATCAACTTCAAAATCCATAACAATATTACGGAAATCTGAATCATATTGACTATAATACGCAGGGTAGGTGGAATAATTGTTAATTATTTTATTAGTGCCAAGACATCCAACCAAAAACAAAAAAACCGGTAAAAACTTTAGCATATTATCTCCTTTGCTAATTGCAAGCCTCATTTGGTTAAGGCGGATTCGGGCCGGGGTTAATGCTGAATAAGGCAGCAACACCTATTGATTTAAGACCAACGGGCTTACTTCTCTGAGTATTCTTTCTTGTATATTTCAATACTTTTATCGCATATGGCTACCAAATCTTGTGTCGCGTATATTTCAACCGCTTCTAAAACTCTTATCGGCTATTTTTGGAAAAACTTTAGAACAATTTAGAAAATAACAGACTTAAAGACACGGTAACACCAATAGCGCTGACAAACATTATACAAACACCAGCAAATCTCCAACGTTGGGCTGTTTTTTGTTCTTTTTGCCAACGTAAGATCTCTTCTTTTTCATGGACTTCTTTTTTATAACTGCCCAATTTGATTAAGTTATCCTTGGTCATACCTGAAACTCCCTAATTTTACTTGTAGATTTTGGTGCAAATGTCACTGTTTTGCCGCTATCAAGATATTGTCCGGCAATATCAATAACAAACCAATCCACCCTATACAAAACCCCTCCAGGGACTTTTGACACATACGTAGCTTCGGAGTAAGAAATGTTACCTAAGGTTTTAGTGTCCCTATTAACTTCTGTCCAGTCTAAACTGTTTGACATGCTGACTTTGCTCCATGATATTAAAGCGCCTATGATATTTGACCCAAAAGCTGGCCGCCCTAGCGTAACTACCACTTTTGCTTATGGGTTCTTTTTGGCCACTCTAGCTAGTTTGTGGTCTTTGCACCAACATGACAATCAGCTGACGGCTACCATTACTACTGCTATGTGTTGGGCTATAGCGACTATTTTGTACATGTTCCGCAGTCTAGACAAAGCTAAGATTGATCTAGATAACAAAAGTATTGAACTTGATTCAAGTGAACCTAGCGTCCAAGCTTCCGATACGCCTCAGCGTGATGTGGCTGAACCCCAATCAAACGGATCGGCTCAATAATCTCACCCACTAACAAAGTCTCGCCATTTTTTAACCTAGCTATGCCGTTAGCTAGGTTATAGTAAATCATTTTCAAATATAACCCTTCTGTGCTAGTGTTCAACAGCACAAAACCTTTTTCCGCTAAATTGTCAGATATAGTCCATTTAATGTCATTTATAGCATCTTCTCCATTGATATATTTAATTGATGGTTCCGCTAAATAGCTTGGAATACCCATTTTATCAAGCTGAAGTCCGTTTTCTTCGGTAACTATCAAATGGATTTTATTGCCTTTAATGACAAAACTGTCATGTTCAGTTAGCAGTATTTGTTTCATTGACAAACCTCACCCAAAAAGTTAATCTAACCTTACCAAATCGGGAGACGTTATGCAAGAAGTTATATCTATCAATACTACAGGCGAAGCAACCGGTACCCCATATATGGGCGACTTTACCGTCAAGCTGCAACTAACTAAAAAAGAGCAATTCCGGGCAGATGCCATTCGCCGGGAGGTCCTTGGACCAAGTCCACTTAATAACGAGCCAGCCCCTAAGCTGCAAACCGATGCCTTTATTATTGGACAATTGGCTGTGCGTATCGAAAAAGCTCCTAAGTTTTGGTCTGATAGTAGCAACGGGCTAGACCTGCCTGAAGGTGACGATAACCTTTTGTATATGCTATATAATGAGATCCTCACCAAAATCGAAGAACAAAACACTAAACTGCGTGAACAAGCTAAAAAAGCTTTAGAGACACTAGCCAAATGACTCTAGACCTAGCAGCTATGCAAATCTTGGCACTAGCTGCCACAGAAAGTATGGACTGGGAACATGAATACCGCCGTATATGTAGGTGGTATTCCACTACTTTTTTTACTCCTTTGTATGACGTAGAAATGAATCTGCCTGAAGACTACGTCATTCGCCACTACTTTGAACACACTTTAAAGACCTTATATGACAAAGGTCAAGACCCAGACAGTGCCGCTAAGAGGGAAGACTGGCTAAAGGTCCGTGAAAATATATTGTGCTTAATGGACGATAAAGTTAAGGATCATGTAGACCAAAGAGACAATGAAGACGATACCTACGCGGAAGAGTTGCGGCAACAGATCCTTAAAGAGGAAAAAGAAGCCAAGGAAAAAGCCAAAAAAGTCGAATCAAAACAAGAGTTTGAAGCAATTCCACCTAATCTTGATGATGAAGTAGAGTTTAGTTTGTCTGGTGAATAACCTAATAAAATCGGTAAGTTAGATGAAAATCTCGTTTGAAGCAAACACGAGCGGTTTTGAACAAATAAGCAAAGCCTTAGAGCAACAACAAAAATTGCTCAATGAAAACGCTGCCGCTGCCGAAAGACTGGCAAAAGCTCAGCAAGGTATCACTAAGCCTCAGGGCGCTGGTCGCCAAGACGAAAGCCTAAATTACTTTAAAGAACAAGCTAAGACTATCAAAGATGTTACCGGAGCCCTCCAGCAACTAAACCAAACTCAAGGTGGACTTCATTCTTTTATGTCCACTTTTTCCAAGTTCCGTAGTGAGCTTAATGCTTCCGCTGCAGAACAAAAAGGTGGCATCTTTTCGGTACTTGGTCTCCAAGTAGACAATCTAAAGAAAAGTTTAGCCGCAAGTGCCCTAAATATTGGTGAATTTAAAAGCCAAATTAAAGACCTAGAAACATCTTTAGCTAGTGACCCTAGTAACCCAAATTTGCGTAGCCAGTTAGGTGACGCTAGAGGGTTTATGAATGCTAGCCAACAGGAGATGACCAGAAATCAATATCTTTATGGTCAAGCTAGAATGGTGCAAATGATGCACCAGCCTATCGGCACAACCGTAGCTAATGCCATACATGGCGACCCTGCAGCAGCTCTTGGTGGCCCAGGTGGCCCACAGGGACCTCAAGGACCAGCTACCGGAATATTGGGTAGCATGATGGGTGCCGGAGCTAGCCCTGCAGCTATGATGGCATTAATGAGATATGTAAGTATGGCTGGTGCAGTTGGGTACGGCGTAAAAAGAGCTGCAGACTACGTTGGATCGGCAGATGAACTAGCTGAGCAGAGCTACTATAGATCAAATAAAAGTATGTACAGTGATGCTATGCAAGGTAATATGGGTCAATATTACATGCAATCTAGGGGTATGGGTAGATTCGGTGCCTTAGATGACAAAAATATATTTGATAAAATGGGCGATTCGGCTGGATTTGGTGATGTAGGTCGTGCTTGGGGTTCCGGTAAGGGTCTAGGTGAAGGTTTGTCAAATGTTATTGGTGTAACACTTAATAATATTGGGTCAAATCTTGGTATGCTTACCGAAGAACAAGCTCACAAGAAAAATCAAACCTATCTAAAAGAAAAAGCAACAAAAGCTTCTGAATCAGAAATAGATGCCTTTAATGCCACGTCTAATGCCGCTCTTAGAAGTATTATGAACCCAACTATGCGCCGAATGGACATAGAAAAAGGTCACGGATACGCCAGAGGAATAGAAGATCTGTTACTAAGGCAGGGTATTGGACTAGATGAAGCTGGTTCAGGACTAGCTATGGCTAGCCGTATGGGTATTGACAGGGGATCTCTAGCTAGAGGTGGAGCAGTTTTGCTAAGAAGTGGCCTGGAAACAGGTATAGGTAACCAAGCTAACGAAGAGTTTTTTCGTCGAATATCAATGTCTGACAAGGATACGCAAAGAGGAAAGCTAGAGCAATTCTTGGGCCAAGGACAAAGATCTGGCCTTGACTTAAGGGGTAGTTTAGGCCAAAGAGAACAATTCACCAATATCATGGCAGGTATACAAGGACAATTTGGCGGAGCGGTTAGTGAACAGGAGGTTGGTGGCAGGTTTATGGGCGCTTTGCAGTCTATGCAAGGGATGAACATGAACCCCTCAGACAAAATGGCTGTAGCAGCTAATGCCAACTCAATGATGCAAAATGCAATAGCTAATCCTCAGACCCTATTGGGTGCTGGGATGATGAAGGTTTTATATGGCTATAATCTAGATCCAATGACGGCAGATTTATTGCAAAAACAAATTGCGGCTGGTAGAATAGATGCAGCTGCTAAAGTAATTAAAGAAACTACCAATACTTCTGATTCAATAGATGAAATTAAAGCTAAAATACAGGGTGTTGGAACTCAAGCGGCTCAAGCTAGGTCAAATGTTTTAGGTCTTAATACCCCTCAAGGACAAAAAACAGACGAAATATTGAAAAAGTATGGTATGCCTACTAGAGGAGCATATTCTGCTACCGGTGACGCTACTGGCAAAATAGGTATGGGTACTACTCCCGAAATGCTGTCAAACATTGGTGGCACTATGGAGTCACCCGGCAACTTTGTTGAAATGAAATCCGGCAATGTATCTATAGGTGGAACATCTCAAGCAAGGTTACAAGAAACTGAAGCTAAAACTCAGGAAAGCGCCCTTATTGATGCTTTTTCAAAAGAAGCTAGCAGTTCTGGTAAACAGGTTGGGGAAATTCTTGGTGAAGCATTTGCTAAGTTTACCCAAAACACTTTAGAAGAATTTAGGAAAGCTGTTGGACAAGACACACAGCCAATGCCTGCAGGACCAGTTACTGGAGCTGGATCAAGAAAACAAAATCAAGAAAAATGGCTTAAAATGAATTCTGGCAATTAACGGTAAGAGAGTTTAATGCAAAGAAGCTGTCCATATACATTTTTGTCGCCCAACGTAACTGGCCAATATTCCAGCTATACTCCAACCTGGACTGTAGCTTTTAGTCGTTACAAAGACCCTATCAGCGCTTATGCCCCATCAAATGTAAGCGTTAATGAACCAGAACCTTTGGTTATTGTAGAAAATGATGCAATAGCGGTTAATATATCCAATTCCAAAAGCTCTTTTGGTAAAATGGCCAACATAAACCTCAAAATAACAAACGTAAATTACCCAGTTTTGATCAATAATGGTGATTGGTGTTTTATTTGGATTAATGACAACCAAGAAGACGCTAAAACGGTTGCCATAGAATTAGGTAAAGTAAGATCAGATCCGGGTTATAGTCCCAAAGGTAAACTGAATAGTTATCGATCCGGTTTCAAGTTTATGGGTCGAGTAACTAGCACCAGCATGTCTGACAATATGTCAGGCGGAGTAAGGACAGTTAGCTGTTCAATACAAGCTCAAGCTTTTCTTGAAATGGCTTCATCTTTGTATTATTTATTTCCTCCTGATTTGTCCATCAAATCACTGGAAGTCCAAAAAACAGGATCTTCACCAGTTTCCCAGATAGCGCAACAACAAACAAACTTTTTAAGTCTTCTTGGCTCTATTGTTGACTCAAATATAGCCACTTTGGCTAGTAATGTCTATAAGATACTACTTGAACCGGACACACAAAAGAAAACTCCAGATATAGTTATAGGACTACTCTTTTTAACTTGTCTTGGGGTTTCAAGTCCAGCTGATGCTGACAAGGTGACAGGTATTAGAGGAACGGTGTCTAAGGTTATTTTACCAACTAAACATGTTTTTCAGATTTTAAGTATAGATCCTGGTAAAATATGGGATATATATCAAATATATCTAGGACTTCAGACGTATAGTCAATCTAGTGGACCAACATGGTTTAAAAAATTTGCACCTGCTATAAACGACCAGGCTGTTGGTGGACTAAATGATCCAAAAGCTCAGTCTAATTTTTTTCATTTAACTTCATCTAGGTGTAAGGGTTATACCCCATTTATATCCCCAGAATGGAACAATAAGTCTGTCTGGGAAACATTGAGCGATTATTTGAACCCGGTGTCAAATGAAATGTATACATCTTTAAAGTTGGATCACAAAGGTCAAATAAGACCTCAACTTATAGTTAGAGAGGTTCCATTTAGTACTGGTAATTGGAAAAAAATTACCGAAACTAATAAAATGAACATTCAAGTAGACCAAGATCAATCTGAAACCAATCCAAACATATTTAGCTATGATCAAACTAAAGCAGACTCTTCATCTAGCTTTTTTGATAATTTGCCAGGAGCTGCTGGTAAGGCTGCTGCTGCGGCAAGTGCTGCAGCTTCTAAAATAGGTGGAGCTAAAGCTTTTAGTAGCCAAAACTCCCCTTCAGGAGCTGTAGCTGATCTTAGAACCTATTATGGCAATCTCCCTAGATGGATTGTAGATGAAGCTTTAATAACTGATTTCACTTGGCACACGGATGAAGCGGAAAGAATAAACTTTGTCCAAATCACAGGAACAACAGGTAGTTTGACTTTTGTTGGAGATCAAGCCCTTAACCAGGATACTAAAACGGCCTCACAGTTAAGACTTGGAAATTACGTAGTTGATGAACTTGATATACAAAGACATGGTACCAGAGCTTTCGTTATGTCCACTCCTTTTGATATGAGTCCAGATAACTCCCTAACTTTCACTTTTTCTCCAATATGGGCAAAAATGCAGGCTGATTGGAAATTTAATGGTCACCTAAAAGCTAAAGGAGAACTAACAACCATAGGGTGTAGTTTACCTGTAGCTGAGGGAGACAATTTAGAAGTTAGAGGGCTTCTTTTTCATATTGAATCAATTAATCATTCAGCGACTTTAGGTAAAAATGGTACTAAACAGTTTCGTACCACATACGGACTTAGCCATGGTGTAATTGCCTCTAGTTTAAGCAATGTGCAAAACTCACCTCATTATGTTAGCTTAGACACTGTTGGTATATACGCCACAAATACTCCAGGACCAGGTTTAACTGAAGTCCAAAAACGAATAACTGGACAAGCGATAAGTCCAACAGACATAAGAACCCAGGCTACTTCATACATAAAAGGTAAATTTTGATGTATAAATTAAACGGCCTGTATTGCGGAACAGTGATAAAGGTTATATCTCCTAAAGACAAGGAAAGTATCACCAAGTACCAATACGAATATGATGTCCATATAACCCTTGACGGTGGAGCCCAACAAACCTACCGATGCACCGTTATGGATGGATGGTTTGGTAGTCCAATAGATTATGCTGATCACGTTTTAGATAAAAACTATCGAGCTTTGGTTATGTTTATCAATGGTTTGCCAAACATTGGGGTTATAGTTGGTGGATCTAGGAAGGCAGAAATAAAACCAAAGGTTACGGATGGCCCTAGCTTTTTGCAGCACTTGCGTCAAACCGAAACAGAAATTACGCCAGACGGTACTTACGCTATTCGCACACTAGACGGTGAAACAGGGCCAGTAGCTTCAGAGATTTTGCTTACCCCAGACGATATCACTCTTACAGCTGACAAAGTAACCGGCTTAAATGAAATCAAAATTGACAACGCAAACGATGCTGTAACTATTAAATGTGGTGATTTAAAGATCACAGTTAGAGGTGACAACTCAATCACTATAGCCGGTGATGCTACCCTTAAGGTGGCCGGTGATGTCAATTTGACATGCAGCAATGCCAACGTAAAAGCTAAAAAGCTTAAAGCTGACGTACTTACAGCTGAAATAAAAGCCAGTCAATCAGTCAAAATAGACGCACTACAAATCAGTTTAGCTGGTGAAGAGGGAATGGTCCTTACCACTATGACCCAACCAGCCTGCTATGTAACCGGGGCTCCTTTTATCGGCAGCACAAAAGTAAAGGCAGGAAGTTAATATGACACTTTTAGACGATGCTAGGGACGGCTTATTAGACCAAGGCGCAAAACTGATAGGAGTAGGTACCGGACAAGATACCTTGTCAGATGGGTCCGGTCTATATCTAACTGATTCTGCTTCGATAATAAAGCAATATAAACTATCTCAAGACTCTTTATTGTTTCAGTATCAATCGCTGGATGCTGCCAATTCATTTAGCAAGTTCAACTATGAGTTTGTTATATACGATATAAAAAACAAAACAAAAGTCATGTCTTTTGTTTTGCCTTTACCTCCTCAATCTATAAACATTAGTGTTCCCGCTGCTATTAATACCACTGTGACTATGAAGGGTATCGTAGAAGAGCACAATGGAGCACCATTACGTCAAATATCTATCAATGGGTCTACCGGTGTGTACCCTACCGCCGTTTCAAACAGCAATCAGACAAACTCAGGTGGCAATAAAAAAGGTCCATTAGACTATCTTTTTCAAAATACTATAAAAGCAGCCCAGAGTACTGTAAGTTCAGCAAAACAGACACTACAGGCTGTTGGTAATATTGCTAGTGCATTTATGGGTGAAAGCCTTCCTTTAAATAGCCCGGTTTTAGATACGCACGCTTCTTGGTCTAATGGCGGACAAACTGGATATATAATTGCGCACAATTTAATGCGTTTTATGGATCTTTACCTTGAACTTAAAAAAGCTGGCAACAAGAACCTGGTTTTGATGTTTTTGATGCACAAAGACAAGATGTATTACAACTGTTCACTTAGTAACATGTCTGTACGTAAAGGAGCGGGAACACTAGAATATCTTTATTCTATTTCTTTAGTTGCTTGGCAAAGGTGGCCAGAATTGCCACCTAACACAGGCGAAGTGCCTAAGCCGGAAACTTTTAAGTCGGGTCATAATGAAAAATCGATCAATCCTTTTGCTCAAATCAACCGCACACTAGACCAAGGTATTGCTACCATTAACAAAGGTCTTAGTGTGTTGCAAGGTTTTCAGGCTGACTTAAATACAGCAGTTTTGCAACCTCTTAAAAAAACCAGAATTTTAGCCAAGACTGTAGCTAATATCCCTAAAACTATCACTGACTATAGTGACGTTATTATTCGAAGCGCTGAAGCTCAAATTAAAGAAACTTTTGCCAATTTGTCTCATGACCAGTCGCAAAGCCGCACAGCTGAACAAATACGTCAAAAAATTAAAAGCATAAATGCTCACGTATATGGCGGCGAACCTCAACGTGATGGTAAGGCCACTACATCACCGTTTGATACTTCAGCTAATCAACAAGACAACACCAGGTCAGGACCAAACTCTCCTGGACAACAAACATCTTTAACTGGTGGACTAGAAGTAGATCCTTTTGGTGATATGTTTGCCAACCCGGCTGAATATGACGAAATCCTTAGTGTTGCCACTATCAACACTTTACAATTAAACTCAGCCACCCAGGAATTGATAGCCCAAGAAGAACAAAATGCTGCTTTGCTTACTTCAGAAGATATACAAATTATTAAGCTAGCTTTAGATTCGTTTACCGCTTTGTTGTCCCAGCGTATTGGCGGTAACAGCCCGGTTTATGACCAGATCTTTGGCCTAGCCAGTCCAACTTACACTAAGGCTCTTACCACGGAAGACATAGAAATACTTAGTGTAATGAATGACATGAGTCTAGCTTTGGACCAGATGATTGTTTTGATGCGCTCGCAAAAGAACACCACAGACGAAGACTATTCTAGGTGGTACGGCACTTATGCCAGAACCCAAGGTATTGATTTTGTTGAAAGTAATAGTAAGTTCTATGTACCATTCCCTCTTGGAGCTAGCTTAGAAAGTTTGTCGCAAACTTATTTAGGTGATGTGAACAGATGGATTGAAATTGCAGCGATTAATGGCCTTAAAGAACCATACGTAGACGAAGTTGGTTTTTTTGTGCCCTTTAGGTCTACTGGGTCTGGTAACAGCTTTTTGATAACCAGTCCAGAAGGTTTGTATATCGGTCAACCTATTCTGATCCAAAGTATAACCCAAAGACCAGAACCAAGGCGAATAGACGCCATTAAGATAATTTCTAGTATACAGACTTTGATAACTGTAAACGGTGACGCGGATTTGTCTAGATTTACGGCAGCCGATCAAGCCAAGCTCCACGCTTATAAGCCCAACACTGTAAATAGCTTTATGATGATTGCTATACCAAGCCAAAATGCAGCCGAAGTGCCTAGCAACATGAGCATTAACCCAAGCGAAAAAGATTTGCAAAATATCACCTATTTGGCTTTGTCTGACTTTGCTCTTAATTTTGATACCAGCCAAGGTACAGCAGACATTCAATTAGTAGGAAGTGACGTAGCGGTAGCTCGGTCTTACTCCAACCTTACTCAGGCAGCATTTATTAAGCTTTATACTCACAAAGGTGACCTACTCGATGATCCTTTTTTTGGTAATCCAGTTCAAGTTGGATCTAGTGTAGCCACCTTTAATCCGGGCACGGCCCTTAATGATCTAGCTGTTCTTTTTGCCCAAGATAACCGCTTTAGCGGACTAAAGGCTGGACGAGTTTTAACAAAAGGTGGTAGCGTAAACATTGAACTGTTACTTGGTATTGCAAGTACCGGTACCCTTATGCCAATAAAAACCACGGTGCCAACCAGATGATGTCAGATAGTGTGTTAGCTACTAATATGCTTAATCTTTTTCGCGCTAATATGCAAAAAATGAGTCCAGGGGCTGTTCCTCAGCCATTTCAACAGGTTTTATGTCAAGCTATATCCAAGGGAGTCATTGGCGCTCTGCAACAGGCCGTAGCCGTGTCTTTAATACCAAGCCCTATTGTGGCAGGTAACGGCCTAGGTTTGACGGTAGAACCGAGTTTGTGTAAACAGGCGGCGATTACGGCTCTGGTCGGCTATTTTGGCGGTAAAGGTGAAGCGTTGGACTACATGTTAGATGCAATTTATCAAAGCAGTTGTGCCCATTTTGCGCAATTTACTGATATTATTTCAGTTTCTACTTATGGTGGGCAAGCTGGTCCACCACAAAACGTGCCTGGTGAGATAATTGCTAATCTTATCTTAGCCAATCTTCCTGCCGAAAGTCAGCAGCAATTAGCGTCAAGTCAATACGGTACTTATTTTATCAAGGGTATTGCACAGGGATTTTCAGCTGGACTGCTGGTTGGCGTCCCTGGTATAGTTCCTTTCGGGGTATCCCCACCAACACCCGGTCTACTAATCGCTAAATTCCAGTAAAAGGTCCATAAAATGGCAGATTTACCAGTTCTAAGGTCTAAAGAACAAATACTCGGTGAACTGATCACCAGCTTTCTGGCCAGGGTGCCTGACGTTAATGACTTTAGCCGTGGATCGGTTATCCTCCAGTTCTTTAGTGCGGTAGCCCAGCAAAACTTTAAAGCTGCGGCTGACGTTATTGCCATGATTGATGCTTTGTCTGTAGACAGAGCAACAGGTGAGTCTTTACAGCGCCTAGCGGCTGACGCCGATATTACTATCAGCTCTGGCACTTTTGCCTCTACTCGCGTTGATATCACAGATATTTCTTTTACCAAGATTTCTTCTAGCGTTTATGCTGGCCAGCCAGCCCCAGTTGCTGGTAGTCTTAGCATTTATGTCAATGATGCTAGTAAGTTTGCTGCTACTGGCAGCATCTATATTGGTCGTGGTACTCCAAACGTTGAAGGCCCACTAGCTTATACTTCGGTAAGCCAGCAATCTGGTGGAGCCTATTGGCTAATTACCCTTAGCCCCAGTTCTCCTACTACCAAATTCCACAACATTGGTGAAACCGTTATTTTGAGCCAAGGCGGCAAAAGAACTATACCAAGCGGTAGTTTGGTCAATACACCAGGTTCAAGCAGCGTAACAAGCGTGTCCTTTAAGACTACCGCTACTGTCAGTATTCCAGACGGTGACGTAACTGCTTTGGATGTTCCGGTGTCATGTGTGGAACTTGGCACCAAAGGTAACGTGCCAAGGGGAGCTATCCGTGAAACTTCTGGCTTGTCATTTCAGTCTATTGCGTTTAATCCAAATGCAGTAACCAACGGTTTCCCACCAGACGACGATGACACAATCAGGTCTAAGATCAAAATAGCTGAACAAATTAAGTCCAAAGGTACCGAAGCTGCTATTAAGTACGCGGCCTTAGGTGTTACGTCCCCAGATGACCAAAACACGGTTCAGTCTAGTGCAGTAGTAAGATACAGCAACAATAGCTCCACTTTAGTTATCGATGACGGTACTGGCTACCAGCCTATATATGGCCAAACAGGTATCGAAACTGTTCTCAGTGAAGCTTTAGGTGGAGAACAAGAACTCCAGTTACGCCAGTACCCAGTTGCTAGTGTAAGACTTTTTACACTAGCTCAAGCTCCCTTTAATTTGTATGAAAATTACAGCCTTACGGTAGATATCGAAGGTGAGTCAACCACCCATTACTTTGCTGCAGGAGACTTCCGAGTCCCTGGTAAGGCAACTTCCTACGAAGTTATCTCAAGCATTAACGGTGACCCAAACATCAACTTTTCGGCCAATACCGCCGACAACGGCACCCGTATCGTCATTTTCCCAAAAGATAATACCAAAAACGAAATGCGTGTAGTTGACACCGGAACCCTTAACGCAAATACCGTTATGAGTTTCCCAACAGATATCCAATACACCCTTTTGCTATATAAAAACGATACACTTTTGTATGAAGACGGGTCTAGCGCCACTTTGTATTCCAGAGTTAAAAGTTCTTGGTCCAGTAGCCTTAGCGAAGGTGACACCCTGATTTATCAGGTTGATGGTACCCCAGAAATCTCTGTAACTTTAACTCAAGCTGTGTTTCAACAGTTTGATATAACTGCTACAGTTAGCTCTTTTACTAGTATTACGGTATGGGCTGAAGCCTTGAATTATTTAATGACTGGCGTAGTAGTCAGTGTGGTTGGCGAAACTCTTAGCTTTTCTAGTGCAAGAGGGGCCACTTCCCAGGCTATTATATCTATCTTAGGTGGAACCGCTAAAGACAAAATGTTTACTATTGGCGCTGGCTTGTATGCCCAAGGTCGCCAGTCAGACTATACTCTTAACCGTCAAACTGGCCAAATAGGACTAACCGATCCTCTTACGGCTGGTCAGAGCATGTTTGCCGGTAGCGCTCAATCGAGAGCCCATGTGTCTACTAATAGTATCCCAGATGGACCCGGTGCTCCTGGGAATTATTGGCTAGTAGTTGATGGATCGGCTGCTATTTTGTCTAGCGGCATTGATGGAACTACTAGAATAGACTGGTCTGTAACTAGTGGAACTCTAACTATTAACGCTAAAACCCCAGCTGGAGATCCAACAGCTTTTGGCGATGTGTTGCCAGGCGATTGGTTTTTGGCTTGGACCGAAGCTGCTGATCAATTAAACTACCCAGCTTTATATAACTTCCGTGGGTACTGGCGAGTAGAAACAGCTCAAGTTGGTCGTATCACCGTCAATGCTACAGGTTTTGGACTACCGGGATCTGGTGCACCAACCACTATCCCAACAGATCGTTTTGTTATTGTCAGATCTTTAGCTCCATTGCAGAAACTCAGCTTTAGTGTTGGAACTCTTAGTCAGTTTGCAGCAGAAATTAATGCGGGTTTGTCTGGTGTGACGGCTCAGGTTATTGGCAGTACAGTTAGGCTCAACACACAGACCGCTGGCCCTGAAGGTGAACTGGCTTTTGTGGCAGCCGACAGTCCAGGCAAAGCCTTGGGTATTATTCCCCCAAGTATCGTGCAAAACATCCCAAGCCAACGGGGCTTTATCGCCAACTCATATACCCAATACAGCATGCCATCATTTACTTGGGGTACGTTGCCTGTTGTAACTAACGGTATCAACTTTACCCAAGCAGATTTCACCGATCTCGGTGGAAATCTTAGCATGTGGCTAAGTCCTTTAAATTCCACAGTTATTGACACCAGTGAATATACTCATGCATCTGTTGGTGACTATGATTCTACCACCAACTTGGTTACACTTAATCCTCCTACCTATATGGCTAATGGTAAATCTCCAGTACAAACCGGTGACCGCTATTTCTACCAAAATAGCTACTCTTTATCTGATACAGATACCAGCGTAGTGGTGGTTGACGGAGACGAAGTAACCAAGACTTACACTTTGCCTGTAGCTCGCGGTATCACAGTTAACGCTGATGCTACCCCTACTTTGATCAGTTTTTCAGCTGATGATGCAGAAAGCTCACTCACACTAGACGATCCAGCTTCGTTTTATGACTATTCTTTTAATAGCTGGAAAATCTGGCGTCAAGCTAAGACTGTATTGACTGACTCAATATACAGTTTGACGGTATCGGCCACAGACTACGGTCCAAGTGGTAACAGCCAAAGAGTTGGTATCTTTTACCCATCTAGCGTAACCGCCACATCTTTGAATTTGGCCTATAAAACCAGCTCTATGACCGACATTGCTGTGTATTTGCCAGTCACCACTGCCAGAACCACCACTATTGATGGTACAACTAGCTGGACCACTCAAGTAACCGCATTACCTGGAGCAGCGGACCAGATCGTCTATACCTACCGAGTAGGTACCGCACCCAATCTTTTGACTTCTTTTGTGCAAACTGGTGACGTAGCAATTCTGGATGCAGCACTAGATTTCCTTAGTGGCAACAAAGGCTTTCAAGCTAAACTGCAAAACGTTACAGCTACTAGCTTTACTTTGGTTGTGCCAAGTGGCAGCGTAGTTAGTGACAACATCGCCTTTGGTCAATCATATAACATTCATAGAACTTTAGTTGTAACTACAGCTAGCCCACACAACATTGTCCAGGGCCAACGTATTGGCTTGTGGAACACAGCCATTAGTTCTGGTATTACCCAGCCTATCAATGGCTCTTATTACCCAACCGTTATCAACGCTAACCAGTTTAGCGTTAGTTTACCTACCAGCGTCCCTGGTGGGACAGTGTCATCTGCAGCTCTGACCAATAACGTAGTAACAGCCACTACTACCGCACCTCATGGTCTGGTAGCTGGTAATATTGTTGTAATTAGTGACTTTTCCGACTCTAACTATAACGGCTTGGCTACGGTCCAGTCTGTCCCAACTCCTACTCAGTTTACTTATTTGCGCAACGGTACTTTCCCTAGCGTAGTTGGCGGCTGGTTTGACTTCCAAACTTACGGCACTGGCACCAGCGTTAGCAACGTATCTGTGGTTAGATCTGGCAGTTTGGTTACGGTTACAACTTTACCTTCTCATGGACTGGCAATAGGTCAACCGGTGTCTATCCTTGGTAGCACACTAGACGTTTGGAACAACTCTGTCAGCTATACAGCTGGGAGTATCGTTAGTTATAGCGGCAACAATTATCGTGCCTTGATCGCTACCACTATTGGTGACGTACCAAATCTTTATCCTTTGCAGTGGGTAGTTACAACCCAAAGTTTCAATAATACCTATACAGTCAACACCGTGGTTAATGCTACGGTTAGTGCTTGGAACAACTCTATCAGTTATGCACCTGCAGATATTGTAAGTTATAGTGGCAACAACTATGTAGCCCTTATTGCTACCACTGTCGGTGACGCACCAAATCTTTATCCTTTGCAATGGGCTGTGACTGCCCCATCAAGTTTCACCTTTTTCTATGAGCTTACCACTGGTACCCAAAGTGCTATTGTTACTCCAGGCAGTAGCGTTGGCTTGGTAAGCCAAGGATCTTTGGCTCGGGCTGTTGGATCTAGTGGAGCTTTGCTTAACTTCGTAGAAGCTCAGTCTACTAGCCAGGAAATTATTGATGCACTGGCCCAAAGTTATAGCAGCATTTTGAGTGCCTCGGTAACTAGCGGCTTTTTAGGTAGCGACTTAGTTGCTACCAGTACCCTCGATACTCAACTGTCTGGTGGATTTTTAAGTGGTACAGTGACAAGCCGTAAAACTGTAGCTGGTAGCCAAAAAGTTTATTGGATCGTAAATGCTAATGTTCCAGCTGGCAGCGAAATTACCTTTAGCGGCCTTGGTGCATATAACGGTACTTACGAAGTTATGGCCACCAAGCAGCTCACCGTAAGCACTTGGCAAATCACAACACAAACAGCTGTAACTGCTATCACAAGTTCTACTAGTGTAGTGGCTGGTACCTTTACCGGCTATAGCGCTTACTTAGCTTTAGGTGATGGCGAAAACTACGTAGATCAGACTGATCTGGCTGCCATTGGCCCTAACCCACAGTTCGTACTCCAATATGCCTATAATATTTTGCCAACTATTGGCGAAACCTTTAAACTTGTGGCCTACAACAACACTCAGCTCCAAAGCTTTTACAACAAATTAGTAGTTAGCGGTATCAGTAATGTGACTGAAGTGTCTTTTGCTGACTACGACCAAAACTTGCAAATCATGACCAACACATTTGGTAGTGTTGGCAGTATTCAAGTGGCCGGTGGAACAGCTAACCAAAAGATAGTTGCCCTGGTTGGTAGCGGCAGTGAGCTGGAAAACAGGATTGGTGTGGTTAATGTTCCATATGACCTAAGACACGGTTTTGACAAAGGAGCTTGGGTAAAGCTTGGTCAAACTGTTCTCCAGAACAAACAACTAGGCTTCAATGGATCTACCCAGTTACGTATACAAGCTGTAACTAACCTCCAGCTGGTTGGCGGGGCAGGTACTTTCCAAACTGCTCGAGCTATTACTAGCGACGAAACGACCGTGTTCCAGCTCCAAAAACAAGGCAACTTCACTGCTTTGATCAGACTTAGTGGCCAAGCTGTAAACTTCGGTACAGCTGGTGTCCAGGAAGGTGACTGGGTACGCCTTAAGAACGTACCGGCCTTGGCATGGGCTGGCACCTCCACTTATGTTGCTGGAGACCGAGTTTTCTATAGCGGCTTTAACTTCACTGCTCTTAGTGGATCTAGTCTTGTATCTCCAGTTAAGCCTATTCCAGACACAGTGTGGGATTTTGCCGACACTTACTTGGTAGGTCAAACTGTTACGTTTAAATCTAAAGCTTATCGTTTGGGTGGTATTGCTCCAAGTCAAGGTGACTATCCAGATGACCTTGGTAGCCCATGGGTATTAGTATGGGAAATCCAGGAATGGAATGGCGGCAACACTGGTATCCATCAAGTTGTACGTGTCTTTGGGCAAGATACCATTTACCTAGATGGTACGAACTTTATTGAACAAATTGTAACCTTAGGTGATGCCAGCAACATCAACAGCTACAGCTACGACAGTGTGATGCCTGGCGACACATTAGTTTTGTCTGGCCCAATCCTTGGTACTCTTAACATTGGTCGGTATACGGTTCAAGATGAAGCTTATAACCCAAGCTATTCTTTCCCAAGCCCCACTCAAATTTATCTGACGCCGTTTAGTGCAACAAATCCAACCGTTACTTTGGCGGACTTTTACCCGCAAGTTAATTTGGAACAATTGTCCACCACTAAAGCTTACAAAAAGATCTTGGCTGCTGGACCTAGCAGCTCGACTACCCAGTCTTTGGTGTTTGATACGCCAAACCTTACTAGCCGCTTTACTAGCAGTAACGGGGCTTACGTGGAAGCTATCGGTAAACTCGGCTACGACACCCAGGCAGCTTTTGGTATTGATGCATACAAAAACTACGAAGGTCTGGTTAAAGCTGTCAATAAAGTCATTTACGGTGACCCAACCAACCCAAGCCAATACCCTGGCGTAAGAGCGGCTGGTACTAGTATTGACATCAGTCCCCCTTTGATCAGACGTGTTAATCTCAGCCTTGCAGTACGTCTCAAAACTGGTATCCCTTTTAGTAGTGTAAGGGAAAACATCAAAGCTGCTGCGGCTGGGTTTGTGAACAGCCTTGGTGTTGGTGAGTCTGTGCCTTTGAGTAAGGTTATTGAATCGGTCAGTAAAGTCCAAGGTGTAACTTCCGTGGTAATTACTTTCCCAACCTATACCTCTAGTGCAGACCGGATTGCTGTGGCCAATAACGAAAAGGCCTTGGTTTTGGACCCAACCAATGATATAACCGTAAGTGTGTTAAGCTAAGGAGTGTATATGGCAGACAAAAAGTCTCGCAAAAAAAAAGACAAAGCTGTTGTAGCTACAGATCAACAAGTATCTGAAATGACTGAAAAGCTTATGGAAGATCACAAACTTGAAATGGATCTTTTGTCTTTGGATGATGGTCCTAAGCCACTGGCTTACCCAGACTTTTTTATGACTGAAATGCTTCGGCACAACCCTAATTTGCTGGTTTATGCAAACAAAATATTGGATGATACAACATCTGGTTATATAAGGCACGGATTACGCAAGTTTTATATGGCTAAAGGCATTGACCGCCATGAAATGTCCTTTACTCAAAAAGACTTAGAGCAAGCCCTCGCGGATGGTTTTAAGGCTTAGGTTTATAGAATTTTTCTTTTACGGTAACCCATGCCTTTGCTTGGGTTATTTTTTTACTAAAGTTTTGGCAAAAAAAGCCGATAAGGTTTAAGTAAGTAACGCAAGGAGACCAAAAAGACACTAGAAACAGTTTTATTGGCTTTTTCGTTGTCGGTTATGTTGTGCTGGCCAATTATTGGCCTAATGTTGTCTGGTAAAGTTAAAGATTGGAGTAAGAAATAATGTTTATAGCAGCCTGGGGAATGTTTACTAGTCTAGTGTTCTTGGTATATTGGGTACGTTTTTTGTTTGTAACTAAAAAAGGTCGGTTTTATTACTTTTATGAGCTGATTGGATCTAGTGTAGTTGGGGCAATACTTGCAATAGGTTACGTTTGTATGGACAAGCTTCTGAGCTGAAACATTGACTTTGGACCCATTTTGGGGCATAGTCGCTTTAGAAACAATTTAGGAGATACCGTTATGTTTCTTTCTACTAAAAATCTTTTTAAAGCTGCCATGGCTTTATCGCCGCTGTTATTAGCGTTTGCCATTTATAGCTATGACATAAACAAAAAAAGTGTTGTTGTTGCACCCACAGTTGTTATAGAGGAAAAACTCCCAGAAGAAACCTTGGCAGAAGTGACTATATGGATGATGAACACACCAAAATGTACCGGCAGCAAAAACAATGGACTCAGTGAAGTTAAAAAAGCTATGTTGTCACGCCAGATTGACCGTATTCTTGGTAGTATTGGTGGAGACCGCCGCACACAAGAAGCTTTTATCTTTTTGATGTGCCAGGAAAGCCAATACCGAACTAATTTAACTTCCACTGCTGGAGCTAAAGGTATCGCTCAAATGATGCCAGCCACTGCTCAAGCTGAAGCTGACAATCTTAAAATGGGTAAATTGACTTCTGACGATCTTTTTGACTCAGAAATCAATATCCTTTTGGGGTATACCCACTTTAAGGGCCTAGCGGCCACTTATAATGGGAATTTAGCAAAAGCATCTGCGGCTTATAACGGTGGCAGTAATGGCTCTACCCTCAAGGCTATGAAAAATAATAGTGGAGTTGGTGCTCAAGAAACTGATGCTTATGTCCGTAGCATGTTTGACATGCAGGAAGAACACCGGATTGCCAAGCTGGAAAAAATTAAAGAAGAGACAACTCAAGCAAAATCAAGCAATTGAGGTCTAATATGTGGTGGGGTACAGGTTCTTTAGGTTTTGGTAGTGAAGGTGACTACAGTGAAGAAAAGTCCAGTTGGTGCACCCACCACTGGGAAGAGGAATACCTCTTTCATTTCACCTACTTCAAGTGTACTTATTGTGGGCAAACTAAACAGTTTGAAGAAATAAGAGATTCTGACAAAATTACTAAAAGAATCACGAACTTACCTTTAAGAAAAGACTGATACATACCCCCAGACGTGTGCTTACTTTTGCCTCCCTAATCTTCTTAGGGAGGCTTTTTCTTTGGAGGGACCGTATGTTTTGGAATTGGTTCAAGAAAAAAGACAAACAGCCAACAAGTGGATATAGTGTAAACCTCAAGCTAAGTCAAGAGGGGCTAAGATCATTTCAAGAGATCCACGCCAGAGTAGAAGCTGTTTATAATAAAGAGGTTGACATGGTGCGTACTTGGGATACAATTATTTCAGGTGGAATGTTGGCCTTAAATGCTCGCTTAGATAAAATTCAACCACCAGACACAAAAAAACCAAAAGGACTGAGGGTAGTTAGAAACGATGACCTCAAGTGATATGTCCTAAGTGCTCCACGTGGATGATCTACCACCCAGAAACCAGGTTAGCTAATCTTGGCTGGCTTAAATGTTCTTGCGGGTATTGCTATAATGTTAAAAAAACTACTGACAATACTCAACCCACCAAAACAACAGACAATACTGACTGACAGAAACATAGGTATTGGCACAATGATCCAGGCCATTTTCCCTGTTGACATAAAGTGCGGCTGTAGGTGTTGCGGGGCACAATGGACACAATCTTTTTCTAATCAATTTGTATCTCATAATACAATGTATCTTTTTGAAAAATGCGTTAAGTGTGTTTCAAATTCAAAACACTAAGGTAATTTCGTGAGTGTAAACAAAGAAATAGACATCAGACGCTATATAGCCCCCTTTATCACTGGGACTAATTCAGATGCTTTAGTGTCCGCTTTGGCCGATGAAGCCCAAAAACAAGAAAATCTTAGTATATCGGTAACTGACCAGTTAACCATATCAACTGCTATTGGCCCATACTTAGACAAACGCTTAAGCGAAAAAGGTATAACCCGTCCACCAGAACTTGGTATGAGTGATCTAGCTTTTCGTCGCCTTGGTATTAAGATCACAGCTCAAAAGCAAATTGTTGAGGTTATCCAATCTGTATTAGAAATCTTTTATGGCCCGGCAGCTGTTAGAGCTTTTACAACTTCCACACTATTTGGCCCTTTTAATCTGGAAGATGGCGACGACCTGTTGTTTAGTTTAGAAGATGGCATTACTCGTAGTGTGGTTTTTTATTCTAGTGATTTTGCTAGTATTGCTGCGGCTACTGCTTCAGAAGTGGCTGACGTTATAACCCGTTATATTAATAGCTTAAACCTAAATGGTTACGCTGATGTAGACTATGACTTGGTCAACAAAAAAGAATATGTTAGAGTTTTTGGTGGAGCTAAAGGTCCTTATTCTACTGTCACCATACTTGGCGGTAAAGCTCAAACCCATTTACAATTCCCTCAAATAAGACCGACATCACTAGCTATGCCCGATACCGCTTGGCAGGTAACCCGTCCATCTGGTAGCGTGTTGCGCTTTAGATGGTCTGGTAATACTAAACCAGCTTTGGAGTCAGTTAAACCTGGCGACAAGGTTATGATGTATGGTGCAATGTGGGAACAAAACGGCTTTTCAGGTACCTATGACATAGTTAACGTTTTACCTGCAACAAATGCACCTAACCTTGATGCAGGTTACTTTGAAATTGTTGTAGAAGAAACTGGTGGACTTAGCGCGGTCCAGGCTGGAGCCAGCCCACCACCTAATGCCCCTCCAACTTATTATAGCTATACCTTGATCCAAGCTACCAATTTTGACGTTATGTTTATGCTTCCTAAGAAAAACGTACCAAACAACAAAACTCGATACGCTTTAGCTTATGAACCTGGCGACTACCTAAAAATCTATTTGCCAGCTACTACCAGCATTATCTCTAGGGAACTGCCCGGCGGTGCATATATGCACGTTGGTCAATCTAGCCTTACTTTTGACGTAAGTGCCGGTAACTCTTCGCCTGGTTTTAATACGGCATTAGGTCATGAAGTAACTGAAGTTTTGTGCGTAGCTGATGTTGGCGGATCACTTCAAGACACTTTTTTCTTTATCCCATATGAATACGGTTATTACGGGTTTTGGGTAGATGTAGACAACACAACCATGACCCCTCCAGCAGCTATGTTACTTATAGCTAACCAATACAGTCAAATTGAAATAGTGTCTGGTAGCCCGGCTAACGTTGTGGCTAGTGCAGTTCAGGCCGTGATTAACTCAGCCGGTTGGTGGTCTACTACTATAGCATCAGACACGGTAACAGCTACAGACCTTGTTGCTGGCCCACGTACCCCAGACGCTAACGAAGGCGGCACACCATTTACGATCACCACACTCCAGCAAGGTCAGTGGGTATATAACGACTTAACTACTGCTGAATGGAACCAAAAGATTGTAGTTATTAGTGACTATGCTTTTAGTTTCAGGCAAAATGGCTATGATATGACCGCTATAGGAGGTACAGCAACCTTTAGTACCCCAGTTCGGTCAATAGCTATAAACTCGGTCCATAGAGAACAATTTACCACTACTGTTGTGTGTACAGAGCCTCATTTAATTAAATCATATATTGACCCATTTGGCACCAGAGTCACAGACGACACTTGTTCTATTACGGTAAATATTATCGATACAGATAGCCAAAATCCAGCAGACCAATGGCCAGGACCTTATGCCACAGATGCCCAAGACAATTACACTCTTACTACCCATTACGCTTACACCAGAGAGCCAATACTAGCCGGTGCAACACTAACTAATATCCAAATAAACGGCACATTACCTAATGAGTCTGGTTTGTTTATGCTAAACCTTGACCAGGACAATGAAGAGGGTCCGTTTAGGTACATAGCTGTCCAGCCGCTCAACAGTCCGCCCAGTGTGCCTATTTTGTCTATCAGCCAAAACGGTTTTTTGATCACGGTTAATACCATTGGGCCGCACGGATTGCTAGTGAACAGTCAAGTCATTATTAGCGGTACCCTTACCGCAATGGATGGAACTTACCAAGTGGTTAGCACTCCATCGCCAACCATTTTTGTATGTCAATCTGGCACTCCAGCGATATTGTCGGCCAGCCAAGGCTATGCTATTGGTGTGGTAGATGGAGCCAGGTCTATCGTGCTTCTGGACCCAAGCAATCAATACACCAAAAACCACCAAGCCGGATCAGACATCACCCAGCTAAGTTCGGCTGATGCCTACACTCCTAGTGAAGACGGTAAAGATTTTCCATTATTCGTGACCGGCACCGCTCAAGGGCGCATATATGCTCAGGAAGTTATTTCAGCTATTACGGCCCTTGGTATCAAAATGGAAATCAAGATTATTTATCCAGGAGATCAAGGTTGGGGAAATCAGGGAGGCAGTGACTCGGTTTTAGATCCGCCTACCAGTGAAGCTGTATATATTTACGGGGCAGACACGTTTTTTGAGGCACAAATTTAATGCAAACTATGTTATATACTGGCGCTAGCGTCAGGTTGGCCATAGCTTACGAATCTGGTGAAGCAGTTGAAAGAACCATTGGCTACGCCAGCGGCCTGAACTTCAGCCAGTCGCTTGGTGCCCAAAACATCATGGGCGTTGACTCGGTATTCCCCCAAGAGATTGCCCTGGCAGCTGGTCAGAGTATGGTCCAAGGCTCTATGAACCTATTTATGCTCAAAGGCACTGACCCTATCCGTATGGGTTTAGTGGCTCCAACGGTAGATAGTCAATCTGAAACCAACAGCTATCCTCAGCAAGCCCCAAGCCGGTATTGTCATTTCCGTTTTTATGACCGCCAAACAGGTGAATTGTTACTTAGTATAGAGTTTTGCAAAGTGACGAGCTGGCAGGTAGCGTTCCAGGCTAGGCAAACGCTACAGGCCAGTGTGAGTTTCACAGGTATGTGGGTATCTTACGGCGGGTAATTGGCAGGCCATTATGGTAGGCTACTGGCAGTTACTTAAACCTTATCGGCATTTTGGTCAGAAACTTTAGTCTCATTGATAAATTCTTTTATCAGATATTCATCGATTTCTTCGTCCTTTTTATCTACCCAATTTCGATGACTAGGCAAAGATAAATCAATAATTACACTACGCTTACCTAGAAAAATCTCCACCATAAGATCATCTTTTGTTCCACCTAAATGACATCCAAAAAACAAAGCACTCATACGGTAAATGTTTACACGTTGACTAAACAGTCTGCGATAGTACTTTTTTGGATTCTTAATTAGCTCAATAGTAGTCAAGCATAAACAATGTAAAACTATTCCACCAAACAAAAGGGTTGAATATTGTATTGTTTCTGCTTTTTCAGTTATTTGCACTTTTAATAAAAAAACTAAAAGTATACAATAAGACCATAAAAAACAAGATGTTATAAAAAAAAGAGTTTTTTTCATTTTTCTCTCCATTCAATGTATTTTGCTAAACTACAAGACACAAAAAAAATAGCCATAAATTGTAAAAACACAATCAAATATAACCCATAATCTAGATCATAAAACCAGTCAATTGTTTCAACTTGAACATACCACAATCCACCAAAAAATAAAGCAAATATACAAAAATCCAAGAAAGTTAACAAATAACGTTTAGTCATTCAGCTTGCTCAAAATAGTCGGTAATGTATTGGTTAGGCATGGTTTGCCGGTATTGTTTCCATCCCTTAAAGTTAGCTGACTGATAACTAGCACTAGACATCAATTCAGCTTGGTGTTCTAGGGGACTTGCGTGGATCGGCTTACCTCCAACCAACTTAGCGTAAAGATCTAAGTCCTGTACCATATCTGGACTTTTTTTGTCATGTGTCAAGTAGCTAACCCGAGCGCACCGAGCAGCGGACACCTTAAGCAATATCTCTAGCAAAGAACCGTAGTCCAGGTCAACCAAAGATTGGGTGTCTTCCAAGGTAATATAAGGCATGTGCCAATCGCCTACACTAAGTATACCAGGTATACTGGCCTTGTATGCATTCAACATCACTTCAGCTAAACCTTTGATTTCTGGCTGAGCATCTTTGTGGTTCCGCAAAGCAAAAAAGTTACTATAGGCATCCTTAGTACCAGTAACTAGCACCGTGATAGTCGTAAAAGGCTCTAAGACCCTATTAGCAATTTGTTTGTGTACGCCAAGGTTAGACAAGTCTGCAGCAGCCTTAATAGCCGATTCCGCTTGAGCTACCCACACCCTAGTGGCCTCAATCCTGAGACCGTGGTCTAACTGTTCACTAGCTTGCATTCCTTTTTGGTTTTTACCCCAATAATCAGGTATAACCATTTCGCTTTTAGCTTTTTCAATCATCTTTGATACAGGTATAGCCCTAGAACTACTGGCATTTCTGCTAAACTGCCTGTGTGTCATTAATTCAGCGTGGATGTAGCGTGGGTATTCCAGAGCCATAGTGGTCAAACGGATACCATGGTGACCAATACTGTCTAATACGATTTGTGCTTTGATCATTCATCAGCTCCTATTGGGCCATATCCACCAGCCTTAATACACTTCACGCAATAATACATCATTTGTATCCCATTATGACAAGGCTTTTCTGGGTATTTTATTGGATAGTCTTCTGGGATGCCAGACATTATGTGTCCAATTTCGCTGCACCCACACATTCCGGTATTTGCCACATAAAACATACACACACCGGGGTGCCTATACCACCCTATTATCCAGGGTGTATGACCATGAGTTTTACAGAATTTTCTAAGAACGGGCTTGTCAAAAGCTTTGTTAATAGGAGCGTATCTGCCTGTTTTGGTGTAGTGTATTTTTTTACCTTGGTCCATTATTTGGTCCTTTGGTAAATAACAGTTTCAGCTAAGTGGTCGGTTTCAGCGGTTTCAAACCAATATTTCATTAAAAGGTACAAATCATAACCATCGCAAATTGGCATAGACACAACACGGTCATGATTTGTGTACACCAGCTTAGATTCTCCTTTGTTAACTGATTCCAAGGATATCTGGCCTGGGTTATATCCATTAGCTGGTACTATATCTCCGACAATTTTCCTGTCATTGCCGTCGGTATAGTATTTAAGATCTAAAATGATTTCATCGTGTATTATTAAACATTCATGGTTAGGAGCATTTTTTGTCCATTTGTCTTTGTTGTCGGATTTATCGTTAAGGTTTTCAGGAACTTCGGTCATAACAATCTTATAACTATATGGAATAGACAAAGCAGCAGACATTATATCAGAGTTTAAGCTTGGTGTGATTGTTACGTTTTCACACTTCAATAAAGTTTCTCCGGAAACTGGTTTATAATTAACTGTTTGAGTGTTGTTTGTTGCCTTTAAAGTGGGTTCAAATGTCCAAACATCTTCGTCAAGATCAAAACCAATATCAAATTTTTCCATGTTGTCAATAAAATCACTTAAAGCTTTTTTCTTGGCTTTTACCGTTGGCTTTTTTTTCTTAGTTTTTGATTTTATTGGTTTTTTCTTTAGTTTAGGTAAAGGTTTGCTAGGTTTCTTAGCCATGTTTTTGCTCCAGTTCTATGTTAATGTCACGTATAAAGTCGTTGATTTCTTTGATACTTTCGTTAAGTCCCCATGTTTTGTCAACAATAAGACTTGCGTTTTTGTAGGTAACTACCAGTTCATTTGTAAAAGCTACTTCAAACGTGGCATCAGGAAAACGATTGCGCAACTTTTTAATCATTTTTGTCTCACTTTTTGTCTAAGAAGTTAAGTCTAGCACCATAACTATCAGTAACTGGAAACTTTTCACGGTAAATATCTATAGCGTGCTGGCTAAGATGAGTATGAACCACATCTAACCAATCGGTGACGCGAAAACCCATATCAAAACCCCAAGACACGTAGTGGTATCGGTTGTCATATGTACGACCGGTAACCTTGTTGTCCATAAAAAAAATGCCAATTTCACCGCTAAAGTTTAGACGTGTTTCATAGTCCCAATCAGTTTGGTCTGGAAATAAATAGTCAAGGTTAAATGGCATACGTTTAAGGTCTAAAGTAAGTTCAGTTACTTTAGCCTGAGCTTCTAGTGCAAAAAAAACCAATAAAATCAATAAAAACTTCATTTTTGTTCCTTTACAGATTTGTCCCAAGCTTCCAAAGTATAGACAATTTCATGAGCCATTTCAGTAGGAATATGTCCAAGTAATGTCATCCCATTAACGGTAGTACCCAATTTTATATAGCTCCTCATAGCCCGTCCAGCCATAAGCGCAGCAACGATCTGGTCCGGATCTGTCAGGCATGCATCGCCAAATTCGCGCTGCATTTCTAGTTCCCTAATCATTCTTTCAAAACTCATATATCCCCCTTATTGCTGCTTACCTAAACGTTATCGGTTGAAACTGGAAAAACTTTAACGCAAAAAGAAAAACCCAGCAACTAAAAAGTGCTGGGTTTAATTTGAAACAATGTTTTATGCAGATAAACCTTCATCTGGGTGTGGCTTACTTGCATGTTCAGTTGTAAGTCCATGAACAACAACCAAAGGAACAAATAGCATATTAGTTATGCTTGGGATTAAAGATTGGACACAAATAAAGCTAAAAGCGGTTAAGTCCCATTGTTGGCGATTAATGCCAAACATATAACTGTTACCACTTAAAGCCACTAAATAGCAAAAAATCCAATAAAAGAATAGAATTTTCCTTAACTTAGACCAAAAAGTTTTCATTTTGTACCTTTTTTACATGGTGTAGTAATCGTGTCCTGTTCAAAAGGAATCTTTAAAGCTGTAAAGCTTGTTATTCCTGGCACTAAGGGGTGTTCTATTTGTGCCGAATAAAGCTTAGTTTTGTTTGTTCTGTTTACTATTAGAATAGGAGTACCATCAGAGTTTTTGAATTTGGCGGGATCGAATCTAACACATTGACCTATATCATATTTCCATTTGATATCTTTGGTGTTTTTTGCATCCGTAACGCAAGACCACAACAAAAAAGATAATAAACATACAACATTATGCATTAATCTGTCCGGTCTATTGTTTTTTGTATTATTGTTTCCATATTACATAAATACATTTGAAGTGCAACAGCCTGGTGGTAGTCAATTGTTTGATGAACCTGTTTGTAATTGTCCATTAAACAATCCAATAAAAGCCACAAATGTTTGGCATCTTTTAGTGCTTGATTAATAGCCATATTGGTAACATTTTTAGGTGCTTGACCTAGTCCTTTGTGTTGTCCTTCCATGACAATCAGGGACCTTAGATCAAGCTCTTTGTGGTGACTATATGTAAGATCATAATCATCTTCTAAGTCATCACTAGACACCATAGAACCATCATCAAAGGTTATAAGATATAACTCTTTGTCACCCAGTCTGATAGTGTCAAAATCTTCTTTATATTTGTACCCAAGATCAAACAATATCTCTTGGATTCTTATTTGTTTTTGAGGTTCAACTATAAAGAATTTTAGATTAAAAAAACTCACTTTTGACCTTTAATGTTTTCAAAACGGCGTTTAAGGTTGTCTGTTTGTTCTTCAATAAACTTATTGATAGCAACAGTTTCCATGGCACTAAAGACTAGCTTTGGTGTCCCAGCGTCATTAACTTTGGGGTTTGTTATACTTTGTCCATCTACTGTTATGTCCCAATCAACTAAGCCCGTTTTAATTGGGCAAGCAGAATAAAAAGCTTTAAATACAATCAAATGGCCCGAAACTATTTGTTTGGTTGTTTGACTTTTATATCCGCTAAGGCTTTGATCACAACTAACTTTTGCTGTTTCATCAGCAAATCCATCATCAACACATCCCTGACCTTCACACCAGTATTCGTTTTGGACCAATTCTCGATATTCCTGGTCGCTTTTACCAGCTCTTTTGGCCGCTTCTTTGTCCATACGTTTAGTTCGATTAAGCCAGTGCCTCATTCGACTATCGGCTTCACCTGGAAATTGACCTTGAAACCCTCCACTGGCCCGATGAGACATCAAAATACCCGATTCAACCACATACCTTTTATTCAAAGATTGCACAATATGGAAACCCATACTAGCTGAAAACAAAGTAATTGTATGGATAGGCCGTTTTTGGTTTTTAATGAATTCGATAAACTCTAAACCCCAAACAATTTCACCTCCAGGAGTATTTATAACCAAATAAATTGGCTCACCTTCTGGTAACTTAGAGTCAAGTTCATTAATTTGAGCTAAAAGTAGGGTAATACTCTTTTCTTCAACTACATCATTAAAACCAACAGTATTGGTAGCTTTTAGCTCAATCTTTTCAGCTTGTGCTATACCAGACACAAAAAGCACAAACATCAACAAAAACCTTAACATAAACACCTCATTTGTTACGCCGCTTAAGCATTTTGCTTAGCTTAGCCTCGGGTTTAAAATAGTCAGGTCCCTTTAAGACCTTGCCTCTATCATCATACACTGGCTGACCAGCCGAGTCAAGCTTACTAAAGTTACTTTCCATAATAATTTTCAAGGTTTTGTCCATTGGAATGCCCCACCTACGGGCTTCGCTGGCACAATAAACGATAATGTCACCTAGCCAGTCAGCCAATTCGGCCTGGGTGTCCAGATCGAAGCCTTGGTCTTCTAGATGCATAATTAGTTGTTCACCTTCTTCAACTTCCTCCCAAAGGATCTTCTTGAAATTATAGGCTCTTTCTGGACCAAGATTTGTTGGTTTGGTGTTGTTTGGCAAACGATACATTTCATTGAACTTCTCAATATCCTTGAGAAATTTGGTCATATATGACATAAAAAACCTCTTGACTTGTGGGTTATAACCCGTTAACTTAATCTTTGTGTAGGCTCCCATATCCTACCTACCAAGTCAACTCCAAATAAAGGTCTACCCATGGCTGTTAAGCGCCGACTATCCGGTTACTCTGGCATACGCATTGACTTACCACATCTTAGGTCTATTGAGTCTGGCGTAAGCTACGATTTTGACTCAGTTTTGCGTAATGTCATTACTGGACTTGAAACGCCATATGTGTGTACTGGGTTTGAAATAACTATTCCTAATGCCGCAATTAACGCCAATAGCCTTCAAATTGAAGTATCTGGTAGCTGTATCCTTCATTCTACGGCAAGCCAATCTGGTACCATTTTGGTTGTACCTGCAGGTACCGCAGCCGATACCCTTAATAGCTCTAATACTAAAGTTAATGGTGCGTTCCAAAATGGTGTACCTAATTATGTGTCACTTGAGCTGGTTCGGGTAACTGACCCTTCGTCAGCTGACGAAACATCCGGTTGGTCTGAATCTCAGAAAGCTCAATTCAATCGAGTAATACCCATAGGAGCAATCCTTGAATATCGTTATATTATTAATACTTCTGGATTTAGTACTAACCTTCCTTTGTACATTGTTGGGGTATCAACCACCGGATCAGTAGAATATATCACACCTTGCCAAAACAAACTGTTTCGACTTGGAACTGGCGGAACTGTACCAAATCCATATTATTCCTATAATTTTGGTGGATTAGATAACGCCGAATATCCGACCAACCCACGTAGAGAGTGGACTAACCCTCACCCAAGCATCAACAGTAACCCAACTACAGCTATTCCTGGCGATGACCCATTAGCGTTCCGATACGGTGACAATGGTATCAACACCTTAAAGGACTGGATGGATGCGGTTATGACCCGCATCAAAGAAATGACTGCGTCTAACTATTGGTACACCACTACAGCTACAAATAATACTCCCAATACACTAGATGTATGGTGGGATGCTGCTGGATCAGTTATGACCGGTAGCGGTAACCTTAGCTATAACTTGATCCTCGAAACCGATGCAGTTACCAGTGGTGCTTATGAATCGGTTCAAACAGATCCAACTATCCTTCCTGGGGATAGTTACGTTTACGGCGTTACTTCCGGCAACACGGCTATATTGCAATCATTTAACCAGTACCAATTAGTTATCAACTCTATGGCTAAAGGTAGTTTCGTTTTTGATGAAACCCTCTTTAATAGACGTTTGTGGCGACCAAATCTAGCTCAATTCCAATTGGATGATACTGTTGTAACTGCTACAACTACCCGTAATGCAGTCATGGCCCGTAAACCGCTAGGTAGCGGTGTTCCGGTAGCAGTGGCTACTTGGTCTTATGTTGGTAATTTAATTACTATTACCACTTCGGCACCACACGGACTTCAGCCAGCCGACTATGTTTATACCACCGGCCTTTCAGCCACCGGCCTTATTGAAAACCTCCCTAATGGCGTGTTTTTAGTTAAAAATGTAACCAGCTCTACGGTATTCCAGTTTAGCAACAATTTCATACCAACAGGTGTACCAAGCATAATCGGCACAGATTATATTACAAAAGACACAGGTCCCAGTCATCCTTATATGCCGCACTTCATACCGGCCAGCTGGTCTTATTCTGGTGCTTCGATTACTGTTAATATTGGTCCACACCCATTTATTACTGGTGACGATATTGTTGTTAGTGGCCTGGTAAGCGCCACTAATGCCCCTAATGGTAGATTTATTGGTATTACTGTTAATCCAGACACTACAATCACATATACTGCACCCGCTACACCAACAGGTACAGCTACCGTTGGTGTTGGTGCTTTAGTTCGTTATGATGAATATAGCTTTACAGCCACACTAAGCGGTTGTGCGGTTGACGGCTATAATTTAGCAGATGTGATATTTACTTGTTATGATGATGCCAACTTTTCTTATGTGTTAGGTCCAGACACTCTGCCAGCTCTGCCAGCAGGTAATGGCCCAATCCAGGTTGATGGTATCGTAGCGATCAGTGCTGTAGCTAACCCGTCCAAAGTAGTGTCAATGGTGAACTCTGGTTCACCTAATTACGAAATAACGGTAACTACAGCTACCCCACATGGCTATGTTACAACCCCAGGTCCAATCAATTTTACTATTTATGGTGAACCTAGCATTAGTACGTATATACGTACATATGTTGATGTTTCTTTGGTATATGTTAGCCCAACTATATTTAAAATCACAAGAACTTTTTCACCTGACTCTACCCTTATTGTACCTCCACCTAGCAGTTATATTAACCCAGGCTCAGATCAGACTTATGCTCGGTTCCCTAACAACCCATACCCAGGCCCAGTTGCATGGGATAGCGACATTTTGATTAAGGGTATTATTGGCGAAAAAACCTTTACTATTCCTGCTACAGCTACGGCCACAGGCACTTCTTTGGCTAACAGGTTTAATACGGGTGGTATTACTGGTACGGCTTACTTGGAAAACGGTGACGTTTTGTTTGTTGAGCTGATCAGAAATCAGCCAGTAAGTGACAACACTACTTACCAGACCTTTAACAGTTACACAATAATTGGACCAGTTCCACCAGTTGACGGTGCCGGTGCTCCGTTGCAGTCTGGTGACTACGTCAAATTTAGTGAAGAAACTGAAAACTATTGGTACAAAATTGCTGGTACTCCAGGTACACCTATTTTGACAAATACATTTAATTTAGTTACAGATAACAACCAAAATCCAACACCACAACAAAGACCAACAGCTACGGGTGCTTTGGTTTATTGTAGGGGTTATTACCCAATAGTTACAGTTAAGCCTCATTGGGAAGTACCAGCCAGTACAGATGTTTATTGGATTGGTGTGCGACAAGATGGCGGCCCAGGCAACAGCAAGGTTTATGTGCGCGGCATAGAGCTTAGTGTTGGTGAAACTCGTAACATCAGTGACAACAGTACAACCAACCTTTTGATTTATACCGGTGCTAACACTGAAGCTGCTATTAATCCAAACTATACCTTTATTGATCCCACTGGGGACTATAGTGCCAGTGAAGTCTTGACAGTTGGCGGAAACGTCAACAATGTTAACTACCTAACCCGTGAAATCTCCTTTTTGTCTGGACCAGCATTAGGCTTCCAAAATAATGACAAATTGACTTTTGTGGATGGTTTTAGTGTGCTCCATACATACACTATTGACTACCCTCTTACTAGCTTAACTGCTGTTATTAAAGAGCCAATAACTGCTGTTGTGCCAGGTCAACAAATTACTTATTTGCGTACAAACTATATTATCCAAAACCAAGACAATTTGACTTTGGGTATACGTAAAATGAACAGGGAATCAGCTCGGGTTAACACAGCCATTTCATACCCAGTGTATGATGAAAGTGTGTACCCAGTTTTGATTCCAGTCACAGGCGCTGGTACAATCCGGTCTGGATCTTATATCTACACAGGTAGTCAAGTTAATCCAACCGCCTACGCTTATGTCCTTAATGGTACTGCTAACGTAACGGAAACCATTGAAAATACTCCAGTAAGTATGCCTGGTGGAAATTTTGGTGCCACTAATGTTTTGGTTCATGTGTATGCCGGTACATTCACTACTGGAGCTACGCTGTTCCAAAATGGTGCCACCACTAGCATGACCATTAACAATCCAGGCAACCCAGCTTTTGTATCACCTGAAATCCCCATTAGCACTACTATAGTGTTGCCGCCAAATAGACGTACAGCTATTCAATCAGGTTCTTTTATCAAATTTCCAGACCCTTGCGTATTTAAGGCTAGTCTTGAGCCAGCTTTTAGCGGTGAAGAATTACTTGTTATTACCAATGACACGGTGCGCCAAGCTAGTGTAGACTATGAGGAAACTTATGGTGGACCAAAAGGTAAGATCACCCTGCTTAGAGCTTTTGCTCCTAAATCTCGGCTTCGTTTCCGTTTACTTAACGCATATGGATCAGCTGTCAGCAAATTAGCAGGTAATGTTACTATGCAGCTGGCTTATGATGGTGGCCGTATTGTTGTTACTATTCCTGGTGCCCCAGTGGATTTTAGGGCCGGTGATTCCATTACTGGAGGAGCAGCTCTTAGCCTTACAGGCAGCCTTGAAATAAACGGTAGCGGTAACCTTGGCACAGTTCCTGGGGGTATTTTTGGTCCTAGGTCTCCTAATAGCGACCAGGTTTTTGTTATTGGTAACGAAGACAACAAACCAAGAGATGTATGGACAGGTTACGAATACCTAAAAACTCACACAAACTATACGGGCAGCGCCTGGTCACGTAAAACTTGGGCTAATACTAGTTCAGGTGCAGCCCCTTGGGCTATCAACGGAGCTGGTGTAACTCTTGGAGCTAATCAGGCGGCTAGGGTCAGCGTGTCTCTGGTTGGCCGTAGATCTAACGGTACTTTAGGTGGGGCATCGTTTAAGCTTGAAGGTACTTTCTTTTATAATCCTGGCACCTTACTTGTAGAAGCTGCCGGAGACTATCAAAGCAATATCTTTGGTACTTTTGGTGACGGTAATGTTTATGCTGCTACCTTGCAAATATCGGGCGGAACAACTATTGTACCTGTAGTGTTTGGGACGGCGGGTAGTACGATTGAGTGGGCTGTTGGCGTAGACTATCAGATCATTTCTACCTCTACCTGATCTATCATTTTTTAGTCCTTTGTTTGTAACCCTGGTTTTTTAACCGGGGTTACTTTTTTGGTACGTAAAAGTACAACATTTAATACTTTTTTGGTACGTAAAAGTACAACATTTAATACTTTTTTGGTACGTAAAAGTACTATTAAAGTTTTTGACCAAAAAGCCGATAAGGTTTATGTAATTAACGTCAAAGGAGCATTTATGACCAGATACGAACAAAACGAAAAAGACTTTATCCTTGAATCATTGCGACTAATGAAAGGAAATCGTACACATGCAGCTAAATACATAGGTATTGGCCTTAGAACCTTACAACGAAAACTCAAAAAATACGGTGAACTTAACTATATGATCTTGCAAACAAGTCACAAAATGCCGGATATTGATGTAGATCTTATTGACAATTAAAATGCTTGCACTAAAAATATTAGTGTGGCAATATTGAAACAGCTTGAAGTTAATAACATGAAAAAAGCTATAGTAACAAGGAGATACAATGATCTATTCAGTTAAACTGACCCCAGTAAACGGCGAAGAGTCTATTGTCTTTAAAAAAGTTATAGGCGATTTTGTTGGTCAAGCTAGTGATGGTTTGGCTGGTTTGAGGATTTTAATGCTGGAAGACAATTCTAGGGTAGAATTCCCGGTCGCTGGCTATATAGCTCACTTTAGCAAAGAGCGTTTTGATGTTCTCAAAAAGAACATGGAAAAAGAAGCTGGTCAAAAGCTTCCAATTGGTTAAAGGTTCATCGGGGCCACTATGAGGTGCGTTTAGGGCTGAAACCCTAGTAACAAAACACCCTTATATCTCTTAGGTAAGCGTTGTTACCGCAAACCTAGCAAAGAGAAGCAGAACGTAGCTAGTCAAAGCCCCTCAAGATAGCACGGTATGGTTCCACCAAACGGGCCACTTTATATATTATAGCCTTAAAACGGCTGTTAATATACGGTCAAAGGTGGAACCTGGTCCTACCGCGACCTAATACTACAGGACCCAGCGTATTGGTAATACGCGCTTGTGTGCGGCAAGTACATAGTCCTGACTAAGACTTAAAACTGGTCACCTTTATTGAACAAAAGGATAAAATATGCTTAAGTGTATATATCTGTTAAGTATTTTTTTATTGGTTGGATGTTTTAAATCTGCTAACCAAAAATCAGATCAAAAAATATGTGATGAACCTCAAATGGCTCAAGTAGTTGAAATAGGTGGATGTGATGCAGGTGGATATTGTGGAGTTACAGTCTATCTATTTAAAGACAAAGCATGTGTGTACGCTAAAATGAGATATCCCGCAAAAGGTGCTATTATACAAGACTACAAATATTGCTATGTACCATACAAAAGCCCAGGTTGGTTATATTATGAATAATGATAACGATCTATTAGACAAAGCTTTTGGGGTGGCTAATCCACCTGACAACAAAAAGTACGACCTGACTCATGCTAGTGTTTGGATGTCTAAGCATGCTTTTGGTATTGATTGGGCGGCCAATGGTATTGGGTTTGGGCAAGTTATTTTTGAAATAGGCCCAAAAGGCCAAGTACACATAGACACCGAACACATGTCTGACCAGTTTATCGAAGAGTTGGTTTTGTATGTACTAAGTAATGCTACTAAGGACCAACAAAAGAAAGACTGGAAAACAGTTAACGATTATTACCAAGAAGGGGCGCAATCGGACCAGCCAGAGTGCCCTTATACTGACCAAGATGCTATTAAATATTGGACACTAGGATACCAAGGGAAAACTAATGACTAAATCAATTGTAATCACTAAAGAAGAAATAATTAAAGCCCTTAAGACAGAAAAACTACTTTATTCTGGTTCCTTTATTGATAGAAACCAACAAAGCGAAGTTTGTGCTGTGTGTGCTGTAGGTAGCGTGCTTAGGTCAAAAGGGTTAGAATACGACCAAATAGACGCATATGGTACTAACCTAATTGACAACAACAAAGAAGATCTTGGCGGTTTTGGTGACATGGAACAAGTTAGTCAACTATTAAGCAAAAACCGTTATATGGCAGCTTTGTCATGTTTTTATGAAATGATTGCGCAAGAAAATCGTTTCAAGCGAAATTTAAATATGGATGTGCCAGCTACAAACCATGAAAGACTCCAGTCTATCAGGTTTGTAAAGGCAAGATTCCCAGACAAAATAAAGATTATACTTTAATAGACTAGACATAACATGGACTTACATAGTCCCAGAATTATTGGCATTTTTAGCCATTAATTTCTGGGCTTTTTCACGCCAAAAACTTAATCTTTCCAATGGACCAAACCCCTATAGGTGAACCCATTGGCTACGCAAAAAATTACACAATTACGCCTAGGTGCCGGAAATCTTAATCAGTTTTACGGTGAGACAGCTTTCTTAGTTGGACAAAGGGCTCCATTGTCAGGTAGTATCCAAGGTATTACTGATTGGAACAGTGCTACGCCATATAGCTTCAACCAACCGGTGACCTACCTCGGCGTCCAATACAAAAGCACCATACCAGGCATAGCTACAAACCTCAATAATATCCCTACAGTAACCGGCTGGGTCCAAGTTGATGGCAAAGATGGCGATTTGTGGATACAAGTTCCTCCTGGGACAAACTATACTTTCAATTCCAGCTTAGTTGGGCTGTTCCAAAAGTCTAATGGTTTGTGGCTCCCTATGGGTGACTCAGCTACGTTCGCTTACAAAATCTTAGACAACACCTCAGGCACAGTTTTCACATACCCAGCTTTGCTGCTCCCATACGCCAATTTTGTATATACTCTACGCAGACAAACTTACCCTGAAGTAACGCCTAACTATAGCCAAGAAAAACAAGGCACTTACATAATACAAAACGATGGCAGTAACCTTAGCTATACACACCAATTCCAAGAAATAGGTAATGACGTTGGTTGTACTATAACCCCAACACTTAGTGGCGCTAACGTTAACATGAATTACGTAGCCTCAAATCAAGGACAAGACCTAGAGTTCCAATTCAATTTGTCTGGTTGGGCTACAGCTAGTCTCTAATATACTCTATAGGGATAATAGACCAGCCTTTAACCTGGATAAAGTATGTTATATCAGCCTTTAAGTGATAAATGTCTCAATAAAGTATGTTATATCAGCCTTTAAGTGATAAATGTCTCAATAAAGTATGTTATGTTGTACTTTAAGTGATAAATGTCTCAATAAAGTATGTTATGTTGTACTTTAACTCCTAAAAGATCTAATAAGGTATATTATGGCTAAAGTAATAACTCAATCAGGTGCAGGCACAACTGGCCAAACAGCTATTGATGGCGCTAACGTATTTAGTACCGTAGCTAGTATGCTTACCCCTGGTGCAGGTAACTTGTCCTTTTACGCTAAGACTGACAACAAATTCTACAGTAAGACTTCAGCTGGTGTGGAAGCTATTGTTGGTGGCGGTTTGACTACTAGTTTGATTTCAACTAGCACCACAGCTGCCCCTGGTTTCCATTATTTGTGTAACACGGCTACGGCAGCCTTTAACGTTACTTTACCAGCTGGCTCTACTGGCGCTGTGATCAGAGTGTCAGATGACAACCGCACCTGGGGTATCAATAACCTTACAGTTATCCCAGCTACAGGCGAAGCTATTGATGGTCAAGCCGTTAATGCTACGTTAGTATGTGATCTTATTGGCGCTTTTGTCCAATTTATGTGGGATGGCACCAAGTGGGTATTTGATACAAACGGTTTTGGTGGTGCTTCAGGTACTTGGGTAATTCAACCTATTGCTGGAGCCACTACCGCTCAGAATGGTTACCACTATTTAGCTGACACAACGTCTAGTGCTTATACCTTGACTTTGCCTAGTGGTGTTACTGGTCAATCAATTAAAGTATCAGATGCTGCTAGGACTTGGGGGACTAACAATCTTACCATAGCACCTTTTGCAGGCCAAAAAATTGACGGCCTAGCCATTAACGAAACTCTGGTGTGTAATACTACTGGTGGTTGGGTTATTTTGACGTATAACGGATCTACTTGGGTACTAGACACCACAGCTTATGCTGCAGCTAGCGTTACTACTTATGTCCCACAGGTTATTGGTGGTTTGTTGCCTGCTAGTGGTACACCTGGTTCTACTAACGGCGCGGCTATAGCTAGTGGGTTTGTTGGGGAGATTAAAGCTGCGACTATGGCAGCGAGCACTGCACTAAATGCCTCTTATACAAGTGTTGGTTCTATAACCCTGACGCCAGGTGTATGGGAAATTAAATACTCTGTATCTTTGCAGCCAACCACAGGCTCTACTATCAACTTTCAGGTTTATAGTGCAGCTAGAATTTTTAACTCTACAGATTCAGCAGATATGCCAGACACCAAACGTTCACTATATATTAGAAACGTCACCGCTCTTTCGGTTTTTACAATAGGGAGTGTATCGGCTTCAACTGTTGTGAATATACCTTCATCTAAGACTTACCAAATACAGGTTGTATACGTGGATGTAGCTGGCTCTAACGGCGGTAACTATCTGAATGACACTAATTTCTATTCCAATTTTTATGCTACCCGCATAGCCTAAACTAATAGCCCTAAAGGACTAATATAAATGGGTAATTTAAGTTCATTCACCAATGCCACAGTAGCTCCACAAATAGTGGCTACTGGTTCCCTAGCCGCTGGCCAAACTGACTTTGGTACTAGCTTAGCTTTCCCGGTCAACCAATACCCCACCCAGCAAATCGGTGCGGTGTTGGTGTACCTGGACGGCCAGTTAATCCTTAGAAACGTAGGTAATGCTACGGCTGCCCCTACGGCTGATGGAGACTACCAAGAAGTTGATGCTGGTAACGGTTTTAGTATCCTAGTTAGACTTAACTTGGCTGATCCCCTTAGTGCCCGAACCTTTACTATAGTGTCTAATGGTTTTACAGTAGCTCAGCCTACTAGCGTTTATCAATCTCAAATCCAAACTCTGCAAACCCAGCAAGACGTAATGGCTAGCACCTTGGCTAACGTAGCTGGAGTTACTACTGCGTCATTTTACGCTGTGCCTAATGACACCACTAGACTAACTTTTACCAACAGAGTTACCGCACTTGAATCAAATAGCGCTTATAAAAACGTGGCTAATACCTGGACTCAGCCCCAGTTAATGCTTGGCCAGACCAATGGTGCTGCTATAGCTAGTGGGTATATTGGGCAAGAAATTAAAAACACATCCACATCGACATCGGTACCGGTCGCTGGATTCACGAATATTGCGACAATAACTCTTACACCTGGTGTTTGGCTTATGTCTTTTGTTGCTCGTGTCTCAGGAGGTACTACCGCTGGGTTAGACGCTGGAATAGCAACAGCCTCAGCTTCCAATACAGGCTGGTTAACAGGAGAGACTTCAGCTGCATGTACTACAAGTACAGTGTCTAATGGCTCTTGCAGCATTTCTGGAATAGTAGTTACCATACCATCAAGTACGCCATATTGGTTGACCGGACAAGCCGCAAGTTTAACTGTGAACGTTATTGGAACACTTCGCGCCGTCCGCATCGCCTAACCGACTAATACTAAAGGACTAATATAATGGGTTTAGCACCACGCATAGAACAGCTTAATGGGTTTAACAACCTGATTATAAACGGGAATATGGACTTCGCTCAACGTGGCACAAGCGTTAGCGTTGGGTCTAGTGTGTTCCAATACCAGGCTGATCGGTTCGCTATGTACCGTGACACGGCCAACGCGGCAACTTATGCTGTAGTGGCCGATGTTCCTACACTAGCTCAGAGCGGGTTTTCTAGCACCAACAGTATCAGGATAACAAATGGTACAGGGGTAACTCCATCGGCTGGTCAGTTGATGATGCTGCTTTACCGTATGGAAGGTTTTGATTTTGCAAGTATAAATACTATGCCAGTTAGATTCCAGTTTTGGGTTAAGTCTAGCGTGGCTGGTAACTATTCAGTGTGTTTTAGGAACGCTAATATCAACCGCACCTACTTAGCCCCATACGTTATTAACGCGGCCAATACATGGGAACAAAAAGTAATAAACTTGACTATGGACCAGGCTGGAGTATGGGCACTAAATAACACAATAGGACTAGAAATAGACTTTGGTCTGGGTATTGGATCTTCTTTGCAAACAGCTGTAGCTAACACCTGGCAAGGAACTAACTATTTAGGTCTAACGACAAACACCAACTGGGCTGGTACCACTGGCGCTACTTTCCAGCTAGCCCAAGTGTCTTTGGTCCAAGGCTCTTTTGGTGTTAACGACGACCTGCCGTTTAAAAGAGCTGGTAGAACTATCCAGCAAGAACTGGCTATGTGTCAGAGGTATTATTGGCAAAAAAACTCTGATGTCACTTATTCATCAATTGGTAGTGGAGTAATAGACGCAACAAACACTAATGCTCGTATCAGCGTTTTGTATCCAGTTAGTATGCGTGCAATCCCTTCGTCATTTACTGCAACAAACATTGGTAACACTTTAGTTACTCAGGGCGGAGATTTAACTCCAACAGGAATCGCTGTTACTTATATAGGTAGCACTAGTACTATGGTCGTATTGACCACCAACGCTGGAACCACAGGAAGAGGAGCTATTTGGCTATTTACTCCAACAACTCCAGCTTCTGTTCAGGCAGACGCAGAATTGTAATCTCTAATCTATAATCTCCAAAGGAGACGAAAATATGTCAAAGATATCAGTATTTAATAAAGACGTAGATAGCGCTTTAGCCACCCAGCTAAACCCTGTTGTCTATCTGCCAAAAATAAACTGTCCCAATACGACCGTGGTCAAAAGGGCGCAGTGCACTGACTTTAGTCAAGACTTACTGCCAAGGTTTGGCATCAGCCGGGTGATGACGCAGCAGATCATGGAAGTCCAAGGCGAGAGTGGGCCGAACGGGGAGATGGTATTCAAGCCGATCAATGATCAGATGGATCAGGTGAGGTTTGTGGGTGATTGGGCATCAAGCATAGGAGCTGCTGGCAATCAACTATCATCTAGTGGAACTGATTATTTTGAAGTAACTTTTTATGGAACTGGCCTTAATTTATTAGTAAGAAATAATACCTCTGCGACTGCGGCTGTGGACGGTGGTGCTGCTGGCGCAAACTTTATGCCAGCATCATTTTCTTTTGTTTTAGATTCAAGAAATTATAGTATGAACGCAGTAGTAAACGCTGTATCAGGTCTTACTTTGGGTTTACACACAGTTAAATTAACCTCTTCAGCATTTAGGTTATTCGGCTACGAAGTTCTTAACACCAACTCCACTCTTCAACAAACTCCTGGCACTTCCTATCTTGGTGGAAAACGTCTTTACGCTCCAGCTTTGACAACATCTTCTCCAACTTCAGGATTTACCAACGTCTATGGCACCGCAGGATCTAAGGGCGGTCATGTTTTGGTTTATCAGAAATCTGATGGGACGATTGCGAAAGACATTCGCTATACTGAAGTAACACAAGGAAACCTGACGGCTGCGTCTCATACAAATGAAGAAGTGATCAGGACAATTTCTATCAGAGAGTTTGGAGCAGGTCGTAGTGATGATTTTTCTTTAATAGGAAATTCAAACATTAACGCAGCTTTCACCCTTGATGATGGGACGACTACTTTGGTCGCCAACAACTCGCGAATGAATACAAGTAATGGGATAGACTCTTTAAGTCTTTTTGCTAGTGGCGCTCTTCTTACACTTACTTTTGTCGGGACTGGCCTTGATATTGATATCAATGAGCCAGGAACGCTTGATTCCTGTACTCATTTAATTGATGGAGTTACATCGAATGCTTACGTGTCCACTGGATTAGGAACTTCCACATATACAAGAGTAAAAGTTGTATCAGGTCTTCCTTATGGAACGCATACCTACAGATTTACAAGAAATGCCTTTGTAAACAATGTGCCTCAATTTAGGTCTTTTACGATTTACGGTCCATCTAAGCCAGCTTTGCCTGCAGGATGTGTTGAGTTGGCTGATTATTATGATATGGCCGACTATAGTCCAAATATAACTTACGGAAGTGCCGCAGTGGTTTCTCCTGGGGTATTGCGGAAAATGCTTATAAGGGAAGCTGTTTATTCAGGGACATGGGCGATTCAGGCGTTTGACACTGGATTTGCTGGTGGGTTTAATATTCGAAGCAACACGTCTGCTTCATATGTTGAGTTAACGTTTGTCGGCACTGGTATAGAGTATAGGCCGCTTTTAGGCAACGTTGCTTATAACTATACGTTTTTAATTGATGGAGCCGCAGCTACTGGGTCTACGTTTACCTATACAGGGTCGGGACTAACGTATAACGCATCGACTGGCCTTTTGTCGGGAACCGCTGCAGGTACAAATCCTAATGGCTATGCAGGCGGACTTTGGTCGGTCAATAATCTCACCTTTGGTGTTCATAAACTCAGAATAACATGGAACACTGGTGCCGCAGACGTTCTCTATGCTGATGCTTTTAATGTCATCAGTCCAATCCATTCGCCAAAATCAAATCTTCCTGGTGATATTCAAAACACGTTACTTGTCGGATCATGCGCGATTGGTGATAGCAGAAAATTCAGTTCGACATCGGTTAAGACTTTAACTAATTGGGCTCAGGCAGTTGGTGTTGGTTCGTCTCAAACTACTACAATTACTGGATCTCCTGGTGTACCCATGCTTGATATGTCTTGCACTATTAAAACTTCGGGTAATCCTATTCAGATGCTCACTGTTTTAACTGCGAATGTGAGTGTGACACCGCAAAGACTGTCTGTCTTTTTTGTGGTTGATGGAGTGGTTGTTAATAACGGAACTTACAATAGGTCTGCGACAAACGGGCTAGATATGCAATTGTCCTTCACTTCAATTGTTCCTGTAAGTGCTGGAGTTCATAAGGTTGATGTTTATTGGTCGGTTGGATCTGGTACAGGAACAATTTCAGACACGCCAAGAATTTTAACAGTTCAGGAGCTATAATATGTATTCGATTCAACTTCCTTGGAAATTATTCAGCGTTAATTTGCAGTTAGTAGATGTTTGGGCAAAGGCTCAACTTTCAACTTATGTTGGAAACTCTGCCGACTATCAACTGACGCTTTGGTTTTCAGAAGAGCCTTCATCAGAGACAGCATCTGCAGTTGAATCCTATTGGGATTCATTATCTGCCGAATCTAGTGAAGCGCAAAGCTACGTAACTGTTGCACAAATTGCCGAAGCAACCTCACTATTAAAGACTAATCTTCTTAGTAAGACTTGGGACGAAATGTCTCAAACTGAAAAGAAACTAGTTATGAACTTACCAGTAACTCGACAAGACTTGGGGCTATAAAATGGCTTTACTTACTGATATCAACGCCTTAGCTCAAACGCCGTCAAGCGTATTGAACTTTATTACTGGATCTGATTCAAGTGCTGGCTGGGCTGGTACATCAGCTACTGTTACAACTAATACGGCTTCGGCTTTTATCCCAGCTTTTCCTATTAGAACTACCAGTATTAAAATTGACGTGACTTCTGGTGGCGGCTATGGCGCTACTAGCTTTACTGTGCCTAATGGCGTTGGTGAACTAGTTGGGTGTAGTTTTTATTATGAAACCAATGACACAACTGCCAGTAACTGGACCGTGGAATTATGGCAAGGAGCTACCCAGATCACTTTGCCAGCCCCTAGTTTAGTTGGTAATGTCCTTGGTTTGCCATTTAACTTTTCGGTTACTTTGGTTAAAGGCGCTACCTATAACATTCGCTTTAAGTCTGCTGCCTCAGGCAAGCAGATATACCTTAGTGGCGTCACCGTTGGAACTAGTATACCTGTACAGGGCGCGGCGGTGAGTGAGTGGGTTAACTGCTCTTCAATACTTACAGTGTCTGGCTTCGGTACTTCTCCTACTGTAGCAGGTCAATATCAAAGAATTGGCAGTAGCATGCTTCTTCGGGCAAGGGTTGCGGTAACTAACACAACGGGAGCAACCACCTTACAAATAAACCTGCCTACTGGGTTTACAGTTGACACGTCTAGACTGCCATCGGCGACCCCGACACTAGGCACCTGCGCATGGACGAATGTTAGCACCGGCTTGGTGTATGTGGGCTCAACATATCTCGCCACAAGCACAGCAATTCAATTGTACGGACCAAATATAACGGGTGCTTGGAGTAACACCCTCCCTGCAGCTATAGGCACTTCCACGGCAGTAACAGTGGAAGTTATGGTCCCCATCGCGGAATGGGCTTCGTCGGGTACCGTAAATTTAGGCGCTGGTGCTCAACAAGAATATGTATCAAATTCAGATGTTACAGTAACCGGTGCAGCTACGATAGCCACTTCAGTATATGGGCCAAACGGCAGTATTATGCCGACTGGTGCGGCAACAACATTTTTTACTAAAGCTGTTAGGTTTCAATACCCTATACAGGCAGATGATGTTTTATTTTTAGAGGTGCAAAAAAGTAGCGGTGTTTGGCAACCTATTGAAACGGCCAACTTTGCTAATGGTTTGTTAACATTTGTAAACCAAAACGGTACATCATTTGGTGTTGGACTAGATGTAGCTTTTGTCAACAGTACAGACGTAACTGTAGCTTTTGGTCGATATGCCGCAGCTACTGGTGGATATGGTACTGCTGGTACTGATTGGAACAATGCAGGTATTCAAACCTACCGCTGGCGAGTACGCAAAGCTAAAGCATCCTCCCCAGTCGGCTTCGGTCTCGCGGGCACAGACGGTAGTAGTGGGCTGTATAAAGCTGGCCAAGCGCCGGGCTTGACGACTGGTGCTGCTATTAGCGCTGGGTATGTTGGGGAGAAGCTTACAGTTACTTTAAGTGACGTTGCAATAGCTTTAACCGCAACAACTTATAATGCGGGCTCTCTAACCTTAACCGCAGGTGTGTGGTTGGTGCGGGGTAAGGTGGTTGTAGGTGTATCAGGTACAACCATGACAAGGGTTCGGTCAAGTATAAGCACTACATCTGCAACATTAGACACTGTAACTTTTGTTGATGACCTGTCTACTGGAATAACTTACGCAAGGTCAATAAAGACTGATAGGTACGTTAACACCGCAGGCACCACTGTATACTTAACTGTTTCGAGTGACTACACCGGCACAGCACCAAGCACTAGTAGTGCCAACATGATTTTTGAAGCCATACGCATCGCCTAACACAACCCTCCCGCGCTTGAGGAGGCGTGACAACATGCAAGAAGACCGTCTATTTATATCGCTTAATCTAATAATCCGAAAGGACTAACATATGCCTATCAATCAGTCCAGTAAACAATATACCACCACTTACCAGGGCTCAGCTGCCCCGGACAAGGCTGGTTTTATTACGCTTATGGCTGGAGCAAGTTTACCTAACGGCTGGCTTTATTGTGATGGATCAGCTGTGTCAAGAACAACTTATAGCGAGCTTTTTGCAGCTATAGGCACAACTTATGGTGTAGGTAATGGTAGTACGACTTTTAACTTGCCTAGTATTAGTATCGTTATTGATGGGATTACCCGACAATATATCATTAAGCCTTACAGTGATATTACTTCAGCGGCTTCCGTTGGACTAAGCACAATAGGTGGAGCAATCTTTAATACGTTTGGTGACTTTACTTTACAATCGTCTAGTCCAGCCAGTCCTGGTAGCGGAGACAATCGTTTATATTTCAAAACTGATGGTAATTTGTACAAAAAGTCTTCAGCTGGAGTAGAAACACAAATTGGCGGATCTACCTCACCGGGCGTTAATACTATCAGCTCTACTGGGTCTCCAGCTTTTGTATCTTTAGTATCAAATAGTTACAATCTTATCGATACATCTCTCGCTAATGGTAACTACTATTATGCTCAACTGCCTACTGAAGCGGCTGGTTTAGTGGTTTACATCAAAGACAAAGGCGGCAATGCGCCAAATGTACCTATCTATCTTTTGGCAACAAATAATATAGATGGCGTAAGTGGCGTTAATGCTTACGTTATGCGCGCCGCTTATGAAAGTATTACTGTTGTGTGTGATGGAACTGATTGGTTTATAATCTAAGGAGTTTTTATGGCATTTATAGGCAAAGGCTTTGAGCAAGCTATATTCCGAGATATTAGTAATACTAACCCTAGCAACGTAGCTACAGGTTTTACTGGTTTAGTGAATCGTAGCGGTCAGTTATATTATAGGCAAGCCTCTACTGGTATAGAACAAGTAGTGTCGGGTAACACTTTTGATCCAAACGGGGATGTTCCAACAGTAATTGGTACTATTCAAACCTATAGTTCCAGATCAGTTATTCCTAGCTTTGCAGTTACCGACATAGCTCAAGGTGCTGGCGGCTACATGGCTTGCAGTACTGGAACCAATGCCCTTTATTGGTCGCGTGATTCATATTCTTGGTCCCAAGTTGGTACTACCCCTTTTGCTATTATACGAGGTGTCCAATGGGTAGCCGGTAAGTGGGTAGCTCTAGGAAACACTCAAACTTCGTATAGTTCTGACAACGGTGCTACTTGGAGTTCGGCAGTAACCTTGCCCGGTACCCCTGGCGGCGGTATTCCTAACCGTTTGTATAGTGTAAACAACGTTTTGTTTGTTTTGTCAAGCGGGAACTATATAGCGTCTAGTGTAGATGGGATAACATTTAGTCTACAGACACTACCAACCAACGCCTCAACCACCTTTAAGGCTATTGCGTGGAATGGTAGCGTATATTGTGCTGTTGGAGGGGTTCCTGGAACTACTACTAGTGTGGCTACGTGTTCTGTTGCTACAGGTAATGGTACATGGACTGCTCAAACCGTGGCGGCGTTTTCCAATAGAAGTTTAAACGGCGTTGCTTTTGGTGGTACTTTTTTGACGGCGGTTGGTGAGAGCGGTAGTATCATTTGCTCTACCAACAACGGGGTAACTTGGACTAACCCTGTGTCAGGTACTTCTAACGAGCTGTACGCAATAATTGCTTTTAGTGGTTTTTTTCAGACATGGGAAATATCTGTTAATAGTCTTTACACCACTTTTGCTAGTGCCAATACTTCTTGGTTTGCTGGTGCTAGTTTTAGCGGTACTTTTGGTATGGTACGCCCCATGTCCAAGTTTGTAGCTTTTTATGACCAATCCACTGCGTCTGTCGTTAACTTCTCGAAAACTTTCCCTGGTATAGCTTTTGGTGATCGGCAAAGCGGTATAGCTTTAAGCGATCCCGGTGAAATTACTGCCTTTAACGGAGGTAATGCGATTGCTCGGTTTGGCTCGACTGGAGCAATGGTTAAAGGGCAAACGGCGTCAGCCAAGATAACTTCTATTATAACCGCAGGAAGCGGTTTTGTTGGAGAGACGCTTGAAGCTAGCGGTGGAACTTTAGGCTCCACCACAATCGATTCCTCGACAGCTAATACAAGCATATGCGGTGTGACCTTAACTCCTGGCATTTGGGAAGTTCAAGGTGGATATTATGTGGTGGCGGGAGCAACAACCGCGTGGACCCAGGCTGCTTGGGGTATCTCCTCTACTAACAACGGAATAGACTCTTTGACCAAAGGAGGTTGGTCTCAGATGTCTGGTTTTCAATCTCTCTGTCCAATTAACCAAGCTTTTCTTTCAACAACTGGAACTAGGCGATTCAACGTAACATCAAACACACCTGTGTACTTAGTATCGACAATTACCTACTCTGTGTTGGGTGGTGCCACCTATTCGTCAAGCAACTACATCAAAGCCGTCCGCATTGCTTAATTTTTACCCCTAAAGGGCTAACATATGGCTATATCTTTATCGTCTAACTCCAATACAGCCGTATTTACTTCTAATGTGCAATCCCCAGCTAAAGCTGGTATGATTCAACCTTTTGCTGGCACTACCCCACCTAATGGCTGGGCTTTGTGTGATGGTTCTGTAGTTAGTCAAACAGACTACCCAGACCTTTTTATTCAGATTGGCACAACATGGGACACAGCTGCCAGTCAAGCTGGTGCGGGTGGTTTTTATCCTGCACCAAGCAGCGGTTTTTTTCGTCTACCTGGTGATGTCCGCTACGGGTCATAGATTCGTTTTGTAGGCGATTTAGTGCTAGCAAGATCTCTTTTGCTTCACTAGGGCTAACAGCATCAAACTTGGCTTTAGCTTCTCTTAGCTCTTTTTCGTTTTGCTGGTCGTAAGCCCACTCTAGTCCGCCGCTCATATTGTGTCCTTTTTTATCGCGTAAGTCCATTCAAAACATCATCAAAATCTAAAGCGGCAGCAGATAGCTTGTCTAGTACCACCTCTTTAACAAAAAACACTGGTTCATGATAGCCAACATTGATTGCCTGACGCATTTCAGATGCAGCACGTAAAGCCGATATGATTTCACCGCTTATAGGTGAGTCAAATTGTTCTAACCAGCTAGTTAATCTAAAAGTTCTAAAAGTAACGTGGTCACTGTTGTTACCGTCAAACTCTTGGATCATACCTTCCAGTTCTTTAAGCAGGATTTCTCTTTCTAAGTTCATACTTTCTCCCTTAAGGTTATCCAGCTTTCTAGCTGGCTAGATGATACCGGCATATACTTATTAGCTCTTACACCTACATCCCACTGTCTGTCAAGCGTCTTTTCTTCAGGTTTTTTATGGCAATGTCCGTGAAGATGATATTGGCCCCAGTCAGGTATACTAAAGTTTTTGTGTTTTTGTTCACCGTACCAATTGTCGCCAGGTTGCGCTCCCCTCATACCAGTAACATCTTCTCTTGGTATTCCCCTTAGTGGGCAATGGGTCATGGTTACTAGTTTGCCGCCAACAACCACCGATGCCATATACAAAACCGCGTCAAAACCTGCTCTGGTCATAGCTGGGGCATTTCTGTCATGGTTGCCTAGTATCAAGATCTTGGTGCCTTTAAGTTGGCTAACTATGTCCCTAGTTTGTTCTATTGAACCCATAGAAAAGTCGCCCAGGAAGTAACAGGTAGCGTAGTCATGTAAGCAGGCATTATAATTGTTAATTAACACACGATGCATGTGGTCTAGGTCGGTAAATGGCCTTTGGTCAAACTCAATTACGTTTTTGTGGTGGCAATGCCAGTCTGAAGTTATGTAAAAGTTATGTTTCTGTGTCATCTTTTTCTACCCCAAACAGTTCATCGCACAAAGCCAAACCTAAAACTAAATCTACCATTTTGTGTCTGTTTTTGGTAGTACAATAAGCTCTGCCAAATGCCTCAAGTAGATCGTCTTGAGTGATCTTTATAGTCACAGGACTGCCAACATCCTCTAAGATAGGTTTGTCCAAAGCTTTTAGCATTTGGTTTAATTGCCACCGCAACTGGTCTAATGGCTGGTCTGGATCTTCACTAAAGGCTATAGGTTGCTGTGGACCACTAAAACCCACACATTTGCTTTGGTCGTCTTCGTAGTGTTCTCTAACGGTATATACGCCGTTTAAATGATATACTCTGTGTGACCATGTCATTTTGGCTCCAATATATTAGTCTTTGTTTTAGTATTGTTTCAGTGAATAACCTTTAACGTGCAACAACGCTTTAAACATATGTTCCGGCATGTGCTCTGGATCTAGCGGTCGCGCGCGGCAGGCTTGTGCTGTAGCTATAAGTTTATGGGGGCCAGGTGTAGTAAATGCCCATGCGCCTATTAACCTGTTTAACTCACTCTCACTAACCACGTAATACTTCTCGCTCATACATCCTCCTTTGTAGCTTTGTCCCAAGCTTCCATGCTATCAAATAGCAATTGTCGGTTGAATTGGAAAGGATCTACCGAATTCCTAATAGCTTGTCCTGCTTTAAGCAGCTTAGCTGTACGCAATTGTAGTTCAGCAAGTCCATAACCTTTTGGTCCCAGCGCACCGGTCTTTTCAAAGTATTCGATAATTTCATCAACAGTCATACTGTCTCCAGTTCTGCTAGTGCTTTTCTGAGTTTGACATAGGGATATAATTCTTCTAGTTCCGCAGCTGCTTCCACCACAGCAAGGAGTTTAGGTAAAACGTTGCGCATTTCAGCAATAAACTCAACATCCTCATCTGATCCCACATTGTTGGTGTAGTCGGCGGTCATTAGAAAATAGTCGCCAGATTCTATAGCATAGGCCCACAGCCCTGGCGTTGCTTTCGCTTCCAGCTGTTTCAGGCGTTCTAGTGTAGTCATAAATCTTCCTCTGTACGTGAATTGCGACATTCATCACTTAAAAGTGTGATGCCAATACCAAAACCATGGAAAAATCGACAACCGCAAAAACCCTTAAAGTAAGGGTGCCAACCATCAATTTTGTATATTTCAAAGCGTCCAATACGAATGTAATTCATGCGTTTTTTTCCATTGCTTCTAAAGTATCGGTTAGCTTGTTGATTGCTTCTATAGCCTCTAGGCGCGTTTGAACATTATTTATACGTTTTGGATTTGGTTTTAGTGCTAGTTGGACATTTTGAGCGGCTAATATTACGGCCCGTAGTTTTGGGTATACTTCTTGTAATTCGACTCGAAAATCCAGGTCGTCATCACTTTTAAAATATTCATCTAACTTTTCAATCAGTTTGCTCATATGTCATCCTTTTGGTCTGCAACATTTACACGAAGAATATATCAAACCTACCCAGTTTAGGCAAGGATTACTAGGCCAATTGCTTTTAATTATGTTTTCGTATTTGTCAAACTCCTGGTCAGTCACTATAGGTTGGCCTAGGTAATAGTGCTGCTTATAGGTCATATAGATCTTAGACACAATACACTTGTCCTTTAAACTAACCCAACACCCATTTTCTAGTGCTTTTTGGATCTCTTTTTCTAGTTTAGGGTCGTTTAATAAGGGCAAGTCTTCGTGTTTTGTCATTTCAAAAGGCTTTCAACGCACTTGTCATAATCTTTGCGGCTATCAATTTGACCGCACTGGTTTTTAATTATTTTGTTAATGGTATCAGAGTTTTGCGAACATCTTAATGTACCAAAAAAGGCCATTAACATAATAGCTATACACACCGTAGCGCCTATAAACTCAGATGCCGACAAATTGGTCATTTTACTTTCCCCCATCCCCTAGAACAAGCTTGAATTTCAAGTGGACTAGTATATGTATCTTCACATTTTTTTATTCTAGTGTTGCTATCTTTTGCATGCTGATACAAAAGCACTATAAATGAAAATAGCAATAAAAACAATAAGATACTATTTTTTTTATCTTTCATTTGTCACCTTTTGTCACTGTGTCATAAGCCTTAATCTCCGGACATTGCACATATATTTCTTCAATAGTATAAGAAGCACATTCGCCTTGTATATAGTCAGCATAAGCATCCCTTATATCCTTTGCAGCCCTTAGCGCGGCAATAATCTCTTTGGCCAGCTCTTTGCTGATCCATATGTCGCCCCATTCAGTTTCTAGGTTCAGTATTTTATCGACGATGTTCATACATTCCTCAAGATCGTAACAGCTATTTCCCGCCGTAATATTTGTATCTGCACCATCAATAACCTGTCCTGCCTAATGCTGTTCGCGGCTTCCACTACTCTGAGCAGGTCCTGACCGTAGAGCGCATCCCAGTGTGAGCCCTGGTCGTCCAGGTACTCAAGGTCTCTCATCACGTCTGTGGCCTGTTCGTCTCTCATACATCCTCCTCAATCAACCTAATTAGCTCAACTATCTGTGTCTCACACTCTTGTTTGCGGGCATAAGCAGCAGCATCAGCAGCAGCAGCATCAGCAGCATAACTAGCAGTAGTATAACTAGCAGCAGCATAATTAGCAGCAGCATAAGCATCAGCAGCATAACTAGCAGTAGCATAACTAGCAGCAGCATCAGCAGCAGCATAAGAACCTTGACGAGCTACTCTCATCTCCTCAGCTGTACACCTACCGTGTGCATAAGCTTCAGCCATGTTAACAGCTATTAAGCTTCTGATGTCGGGTTTAGCTACCCTACCTAAAGCCCTTCGTGCACAATCAACTGCAAATAGCCTAAGTGTCTTATCGTCAAGTACCTTATAAGCCACCCACAGCTTTTCAGTTGGTGCTACGTTAGGTAGTCTGAGAATGTCTATAATGGTGCCAGTCCAGGTAATTGGGATGTACTTATCAGGGTAATGGGACTGACAAGGGACCATATTGACAATATCTTGATACGTTAGCTGTTTCATACATCCTCCCTAGTAAGCAGCTTGGCCACGGGCTCAAGGTCGTACCTTGCACAGGCCGCCTCGATTGTTAAAACCCAGGCTGGGTGTTCTATCCCATTCTCTGTCACAACAAAATTCTTATTAACGTACCAACCATAACCATAGGTAGAACCAACCATTCTGTATTTTCTACCAGTTGCATGTGCCTCAACTAGTGTCAAACCTTTAGTTTTCATACTTTTTCTTCTCCACATAGCAGGCATTTATGGTAATTTCCTGTAAGTAAGGGCTTTTGTTCCCATTGGTGGGGGCAACCTATGCCTAATGCAACGCTTTTAGCCCTTTCTGTTACTGCATTGCGCCATGAGATCCAATCTGTTGGCATAATACCAACACCTGTAGCCTCAACAAACCCAACAGCTTGATTCCATTGGGCAGTGGCTTTGTAGTATGCAACCCAGTCTGGTGCCATAGCACCAAGATTGACCGTGCCACCAGATTGCCACTCTTTGACCATATAGGTACTGCCATGAGGCCCAATACCTATACGTGCCCCTAAAGTCAGTTCAATATAACCTTTGTCGGTTTTTTGCTCAAGCTTGTTTACAATACCAAATCCTGGGTGCATAAACGTAATCGTGTCGCCTACCCTCTCACCCATGATTTTGTCGTAACCGTTAAGGACCAGAGGAATAGTTGCCATAGCTGGTGTCAGGTGCTTTTGTTGGTCTTGGTGGTAATGGTGCATTTGTTCCCTCGTTACTATTTGTTCCCTCGTTACTATTTGTTTCATACTAGGCACCTTGTCGGTATTTTGGTGGAAAACTTGAGTTAAAAAAGGCAGTATTTAATAATACTGCCATAAATCCTCGGAGTTCTAGAAAATCAAAACGGAACTATGTCTTTTGTGTTTATGTTTAAACACGGGACATTCGTAGATTTACGCTCACCCAAGTAAGCCTTGCCTTCAGCTGTCCAGTTAACGTCCTTGAAGACAACAGAACCTCTTCTAGCCATACCAGTATACCCGATAAACTTACCTTTGTCCGTAAAAACCTTTAAGAGGGTGGCATCAAATCCGGCTGCAGTTCTAGCAAGACCAGACACAATACTAGGACCAAACCATTCCGGCCTTAATTCTTTAACTTCATTGACGAAATCTGAGTCAATGGCTTTTTGTTTAAAAAACCGCGATGACGGGTCTTTAGACATTTTTTCAAGGTAGTTGTCCTTGTTCGTTTGCGCGTAAACTGTACCTGATTTATCCAGAGCCTTTTTCATATTTCTTCCTTTCTTGAAGAAATGTTGTTAACTACTACTTACAATATCCTTATCGGCTTTTTTGCGGGAAACTTGAACTCTTTTTTGAGTTAAACCAGTGTGGTGCTATTTCTTTGATTTGTTTGGTAAAATCTTCGTCAAAAATCTCGCTACCTTTTATTGTGTAGCTACCAAGAGCTGTGCCTAATGAATGTTTTGTTTGATGGGGTCTCGGTTCTCCATTTCTAGCTATTTCAAGGAGTTGAGCTTTTTTGGTATTAGCTGTATTAGATCGACTTACAAACCAATCTGGTGCTATTTCTTTGAGTTCTTTGGTAAAATCTTCGTCAAAAGTGTCTCTACCTTTTGTTGTGTAGGAATGAAGAGCTGTGCCCGGTACGGTTTCCCTATGAGGTTTTTTGTCACCATTTCTAGCCATTTCAAGTAATTGAGCTTTTTTGGTATTAGCCGTATTTTCAAACCAATGTGGTGCTATTTCTTTGATTTGTTTGGTAAAATCTTCGTCAAAAATCGCCCTACCTTTTGTTGTATAGCTACAAAGAGATCTACCTAATGAATGTTTTGTTTGATGGGGTCTCGGTTCTCCATTTCTAGCTATTTCAAGGAGTTGAGCTTTTTTGGTATTAGCTGTATTAGATCGACTTACAAACCAATCTGGTGCTATTTCTTTGATTTGTTTGGTAAAATCTTCGTCAAAAATCTCGCTACCTTTTATTGTGTAGCTACCAAGAGCTGTGCCTAATGAATGTTTTGTTTGATGGGGTCTCGGTTCTCCATTTCTAGCTATTTCAAGGAGTTGAGCTTTTTTGGTATTAGCTGTATTAGATCGACTTACAAACCAATCTGGTGCTATTTCTTTGAGTTCTTTGGTAAAATCTTCGTCAAAAGTGTCTCTACCTTTTGTTGTGTAGGAATGAAGAGCTGTGCCCGGTACGGTTTCCCTATGAGGTTTTTTGTCACCATTTCTAGCCATTTCAAGTAATTGAGCTTTTTTGGTATTAGCCGTATTTTCAAACCAATGTGGTGCTATTTCTTTGATTTGTTTGGTAAAATCTTCGTCAAAAATCGCCCTACCTTTTGTTGTATAGCTACAAAGAGATCTACCTAATGAATGTTTTGTTTGATGGGGTCTCGGTTCTCCATTTCTAGCTATTTCAAGGAGTTGAGCTTTTTTGGTATTAGCTGTATTAGATCGACTTACAAACCAATCTGGTGCTATTTCTTTGATTTGTTTGGTAAAATCTTCGTCAAAAGTGTCGCTACCTTTTATTGTGTAGCTACCAATAGCCGTGCCTAATGGATAAGTTCTTTGACTGGGTCTCTTGTCACCATTTCTAGCCATTTCAAGGAGTTGAGTTTTTTTAATGTCAGAGCTGCTGGGATTTCTTTTACAAATCTCTAGTGCAATTTCTCTCACTTTACCAATTTTTAAAGCAGCCCGGTATGATTCTGGGTCTTTCTTTTTCCAGTCGTCTGTGTTTTCAAATACGTACAACATATGATCTCCCGGTTACCAAAACTTTATCGGCCAAAACCAGGAAAACTTTAGCTAACGGTTCTGCCAAATTTATTTTCAGCATATTCAATGATTTCTTTTGGTGTTAATCCAACATCTCCAACAACCTTAGAGTTCTTTACTTCACTTAAGGATGTCTTGGTAAATACTTCAAGGTATTCGCCGTGGGTCCTAGCATATTCTGTGAAAAACTGGTCTGCTCCAACAATCAAATCCGACAGCCTGTTTGGCACCGGTATATATATTCCGTCGTTTTCCTTTTTAGGTCTGGTGCCATTAAATTGCGCAATTGCATTCTTTTTACGGGCTACCGTAATCTGCTTTTTAAGCGGCTGGCGGCCTTCGTAGTCAGCGTAGTACCTTTTGATAGTAAGTAGGGCTGACAACTGCAAAAGAGCCCTGGTATACATTTCCATGTTCTGGGGCATGACTTTGAAGTAAGCTTTTTCGTCTTTGATTGGCTGACCTTTTGAGTCACGGCGGACCCTAGCAGCTCGGCCAATAAGCTGCATCATACGGTTTTCATTGGTGGTTCCGGTCATATCCACTACGCACATCACGTTTTCAGCGTCAAACCCAAGGTTAGCCCTGTTGACAACTATAAGAACTTTCAGTTTGTCGTTTCCATTAAACTCTAACAAACGGTCGTCGTCGTTTTTGCTATGCGACATAATGACCTGACCAGCCAAGCCATTTTGCTCTATAAAGAACTTATAAACCTGTTCCGCCATGTCGATATTTCTGGTGGCAATAACCGTCTTAGGGAAGTCACCTGATAGCCGCTTTATGGCTTTCACAAAGCTACCCTTGATCGCTCTGGTGGTTTTGTTGTTGGACCCAATGCCGCGCCAGGAGTCCATTTCGAGAACCAGGTCATGCAAAGCTTCTACCACTTTTTGTGGCGTTATGTTGACTTCTTTTACGATTTCGCCGGATTGGTTGAAGTCTTTGACTGTAAAATCCCATTTGGTGTTTACGCCTACCAGTGACACATCCGACACGGTGCCATGACTATAAGCTTCCAGTAAAGACACAGTAAACTTTTTGTAGTGGCTATTTTTAAACTCCCCATGGGACGCGGTAAGGAGGATTTCCTTGGCTTTCGGCAAGCCTTGGCGTATCTGGGTGTATTCCTTTTTGTTTTCGTTGTCTTTGGCGTATCTTTCGTGAGCTTCATCTACCAAAATCCTAGTAAAATTACCTAGATATGGCAAAAGGTTCCTAGCCGTTTGAGGCAAACACACCACAACATTAGCTTCAGCTATTTGGGCTGGCGTTGGCTCGGAGTCTGGGCTGATTTCTAGGAACTTAAGGTTCGGCTTAACCCACTTCTTAATCTCTTTGACAAAGTTAGACCTAAGGTTTGTCTGTGCGTGCGGTAAAACCAGAAACCTTTCTTTCGGGTTTTGGTCAACCAGTCCAGACATAATCTCAACAGCTACTCGGCCCTTACCCGCGCCAGTAGCCAGAGCTATTAGAGGTACCTTAGGGTCACCGCTGGCGTCATGGTCCATAAAGTTTTGTATGGTTTCGATTTGGTATGGGAAAAGTTTCATGGCATCCTCCTGGTTACCCGAACCTTATCGGCTTTTCGGTGAAAAACTTTAGTGTTTATTATTTTGGCGTTTTTTTGCTTAAATGACCAATTTTGTGAACAAATCTCTTAAAGCTCATCAGTACAGGTTCCACCTGTAGACAGGCCGATTGGCCTGTTTCGCTTAGTTACGGAAAAGAACGTTTGACAATGTTTGTGCTGGTCTTCCAAGGCACTGAAGGGTCAATGTGGCATTACGGAGTGTATAACTGTCCCAATCAGTACAATGCCCACCCCAGTTAGTTGTTTCACACAGTTTGTATGTCTCAACCGTTCCAGTGCTTCTGGAGATAGTACAAGAAGAGTTGACGGCTGTTTGCAGTGTTGTTGTCAGAGTTGTAAGTGAAGAAACAGAAGACTGAAGAGTTGAAATGCTTGAAGCGTTGGTTACCAATTGTCCGTTGATAACACTAACAGCAGTTTGAATAGCTGAGACAGCAGTTTCAAGGCTGTTAATATCACTCTCGGCAGTATTCATACGGCTTGACAAGTTAGCCAATACAAGACCTGCGGCAATAAGTTGTCCTTGTTGGAAAAGATTGTTTAACTGTTGGGCAGACTTAAAACTGTTAAAGTTTGTGGTCAGAGTTGACAGGCTGCCTGAAAGACTGGTGATTTGTGTTTGCAATGCGCTATCAGCTGATACACGGCTAGAAGTTTCAGCTAAAAGGTCGCTTACAATTTGAGCATCAGCGCTAACCCTGGAAGCCGATTCACTGGCAATGCTTGAATTCAAAGCTGTAACAGCAGCTTCAAGGTTTGCCTGTAGATCTGCGTCTTGGGTATCCAAACGAGCCACTTCAGATAGAAAATAATCTTTTGTATCAATAAGTTCTTTTTCTGCAGCAGACATGCGTGTTTCTAGTTGTCCAAGACGTAAATGATGCAAATTAAGTATAATGGACTGAGATTCATTGACTTGCTCAACCAAGGCCATACGGCGCTGAAGGTCACGGATTTCGTCACCATGCTGGTCAACTGTCTTGTCATCGCTGCCGACGATTCGGTCAGTCAGTTTGTCGCCTTCAGCAATCGTGTCCATGTTGGCTTTTTTAGCAGTAGTCTTGGAGCGATCGTTAAACTTGTGCTCTTCTTCAACTGCATCTTCATTAGCTTGTGCGGCTGTATCAAGTACGTCACCATTAGCTTTAGCCAAGGTGTCTTTGACGCGGCCAGTAGTCCGTGCTTCTTCGTCCAGTACGTCACTGTTAGCTTTGGCCAGAGTTTCTTTGGTACGTCCAGTTGTGCGGTGCTCTTCGTCAACAGCGTCAGCGTTGGCTTTAGCAGCTGTGTCAAGCACATCGTCATTGGCCTTAGCCAAGGTGTCGCTTACACGGTTTTCGGTGTTGTCGTATTCATTGCGAACATCAGAAACACCTTTGTCCCAGGTCTTTTCAATACCATTGGTGCCGATGGTAATGTCATTCATTTTTACCGGCTCATTACAAGCGGTAAGGGCTAACAATACGGTCAAAATCAAAACTTTCATCAGAACCTACTAGGCGTTTAGTCGCCAGTTATAGAAACCTTATCGGTAGAAACTTTGGTAAACTTTAGGGCACTAGATTAAAATCAATGGTATTACACACATAGATCTGTTCTTTAATACCCCAAGGGAAAACTTGATCAAAAACTTTAGGTACCGGCCTCAGCGCTATGGCCGATTCACACTCAACTTTGATAACAGCTTCAAACTTGTTTGGCAAGACTTTTGTGGTGGTATAGGCTATATTGTAGTTGTCTTTTACCAGTAAGTAATTGATATCTTTACTGGTATCTGACTCCATACCGTACATGTTTACTATAAAAATACCACTAAGAATTATTGCCATATTCATTTAGTTCCTTATATTTTCTATAAGCTTCTCTTTCAAGTTTGCATATACTTTCTGCCTGTTCAATAGTCTCTTCCAGTTCAATCTTAAGTCGAACCTGACGATGACTGATTTCTCTACTTTTATACAAAAGCTTTTTCCACTCAATTTTAGCCTCTTCAGGTGTCATTATCAACCTCTTCATTAAGTTTGGCTAGTGCGCCTGCAGTAATGTAATCAATCTTTAAATTGCTAACCAATTCAGCTACATCCAAAAGCATTGCTAATTCTTCTGCCGTTAAAATGGCGGTACCACCTTTATAGCTTTCATCTGGTTGTATCATCCAGTACAAACTCCTAAGTCTTTCTAGTCTGGTCATCTGCAGTCTCCAAAATTGTGCTGCGACAACGTGGTTTTACGTTTACGCGGCTTTTTCTTGGGTTTATCAAAGGTATTGATAACACTAGCAAAAATTTGGCGTTTACGTAAATTGTCTTGGTCTACTTTAGGGGTACCATTTATTTGGTGATCATTAAGCCATTTTGTCATAATTACTACCATTTTTTCTCCCTTGTGTTGCTTACCTAAACCTTATCGGTCTTTTCTTGGAAAACTTTAGTCTTTATTTGTGCTATCTTTTCAAAACCTCAAGTATGTCTTTCATCTTACCCAGTGGAAGAATTGAAAGGTCAAAAGCTTTTATTTCAGCATAAAGACCTTGTCTTTCTTTTAATACTTTAAGCTTTTCAATGGCTTGCGTAGTGGCTTCTTCCAAACGGTATGAGCTGTAAACATCTCTGCCACGTTCCCATCCATCTGCATTAAAAACAATTTCATATTTATCATGAGTAATTGTCATAATACCAGTTGGGGTAATTTTTGACACAATGCCAAGTTTTGTGCCAGTGTAACGATGGTTAAGCAATACTTGGCTACCAACTTTCAGTCCAAGTTTCCATCCGTTGCGTTTGTCTTTGGTTTCCATGTTTCCTCCGTAAATACCTTATCGGCATGGCATAGGAAAACTTTAGTCTTTAGTGTGATGACAAATGGCTGAACCATCAAAACCATCACTCCACTGTTCACCCATTTCCTTTATGCCTTGTGCGTGCGGTGGGTATTTTTCCCATTTTTCCACCAGTTTTTGCGCATGGTATTCAAAAGCCTCAGGTTCATACTGATCCCTAAACGTCAATAATGACGCAGCTTCTTCTGCCCAATCTTGGTAAAAACTTATATATCTTCCTTTGTTGCCATGTCCCAGGCTCGAAGTCCTTCTAAAAACATTGACATGTCTATTTCATCAATAAAATCATCGTCATCAAGAGTTACTTGTTCTCTCATCTGTTGCCCAGCCCTCAGCGCGGCTATGATTGCTTGCCCACATTTTTCAGGGATACCATCGCCTTCTATAGCGGAATCTATGTCCATTATCATGTCTTCTAAGGTCATACATCCTCCGGGCCGAATAGTTTGTCCGTTACCACCTCTTCTAGGCACCTATCGTGGTAAGATGGGCCTATTTTCCCTCTCAGTGCTAAATATATAGCCGCCTTTACATCCTCCCTAGTAAGCAGCTTAGCCTCTGGTTCAAGCTCGTAGTCTGTGGCTATGGCGTCTGGTAGAAATACTGTCTTATCTACCAGTCGGGCGTATCTATCCCATAGAGGACGCTTATATTTCCTACCACTCGCGTGTGCCTCTGCTAGCGTCAAGCCTTTAGTTTTCATCCCTCCCCCTCCCACTTAAACGGTACCGCGCGGGCTAGGACTGTTATATTTGGATTATAATGTTCTGCAAAGGCGCTCTGAGAGTCATCGAACCAATCAATATGGGGTCCAGATGAGCTATAGTTTTTGTACTGAAAAATATTCACCCACCGCTCAACCACGATCTTAGGTTTGACCTCGAGGAGGTCACAGCATGGGAAAGCAGCTATACCATGTTCTGACCATCTTGTGGGTATTGTCTCACCACTAATAATCCCTATAACCGGGTGGTGAATGCTAGGCCCGTCCACACACAGTATCCGTACATCCCGACCATCTCGCGTTTTGTATTGCTTAGTTATGTCAATCATTTTTGGTCTCCTTACGTTACTTACTCAAACCTTATCGGCAAAAATCAGGAAAACTTTAGCATTAACGTGGTCCCCAGTCATCAAAATCTGATCGTCTTTTAGTTATAAAATGTGAATAAATGGCAAAATATGCAATAATAAAACAAAAACCGCCAAAAGCCATCAAGGCATAAAAAGGAAACTTCACAATTAAACACCAAATAGCTATTGTGCCAAGTATTGTTACAACAGTCTTAAAGTGAGCTACTATCAAGGCTTTCATCTTGGTCTCCCGTTTCCTGTTTCCAAGCTCTAGTAAGCTTTTGGCAGTCGTTTGCTGCCATAAGGTAACCTTCATGCCTAAGAAAGGGCTCTATTGACTCAACCACACTAGCCATATTGTCAGCCAGACGCATTAAGTTACCAATTTTATAGAAGATATTTTCTTCTGGGTAGAATCCAGGCAAAATGGCCTCTAGTTTATTTAACTCTTTAATAATCTTGTCAAAACCGTTTTCTTTTACTATTTGGTCGTCATACATAAAAACCCCTAAAGTGCAAAAAAGGGGCCTCATGTCCCCTTAAAGTAATTTAAAGTGCACTTGAAAGCACTTAGTCGTAAACCTCAGACAAAGCTTTTTCAAGACTGATTCTTTCAGCTGCTGGGTATTGGGTTTCACATGCTTCCAGGATAAAATACTGGTATTGCGCGTTCATATCTAACCCACCTGTTGCTAAAAGAATACCAAAAAACAATTCCATAATAACCTCTTAATTTATGTTTTAGAATAAAAAATCAGCAAGTTTTTGAGCTAAATTAATGTCACTAAAAAGATACATCATACCGATAACAAATGGTGCCGGTTCAATAAAAAGTGCCAACACTCCAATAAGCAAAGATGCCTTAAATGCCAGAACAAGACCATACATCGATACACTAATTACAAACAGAAACAAACTTATAGCAAAAAGACCAAAGATTCCGCTAAGATTTGAAAACAGGTTGATTTTCATGTGATCTCCAATAAAAGGTTAAGGGCCTCTTGACTTTTACCTAGCGATTTCCCACGCCGACCTGACAAACACCCTATCGGTCAAAGTTAAAAAAACTTTAGCTTTTTTTAGGTGTATAGAATTTATTTTTAATATCAACCAGTTGAATTTGCAAGCTAGGGTCAACATAGATACCCTTCTTTTCCATCAACCAGTCTCTGTCCGCTGAAATAAAAGCGTGCATTTCATCTATTGTAACTGATTCATGGTAGCCAATATCAATAATCCATTTAGCCATTTTGGCATATTGATCTGGGCGAGATTGCGCCATATTCACTATAACCTGAATACACAAATCTTTGTAGTGTGTGTCGGTAGCAAAAAAAGCGTGGCACATCTCATGATCAAAAGCGTCTCCATCAGGCTGACTGCCTATCATGCTATAGACATCGTCACGATCTTTAACCCAGTCTACTAGTTGTTGTTCACTAGGAGTAAGAGGGTCAAATAGACCCTTAATGAATGGCTTAAAGTGTTCCTGGGTGACATTAAAGCCAGACCAGTCGGTGTCATAACTGAAGGCACCATTGGTTTCGGCATACCATTTACGATATTGACCAATGGTAAAGATTTTGCCTTTCCATTCTGGAGATTCGCCATACTCTACGATCCGAAGAAAAGCTTCATTTAGCTCTTTTTGGGTGCCAGCTTCAACGTGAACTATTTTAGAGGTAATGGGCCTAATTGTTAACATTTTCTGGTCTCCATTTATATTTGTCGCTTAACGCTGCATAAAATAGTCGCATTACCGTGTCTTTTCTTCTAGCAAGTATTGGCTTGTCCAATAGATCACACTCTACGCAAATAAAAGGACCTTCGGGCAAGTCAACTATACCTAAAGTGTAAGACAAAGAAAATGTTCCAATTATATTATTCAATTTTTTTCTCCTTTATGGCTTTTAGTGTATTGTATAGGTTAGACCAGTGTTCTTGGCTTACTTTTGTCCAATGTACATGAATTTCACCATTTTCCAGAATGTCAGCTCTGGTAGTGGACCCTTCAATTAATTGATCGGCAGCTTCTATCAAATTGATCATTTCAGGCAACATAGACCTTAACATCAAAATCAAGATAGCGTCATGTTGTTTGAAGTAGTCGGCACCAGTGAAGTTGGTAATAGTTACCTCCTTGATTTGGACACCAAATGGATGGGTATATATGCTAGTCCACGGCCAAGCTGTTGTTTTGTTAAGGTATTTTTTTAGGGTTTTTGTATCTGGCATCAATACCCCTGTTGCCTAAAAATTTGAAACCCAAAACCCATAAATCTTACAATAATGGTCCAGCTGTAGTCGTCTTTTTCAAAACTTATTTTAGTTGGCATTTCTAATGAAAAGCCTTTAGTTTGGTCTATGTTGTGCACACTTAGGTCACCATATCGTACCAGCGGGCTCATAATTACAAAAGTAAGATAATCAGACAAGTCTTTTTCAAAGATTTGCCAGGTAAGGAGTCGTCCATTCAAATGGAAATTAAGCTTGCTCAATTTCTAGTTCCTTTAGCGCTTTTTTGTAATTAGCCAGCGAAACAGCCATAGAATACATAACCCTATCGTCGCTTCCGCCGCACAATGAGATTTCAAGTCCATAAGCTACTCCTTCTGCCGCTTTGATTAGTTCATAAATCTTTGGCCAGTTTTCTAACAAAACACCTTGAATTTCGTATAGATGTTCACAGTTATTGTATAAGTCGTTGATTTCTTTGGGTGTCATTGTTATACCTCAATTATCTGGTATCTTGGTTTATTGTAGTCTGTTCCGGTCTGATAAACCTTGGCCCAAAACTGTTCTTGACCTTCATAGTGCCTATGGCTATGACCACAAAAATAGTATTCGCAATTACCTTTTAACGCAACTTGATTATTGTAATTAGCTGTATATCTTTGGTCTCTGGCATCCCCAAAGATAGGCATATGGCTAACAACAATCCTGGTTTTACCAATAGCATTGTCTAACAAAGGAATCAAATCGTTTATACGTTTGTATTCCAAAGCTCTTAAATAGTCCCCAACAATTTGACAGTCTGGGGTAAGGTTGTCCATCCACTGGTAGTCATTTGTACCTGGTTTACACTCTTTATACCAAGTAAGAAATCCGCCAATAAATATCTGGTCAGTTTCGTATAAACCACCCTCATCTAAAAGGACTATATCGTTTTCTTTGGCCCAAACTCGATGCTGGTCTAGCAATTGATAAAAGTTTAACCAGCCAAACCTTTTGTTGTGTTGCCAATAGTCATGATTGCCCCTAACGGCCAATACCGGTCTTTTGCCTGCTAATTGACGCATTTGTTCAAAAGTACGTTTAACTTGCTTTTGCTTGTTGGTCGCCATGTCACCAGCATGAACTATTACGTCAAATTCTTCCCTGGCAACATCTTGGAAAAACTTTTGGTGTATTTTGTCCGTGTTGTGTGTAAAGCCTTTATGGGTGTCATTTAAGAGTAAAATTTTAACCATTTTTTTACCTCAACTGTGTGGACTAGATTCTCCGGTAATGTAGCTTTCCAGTGTTCCAGCTACACTACCATATCGGCCAGCTTCTACCATTTCTTTAGGACTAAGATTGCCCCAATAGATTTTAGGGTCTTCATACCACGCCAAAAAGTGGCCATAACTGTGGCCAAAAAGTTCACCATACTTTTCGTATAGTTTAGCCTTAAATGTATCTGGATTCAAATTTTTCACTTTTTAGCTCCATAAAAAAAGACTGGATGTGATCCGTCTTCATATTCTTCTCTGGCATCAGGGCAATGGACTTCTAAATAACCTCGAATAAGGTTAAGGATGTCACCATGTTGGACATCATGATCAACCATTTCCAGAATCAAAGGTTCCATTTCAAGCATTATTTTACCTAGTGGCCTGATCTTCCTAGCCATTTGGCTGATGCTCCATATTATCTAAACCTTTTTTCACAACTCCGCTATAATACTTAAACTCTTCAACACTACCTCTGATGTCATCTAGTGCTCTATGGTTTGATGGAAATTGAGCTTTATATGAAAATCCAACAGTCTTAAACCACTCTTTCCAGGACGACACGTCCATCAGGCGGTAATGGAGCATTTCAGAGATTTCCGGCATGTGCAAATCAATAAACTTTTTGTCAAAATGGATACTGTTGCCATGTAAAACTGGCTTGGTATTAGGAAAGTTCATCGTAAGAAAAACGCTCATCAAAATCTTGGCATCAAACATGGTAGTGTCACTGTTACGCACAGCATCCACTAGACCGGACTGGGTGTGGGTGGTCCAGCACCATTGGTCCATACGGCCTAAAGCCTCTTCCTGTTGAGCTAAGACGATATTAAGCGACTCTAGAACATTTAAAGAATCATCAGTAACAACCATCCCAATTTCCAGGATATCGTGTTTCATTGGATCTAGTCCAGTTGTTTCCAGATCAAGCCACAAAAGATTCATTGCCCCACCTTTCCATCAAAAATATCTTCAATTTCTCTAGGTTGTACCTCAACCTCGTAGCCTCTTTTTTCTAGCTCTTCTTTCCATTCTTGTAGCCTAGCTCCATTTTGGGTATGGGCTGCTAGTGGTGTGCCAGTCTTTTTGTCTATTAGGTAATAGGCCAATCTTTTGGTCATAGTTGTGCCCAAGTGCAAGCATTGGTGGTATTGATTATCATACCGGTTTGTGGGCCAATATCTGGCACAAAAGTTAATCCGCCGCCGCGAGCTTCAACTCTGCTAGCTGTACCATTATAGAAAACTTCACCGTTTGGCAGCCAACACATCAAACGGAAATTGCTTGTGTGTACTTTAGCTGGAGAGTTACAAGACATCAACAAAGCAACAACAATAGCTACACTGCCAGCAAAAACACCAACCAAAAATGCTCGACCAAGAATACTGTTTGCCATGACTGCTCCTAAAGGTTAAACGTCATACTGCTTCAAGAGTGCATCTATCCAGTCATACGTGTCAATAGCTTTATTTAGTTTTGTTTCAAATTCGTGTTTTTCTTCTAGGCTACACTCTTCGCCAAAAGGTAAAGCTAAAGTGTTGCCTCGGTAGTATTCCTGGTAGCCTCTACGTCCATCTCGGTCTGCCCCTGCCATAGGATCAACGGTAATATCAGAGGTTACAGTACAGGCAATTTCATTACCAGAATCTAGGTCAATTACTAGTAATGTTGCTACTTTATACGTTTTCAGTGACATGTGGTCTCCTTTGTGTTACATTGCCTTATCGGCTGATCTGGGAAAAACTTTAGCCTTAATCTTAAGGTTGGATAAAGGGGCTTATATGACATATTGGCACAAGCGTAAGTTACTGGAACAAAAGATAAAAAACTTAATGCTACCCAAAATAGCCTCGGAAGATCCTTGGCTTAACTTTAAAGACCAAAGATCTGAACAAAATCCAGAACTTACAAAAGCAGAAGATCAAGGTCATCCTATTTTAAACGGCCAACCTCATGCTATCGTGTCCTTAGAAAACCCAAAGCATCCAGTAAGTTCTGGCTTAAGCCATGACCAGCAAATGAAACACCTCAATACCCTTGGGTCCAGCGTTGAGGCTATACGCGGCAATTACGATGGACTTGAAAACAGCTTTATCATACACAACCCTAAAAATATTGACCAAATCAAGCAGTTTGCCCATAGCCTTGGACAAGACTCTATTATTAGCTCTAGCGGCCATAACCACCAAATGCACTTTTTGCATGGCCCTAATGCCGGTATGTACGCCTCGGGCCAGGGTCACGTAGCTACTGACCAAAAACCTGACAACTACTATTCTGAAATACCTACCTCCAAAGGTATGAGATATGTCACCTATAACTTCGATTTTGACAAAATGACTAAAGACGAACTGCCAGGTGGCAAGGGTGACAACAAAAAACGGTCAGATTTTGACCCGGATGAATTTGAAATGGGTCTGGACGTTGAAGCTGAGCATACCGGGGACCATGACCTGGCCTCAGAAATTGTGGCCGACCATTTGTCAGAAGATCCAAAATACTATACCAAACTCAAGAGTTCTGGACTGGCTGATGAATTAGCCAAAGGTGCCATGAAAAGAGTAGCACCGTTTAATCCAAAAAAAGATGTGTCAGAAGGTCACAGAAAACTTTTACACACGTGGGTAAATGAATCCGCAGATAGAAACCTTGTACCAGCTTTAACCGGTCCAGCCAAAACTAGGGCTATGGTTAAGCTATACAAAGATGCAATAAGTCGCCACAATCCGGAAACTAACGAAAGAGAATACCTTTTATTTAGAGGTAAGACCGGCTACGATCATAGAAATAATGATCAGCTTAGCGGGCTTACTTCATTTACACCAAAACCAAAAATCGCCGAAGATTTTAATGTTGGATTTAGGTCAGATGTAAGTCCGCAAGCCGTGATAAATGAGTACCCACCAGACCATGAACTAACCCAAGCTGCTAAAAAAGTTACAAAATACAATATGGATACACACGGAAAAGATATTGATAACTTTTCAAAAGCAAAAGAAAAACACTTAGGCGGTGTATATTCAAGTTGGGTTCCAGAATCAGCCATTCATCATATACCTAATGCAGTAGGGCAACCCCAATCCGAAGATAAAAGAAAGATTGGTGAAAGCGAGTATCACTATGAAAAAGAAGTTATAGTAAATGCCAGTCACCCAAATTTTAAACATACAAAGTTAGGGTCGGAACATATGGGCATGGTAAAGGAGATGTACCGAGATCACCTAGCTAAACAGCCAAAATTTGTCAAATCTGAAGACATCTTCAAAATGTTTTTGCATACTAGCGATTGGAGACCAGAGCCTTTAGACCTAGAAGAACTAGAAAAGGTTGTAAGAAACTTAAGAAACGGTAAATGGGAACCAGAAGCGCATGATCCTCCTGGAACCCCTCACCCAGAAAACCCCAATCATGTATCTGGGAGATCTGTTAAGCCGGGTAAAAAGCCGGTATGGGTATACCGTAAAGACATAGCAGATGACTTTGACAAAACCGCACTAGGTTTGCATTCAAACCTTAAACAACAAATGCCGCAACATGCTAGAACCATTGATCAAATGTATTCTAGAATGTCAAAAGATGGTGACAGGCATGTTGTTGATTCAGGTTTTGGAGAACCAGAAGCCAGAATGCGGCATTTCGTTTGGGCGATGCAAAACAAACCGGGGTACTCGCTAACCCCTACACAAACAGGATTCCAGTTAAAAGCTGAGAGACATGCTAAAGGTAAATCAACGGTTATGCATACTTGGAAATGGGATGAAAATAAATTCAAGTTTTCTGGTGAATCGCCGATAAGCTCTTTGTCACAAGGAGACAACAATGGAAAACCAAAAAACAATTTTATGGTTAAGCCTAACGCCAGACCAAAAGCTTGAAGCTGGTGAAATGCTAGCTAAGTTCCATGATAATGATGTTGAAAAAGCTGTTGCTTATATGGACGAACTAGCTCTAAAATATAAAAAGATGGGAGCTGAGATTAACATTCTGATACCTTGTGAATAAAGTCTATCTTACTGTTTTCATTAGCAAAACTACATAAAGCATAATCTTATGGCGGGGTACACCTGCCTTTTAGCATTGGAGTTTCAATGTCATACAACAGTCAGATCCCGGACCAGCAAGGTGCGGTTAAATCTAGTGAAATATTCACAGACCAACAGCTTGAAATCATTAAGAATAATGTTGGGGACACAGTCTTAGCAAGTTTACA